>Ga0209475_10000809_pt1 | contig 49183 bp, 93 predicted proteins | sample tdDd471_FD_187128 | JGI IMG/M metagenome (GOLD analysis project Ga0209475, IMG submission 187128) | Marine sediment microbial communities from the Atlantic coast under amendment with organic carbon and nitrate - tdDd47.1 (SPAdes)... | ecosystem: Environmental > Aquatic > Marine > Coastal >... | reverse complement strand
TTTCCTGCAAAGCGAAAATGAGCAGGAATTTGAAATTCAGGCCGAGCATTTTGAGCGGATGCGCGAACTGCTGGCCGAATACAGCGAAGGCAAGTTTGAACTTCTGAGCGAAGCATACGCGCGGGAGCGTGATCTGAACTCGGAACACTTGGCGGCGATGGAGCGTCAAGAGGAAACATCGAATCGCGCCAAGCTGGAAATGGCATCAAGCATCTTTGGCGATCTTGCCAGCCTGATGCAGTCAGAGAACCGGAAGCTGTTCGAGATCGGCAAGGCAGCGAAAATCGCAGAGGCTGTTATCTCTGGATACAAGGCCGCTGTTGACGCTTGGGAATGGGGTATGAGCAAAGGTGGCCCGCCCGTTGCTGCGCTTTCTACTGCTGCATCCCTTGCAAGAACGGGCGTCCTTATCTCGAAAATCGCAAGCCAATCCTATGGCGGCGGCGGGGGCGGCGGGGCAATGGCCGGTGCTGTCGGCGGTTTTGCTGGTGGTGGACAGTCTGCCCCGGCGAATGAGCAATACTACACCGTCAATCTCACCGGACAGGGGCCGATAGGTCGCGATGGTGTTCGCGGCCTGATCGAACAACTCAACGAAGCCATTGATGACGGTGCGGTGCTCAAAGGGATCGTGGTGAACGGATGACTGTGATTTTCAGCACGGGCTATTCATTGCCTTCCAGCGACGAACCTCTGACCCATGCCCGCATCGCCCATGCGAACAACTGGCTTTCGGGCGGCACGGTGACGGCCAGCGGGACGGCGACGGACTATTTCGCGGACGGCCCGACGAACAGTCTGACCTATGAAAAATGGTCTCCGGATGCGCTGACCGCCACCTGGGAATACGACCACGGCAGCGCGGCAGAGTGCGACTATTGCTGCATCGGCGCGCACACGATGGGAACGAGCGGAAACACGCTGCAGATCCAATATGAAGGGGCAAGCCGCACGAATATCGTGACCTATTCCGAGGACTTCACCGACGCGAGTTGGAGCAAGGTCACAAGCGGCGTGGCGCTTGATCAAGACGGGCCAGATGGAGTTGGCAACTCTGCCGCAACACTTTCTGACGATAGCTCTGGCGGCACGGGCATTGTGCAATGCAGGCTGACACCGACCGTTTCGACTGCCACTCAGTATACCTTTTCTGCGTTCCTCAAGGCGGGCAGCCTTTCATGGGCAAGCATTCGTTTCGGCGGCTTTACGACGCCCGCTGATGGCGGTGTCTGGTTTGATCTTTCCGCTGGTGCCGTTGGAACAGCCACCGCTGGGCTTACTGGCGCAATTCAGGACTTCGGGGATGGCTGGTATCGCTGTTCCGTGACGTTCACCACGGATGCGGCGGATACATCCGGCAATCTCAGCATCGAACTGGCCAGCGCCGATGGCGTGAGAATGGTCAATCTTGACGGCACGTCCTCAATTCTGATCTTTGGCGCGCAGCTTGAAGTTGGAGGGTCCGCAACAAGCTACATTCCGACAAGTGGATCGACCGCAGCATCGACGTGGTATGACCTGATCCCGTGGACGCAACTTACCACCGATATGCCGGTGTTTGCGATCTTCGAACCTGTCACTGCTCAGGCTTGGCGTATCAGGCTGACGAACGGCACCGTGCCAGAGATCGGCGTTGTGAAGTTCGGCAAGGCATTGCAAATGCAGCGGGCGCTCTACGGCGGGCATACCCCGCTGGACTATGCACGGCAGACGATCATGCGGTCGAACCGCTCTGTTACCGGGGAATTCCTGGGCCGCACGAAACTGCGGAATACCTTGGCCACGTCATACGATTGGGCGCACCTCAAGCGGGATTGGCTTGATGCCAACTGGAAGGATTTCCAACTCGCAATTGAGGAGGAGCCGTTCTTTCTGGCGTGGCGTCCCGGTGACTTTTCCGAGGTGGGCCTTTGCTACACCGACCAGATGCCGGTGCCGTCCAGCATGGGTATTCGCGATCTTTTCCAAGTCAGTCTCAACGTCAGTGCGCGGGGGTATGAATGATGATCGAAGCGAACAAGCAATACCACATCGACGGGCACACGGTCACTCTGGCGCGGGTTCCGAGCCTTAGTGATCTGATCAGAGTGGCTGACTTTGTTGAGGTGGACGGCAAGGCTGTGGCGGAAGGTGAATTGGTTCCGAATTGGCTTCTGGCGTTCCTGAAGGGCAACCTCAATGCCTAACACCGCACCGGGCCGTGAGGTTGTCCAGATCGTAGAAATCGTGCAGCCTTTGTGCGCGAACACCTACGGCACCGCCCCCTGCACGGCGGCGGGGGCGTCTGGCAGCGAGTGCTTCAACACCCGCGCGACATGCCAAGACGTTGACAACTATGACGGCTCAAATACCCTGAGCCTGTTTTTCAGCAAGGGCCACGTTGCCGAGCGTGGCGTGAGCGGAGCGCCCTATATCATCCCGTCGCTTGTCTCGGTCAGCACGGCCCCGACAAAGATCAACCTGTCAGCAGCCAACCCGGACGCGAAGGGCTTGGGCAACCGGGCGACATGCTCCGTCACGTTTCAGGATCATCCCCATACGGATCGCCGCGTTGATCCGTATGTTGCCAATCGCTCATACGATCCGATGCAGAAGGGCAGCTTCTGGACGAAGTGGCTGGTTCGGAACAAGTTCCGCTACAACCTGACGCTCAAGGTTTACGAGGGATACGCGGGGCAGGCGCTGTCTGCCATGACCAAGCGGGAATACATCATCACCGGCTTTTCCGGCCCTGACGAAAGCGGACGGGTGCGGGTGCAGGCCAAGGATATTCTGGCCAAGATCGAAGAACGCAAGGCACAGGCTCCGGCGGCATCGCCCGGTGTTCTGCACAAGGACATAAACGCATCCACCACGTCAATCAGGGTGCAGGGCGCGACGACCTCTGACTATCCGTCCAGCGGCACCCTGCGGATCAATGACGAGGTGATGACCTATAGCGCGGTGGCGGCTCATAGCGAGAGCGGTATCGTTTTCACAATCACGGCGCGGGGGACGGACAACACCACGGCGGACAGCCACAACGCCGAGGATAACGTGCAGGAATGCCTGCGCTACACCGACGAGCCGGTGGCGGATATTGTCGAGGACTTGCTGACCACATGGGGCGGCATTGACGTGTCCATGATCGACACGGCAAGCAGCTTCACCGACGAAATGGCGCGGCACCTGAGCGCCTATAGCCTGACTGCGCTGATCACCGAGCCGGAAGGCGTCGATACGCTACTATCTGAACTGCAAGCGCAGATCGGTTTCTACATCTGGTGGGATGAACGGGCAGCGCTGATCAAGATGCGCGCGATCAGGGGGGTTGAGAACCGGCCCGACACGGTGACGGACTCGCTCAACATCATTGAAGGAACGCTTGGTTTTACCGATCTGCCGCGCAGCCGGATCAGCCAAATCTGGTTTTACTACGATCTTCGCAACCCGACGCTTTCGCTGGATGCCGAAAACTTCCGCAGCGTTCAGGTGGTTGCCGATCTGGCATCGGAAGGCGCGGATCAATACGGCGAGGCGTCGATCAAGAAGGTGTTTTCGCGCTGGATACAAAACGGCGCTCTGGCGTTTTCTTCATCGTTCAAGACGGTCAACCGATACGCCACGGTTCCGCGCCAGGTAACATTCCGGCTGGACGCAAAGGATCGTGGCCACTGGACCGGCGATGCGCTTTATCTCAGCCATTTCCTTGATGTGGACGAGGTGGGCGACAGGAATATCAGCCAGTGGACGATTGTTTCTGCCGAGGAAGTCATTCCCGGTGATGTGGTCGAATACGTCGCGGAAAACACGGACCTCTACGGCAAGATTTACGAATGGATGGCGGCGGCTGCGGGGGATTATCCCGGCGCTGCAACGGCTGGATTTACGGACGCCTATTGGGGCGACAGTGATGGGCTTCTGAGCGACGGCGCGAAATGCGCAACGTGGGGGTAAAGAATGGCAACCTGGACGACAATACCAAACGCTGACATTGCGCAGGACAAGCCGATCAAGGCCGAGACTGGCCTTGCGCTGCGCGACAACGTGACAGCGGCGATGGAGGGGGCATCTGGTGCGCCCCCGCTATTGGAGGCCGCGATTGGCGCTTGGTATTACACGTCAGATGGCATCGGCACATTCGCCTTTGCGCGCGCCGATACAACCGACAAGGCGTTTGGCGATACGATATCTGGATCGAACCTCTATCCGACTTCTGCGCTCTGGAAGGCGCAGGAATCCGGCGGGACATTCCTTGACGGGGCGTTCCCGGCCAGCGGCATTGATGGCGTGTCGAACCTTTCCGGCACATGGCAATGCCTCGGAACATATTCCTATCGCGAAGATTTCGACGATAGCGCCAACACGTTCTACGGCTACGGCGCAACCCTTTGGCAGAGGATCGCGTAATGGAGCACAGAAACGCCCGCTACACCGCCGATGGCCGCATTGACTGCGAGGTAAATCACCCGCGTTTCGGCTGGATACCCTACACGGCATCGCCCGACGACGAGGTGAGCAAAGACCTCTTTGCCGAACTGGACGCATCTGGCAATGTCGCGGCCTATGAGCCGCCCGCGCCTGAGCCGGTCACGGTGGGGCAGGTAAAGGCAGAGGCCCGCCGCCGCATCATCGCTATCTGCCCGGAGTGGAAGCAGCGCAACCTGACCGCGCAGGCGGCTATCTTGGCCAAGAAAGGCCCGGAAAACTGGACCGCAGAAGAACAGGCCGCGTGGGATGCCGGTGAGGCGCTTTGGACGCAGATTGCGGCGATCCGCACCAAGTCGGATCAGATCGAGGTGATGGACCCGATCCCGCAAGACTACCGCGATGATGGGTATTGGACATGAGCAGTTGGCCGGAAGTCGCAGAAAAGGCAGCGGGGAATGTCGTGACATGGATCGTTGTTACCGCAGCCGGTGGCGCGGTCTGGTTGGTGCGCCGCGTGTTCACCAACCAAAAGCAGCTTGAAATGATGCAAGCCGAATTGAGGCAGCGCGAGGAAATGCGCCAGCGCGACCGGGACGATTTGCAGGAAGTGAAGCGCGACGTGAAGGAAATCAACAAGCACGTTTTGACGCTGTTTCAAAACCACGGTGGCCGGGAATGACATACCTACCTGACAGCGCTGTGAAATACATCGTGGTTCAAGTGATCTTGTTTTGGAAAGCAAACTCACCGTGCAAATCAAGCGCCGCTTGATTATAGGCGCGAGCAGCTTTGTCTTCACTGTCGAACAAGCCAAGAAAATATTGCTTGTTTTGATACGATATTCGCGCGCTCCACTTGTTGTGACAGCGGGGCGCGGGCGCAACTCCGCGATATTTAGAGCGCTTCTTTTTTTTGTACCTTCGGTTAATGCCGTTTTGCGCGCGCGTTGCTTCGCGAAGGTTGGAAATGCGGTTATCTGACCGGTCACCGTTAATGTGGTCAATATCATCTTTTGGCCAAGAGCCATGAACCAAGGCCCACACCACTCTGTGCGCCTTCAGTCTGTGTCCCAGAATTGGGCCGCCTCTATATCCGTCTGAGTTTATAGCGTGCATTGCTACCTGCCCCGCGTACATCTTGTTCCAACGGCTGCATCCACTTTCTGGCGTTGTCCCGCGCCCAAACCCATTCGGAAAGTGCGATGGGGTTCTTGGCTTCCAGAAAAGCTTCCCTGTCGTGGGGCAGTAATCCAAGACTTCTCTAAGTTCTTCAATAAGTATCTGCGGCATAAGAGAAAAATAGCAGAATGTACAACAGAAAGCAACACCGGTAATGGCATGACGTATCTAAGAGACGATGACGTGAAATATATAGTCGTGCATTATAGCGCGACGAACGTAGAACAGGATTTCTCAGCAGCCGATATCGACGCCATGCACAAGCGGCGCGGGTGGAAGGGCATCGGGTATCACAAGTATATCCGCAAGTCCGGTCTGGTGGAAAAAGGGCGCGACCTGAATGAGCAAGGCGCGCACGTAAAGGGCCACAATCACCATTCGGTCGGCGTCTGCTACGAGGGCGGCGTTTACCAAGACGACCCGAATACAGGCCGCGACACGCGCACGGCGGCGCAGAAGCAATCAATGATATGTGTCATCGGTGAATTGCTGGACCGATACCCCGGTGCAAAGGTTGTCGGCCACCGCGATATGCCGGGGGCCGCAACGCAATGTCCGGGGTTTGACGCGACTGCATGGTGGTCGAGTGTATCACGGCCTGACACATCCACGGGCTACGGCGGGTTCCTGCAATGGCTGGTGGCGTTTTTGAGGGGGTTCGCGAAATGAACTGGAAGCAGGCAATCACCACCCTAAACCGCCCGAAAGTCATGGGGCAGCTACGGCACTTCATGAATACCGTGGGCGCAGCGCTGGCGATGCACGGGGCAGTCAACGAAATGGAATGGCAAGTGTATTCCGGCCTTGGGCTGGCTGTGATTGCGTTTGTCGGTTCTCTGATGGCGGCTGAGAAGAATGATTTGGGGTAAGCTGAAACTCTACGCAATCATCGCCGCAGGGGCGTTTCTGGCGGTTCTGGGGGCGTTCTGGGGCGGGCAGCGGGTAGGGCGCGCAAAAAGCAAGACAGACGCCCTACACAAGCGCCTCAGCGACTCCCACAAGGCAAAGGACGTGCAGGATGACGTTAGCAAAATGGATAGCGGCTCTGTTCGCGATCAGCTTTCTGAATGGATGCGTGACAACGACGAGTGAATGCGATTGGGCCATGCCCATCCGCCCGAGCGTTAAGGACGTGCTGACGGACGAAACCGCGCGGCAAATCCTGCGGCACAATCTGACCGGCAGGGAAATCTGCGGCTGGCAAGCGAAATAGGCTGCATTTCAACAATGCAAGCGAAACAGGTTAACGAAACCGCGAAATCTTAACGTGAGCGCGGGCCGGTCGCTACTCCGGCTTCCCCGAATTTGTCCACGAGCCACCAAGCGTACCATCAAGGGTGTCAAGTATGGTGGCCTACCACACCATCTTCCGCAAGACTGAGCATATGGACCATTTCCTTCGGCTCCCTTCTGCTTCATTCGCGACTTCCACAAAAGGGCGGGGCCTAACCTCTCGAATAATTGGCGCTACTGCTTTCAGCGCCGCCGCGCTCACAGGAGCAATATAACATGGACAGAACATGGTTTGAAGTGCGGCATCTAGCAGCCGCGCCGGTAACGCTGTGCATTCTCGCATGGTTCGCCTTTTACGCATGGCTTGCCACGTTCCTGCCGCGATGGCTGGTGGTGGCGTTTGCCTTCGTGACCGGGTTTGTCCTTGCCGATGTGATTTACAACCTGACCGTGGGTTCGTTCCTGTTCTGGGAGCGGCCTAAAGAGTGGCTTTTCACCTCACGCCTTCAACGCCTCCATGACGCCGATGTGAGCGCAACGCAGCGTTTCGTCGTGGTGCTGAACAGCTTGGAACCGGGACACGTCAAATGATTTCCGCCGACGATATCGAAGCCTTTGCCGAGGCAAACGAGGACGCCATGAAAGCGGCCCGTGAGTTCGCCCGCCGCTCCGACAAGGGGTTGCCTGCCGACAGGTGGTATGACGGCACTCAGGGCGCGCACATGGTGGCTCAGGGCATCAAGGCGCAGGCGGTCATAAACGAAATGCTGGCCGGGGCGTTCCTTGCGCTCTGGGCCGAAAAGCGTGATGCCACCCGGCTCCACTCAAAGGACAGCAAATACCACGAAAATACCTGAATTCGCCAAAACGGCGTTTCCCCTGCGGAGGGTCAACCGCTCTACGACATAGGAGCATGTTATGTCGAACGAAACCACCATCCCAAGTTTCAACCCGTCCGGCAAAGATGAGGTCGCCGCGATCAAGGACATGACGGAGGCGCTGATGGAATACATCCGCGCAAACGTCCCTGAAAATCGCCAGCGCAGCATCGCTCTGACAAACTACGAGCAAGCCGCGATGTGGGCCGTGAAGGCAAACTTTGTCTAAGGCAAGCGGGGGCGGCTTCGGTCGCCCCTGACCATATCAATAGGGAGGGCCACCTATGAAAAGGCTCATCACCGCCGCGCTTGCGGCTTTTTTCGTGCTTATCGTCTCGGGCGCTCTTGTCCATATCAACAATAATCAGGCCGTCGCGGATGTGACGCTGGCCAACCCTGTCGTGAAAGTCGCGCTCGAACGCGGCCACGGATCGGCAACGCACATCGGCAATGGCTACTACGTCACGGCGGCGCATGTCGTGGCTGACAAGGGTGAGATAACCCTGAAAGACAGCGCCGGGGAAACCGAAAAGGCCGAGGTTCTCTGGTATTCACGGAAATATGACATTGCGCTTCTGCGCTCGGAAATGCGGGTGCAAAAGGCTGGCTTGGAATGCCGCAGGCCCGCATTCAGGGAAAACCTGGAACTGCGCGGCAACCCTATCAACTTGGAACATATCAGCACATGGGGCCGCGTGGCGGGCGGGGTCAAGACGCTGGAAAACGCTTGGCACAAGGTCTTGCCGATTGACGGCTCAATCGCGGGCGGCATGTCTGGCGGTGGCGTGTTTGACTTGGACGGCGATTTGGTCGGCGTGAATGTCGGCGCAATGGTGCAGCCGATGGGGCTTTACGGCACGTTTGTCGGGATAAGCTACATCGTCCCGGCTGACGTGGTTTGCGACTTGATGGGGATGAGTGCTTAATGGCCCGCGCGAACGCAAAGTCTATCGCGGTCCAAGACAAAGAGCGGGCCGAAACCGTTGCCGTATACCGGGAAACCGGCGGCAACATGTCAGAAACAGCGCGCCGCCTTGGGGTATCAAGGCAAGCCATTCAGGACCGCATCAAGGCGGCAAAGAAGCGCGGCGAGATTGAAGAATGGGAAACCCACGATCCGAACGTGCCGCGTCGGGATGATTATCTTGCCGCGCGGGAACGCAAAATCGCCGCGTATCAGAAAAAGAAGCGCAAAGGCGATTGGCGCAAGCCGGTGGTCACCACCCTTCCAGAAAAGCCATTCCGGCTGAAATTGTTTGGCGATCCGCACCTTGATGCGGACGGGTGCAACTTTGAACTGTTTGAGCAGCACTGGATGGACCTTGACGCAGAAAACGGCGTTTACGGCATGTGCATCGGTGACTGGTTTAACAACTGGCTAAAGGCGCTTGCTCACCTGTGGCGGGAGGAAAGCACCCACCCCTCCGATGCGTGGCTTTGCCTTGAATACCTGATGGAGCAACGAGGTGGCGCGCTGATAGCCGCGTGTTCCGGCAATCACGACGACTGGACACACGGACCAACCGATCCCGTTGACCTTCTAATGAAGAAATACGGCGTTCTCTATCGGCAGGGCGCATTGCGGGTCATGGTTAAGTGCGGTGGGCTTGAACCGTTCTTTATCGCCCTGCGGCACAAGTGGCGGGGCAATTCGATGTATTCCGCCGCTCATTGGGGCGTGAGGGCCAACCGCGAGGGCTGGCGCGACCTTATCCTTGTCGGCGGGCATATCCACCAGGATGAGCCGCGCCTTGTCTCACACCCTGACGGGTTCCGCAGCCATGTTTGCCAGATTTCGGCATTCAAGGAATTTGACACCTTCGCAGACGTTCACGGCCTGAACGGGCCGAAGATTTCGCCGGTCTGGGAACTGGTGATTGACCCGCGCGAACCGGACACCAGCCCGGATAAGGTCAAGACCTTCTGGGATTCCGAGCGGGCGCAAAACTACCTCGAAGCGATCACCTGAAAACTGATCTAACCAACTGAAAGGAGCCTGAGAAATGGCCTTCATCGCAGACAACATTTTTGACAGTGGGCTTTCCTATGCCCAGACCAACGGAAGTCGGATTGACGTATGTTCGCAAGAACCAACGTCTTATGCCGAGGCTACCAGCACCTACACGCTCGGCAACAAGACCGGCCTGACAGTCGGTGCTCCCACGAATGGCGATACTAACGGGCGCAAGGTCGTTGTCCCGGCCATCACCGATGGCAGCGTGACCGGAACCGGCACGGCTTCGCACTGGGCGCTGACGGATGGCTCCGGAGAGTTGCTGGCCACTGGTTCTTTGTCAGCATCGCAGGGCGTGACCAACGGAAACACGTTCACGCTCGGCGCAATCGACATCACTATCGCGGATGCAAGCTGATGGGCTATGAACTGGTCTATGAGAGCAACGGCCAGAAGATCGGCGACGGGATGCGGGTTACCCGCGTCTCGCAGGACGGCCAGCGGCTTGAAGTCCTTGTTGACGACAAGACCGAGCGTTTCTCGCCGATCATCGCCGTGCTGAAAGAGGACGTGCCCGATCCGGTGGAGCCTCAGCCCGATCCCGAGCCGACGCCTGATCCGATCCCTGATCCGGTTCCGCAGCCTGTGCCGACCCCGGCCAATGTCCAGAACGCCGGTGAACTGGCACAGGCGCTTTCGTCTGCCATCGGCGGCGAGACGTTTGTGCTGGCTCCTGGTGACTATGGCGACTGCCCGAGCATCCCTTCGGGCGTGACGCTGCAAGCCGCCGATCCGGCCCAGATGCCGAAATTCTCGCGCATGAACGTGGTGAACCGCTCGGATATCACCATTCGCGATCTGCATCTGAAATACACCTACGCTGCTGGCGATGGCGATGCGACGAACCGCTTCCTGTGCCAGGACAGCACGAATATCCGGTATATCGGGTGTCTGATCGAGGGCGACTATTCCGAAACCGGCGAGGGCAAGGGGCGTGGCCTGCGCCTCTGGGGCAACAACCGGAACTGCCTGATCAAAGGATGCGAGATCGCGCACTGGTGGAAGGGCATCGGCCTGAACGGCACCGATATCGTCTGCCGGGCCAATGATATCCACGATATCCGCTCGGACGGTATCAATACAGGCGATGGATCAAACTACCTGATCGAAGGCAACTATATCCACGATTTCGCCATGATCGGTGGGCAGTTCGATCACCGTGACATGATCCAGATCATTGGCGCGGCCAACGGCATCACGATCCGCGATAACCTGCTGGATCAGGGCGCAGGCCGCTACGCTCAAGGCATCTGGTCGGATGCGAACAGCAAGGATTTCGGCGTGGTGATCCAGAACAACGTGCTGATCATGTCGCACACCAACTGCATCGCCTGGATCAACTTTGATGGCGGCGATTGGAGCGGCAACCGTGTAGCTCAATGGCTGGACGATCAGGGCAATCCGCGCCCCGACAACAACCCCGGCATCGCAATTCCGAAGATCAATGCGGGAGGTGACAATTTCGCCTGCATGGGCAACGTGGCTCCGGGGATCATAAACCCAAAGACCTACGATCCGAGCAATCAGATCAAGGTGCTGGACGATAAGGCGCTGCGGGCCGAGGCGCAGGCCGATCCCCGCTGGTCGCACTTCTTCGCATAAGGAGCGCCTGAATGGCCCTCTCATCCGTCAACAGTTCAGTTGTTTACAACGACACCAGCACGTCGAACTCCTACAGTGGACAGAGTTTCACGGTAAACGGCAATACTGGGAATGCCGTTTACCTGTTCGCGTTTTTCTGTAGCGGCCAGACCAGTGGGTCAGAGGGCTTTTCATCCATCACGCTCGGGGGTGTTGCCCCTGATTTTGTGAGCAACAGCGCGAACAACTTGCGCAACTGGTGCGCGGTCGCTCGGTGGGATGATGTGTCAGCGGGGTCCAAAGCTGTCGCGCTGGCAATGAACCAGTATCAGCGCGGCGGCGGCGTTATCGTATGGGAAGTGGACGGTTTCGGATCGCAATCAACTATCAACTACATCGCGGAAGGAGATTCAGCTACCGGGTGGTCGCCTACGCGAACAACGACAGTTGACGGCTCTTGGCTTCTTGGGTCCGGTAGCCCACGCTCAGACGGGGGCGTGACCCTCAGCGGCGGCGGCACTTCTCTTGGCTCCTTCACGACCGGCGGGGACGCGGCCAGAGACGTTGATGCTCTAGTGGCCTATGAGGCGGTTCCGACCCCAGCAACCGAAAGCTTCGATCTCGACTGGACAACGGACAGCAGATACTCCGGGTTCGAGATGTATATCGAGCCTGCTGGCGGCGGCGGCGACGATCTCACCCCAAACGACATTTCCAGCGCATCCAGCGTTTCAACCCCGGCAATCGGGCAGGCCCACGGCCTCACCGCATCGGACGTGTCGGCTGCATCATCTGTTGATACCCCGGCAATCGGTCAGGTGCATGGGCTGACAGCCTCTGATGTGGCGTCGGCTTCCACGGTATCCACACCAGCTATAGGCCAAGCGCACAGCCTCACAGCTTCCGATGTATCGTCCGCATCGAGCGTTGACACGCCCTCTCTTGGGCAAGCGCATTCGCTAACTGCGTCCGATGTTGCGTCAGCTTCGAGCGTCGATACCCCGGCTATCGGACAGGTTCACGTATTGGCGGGGTCTGACGTTTCGTCGGCGTCCAGCGTGTCGGCCCCGGCCATATCGACAGATGGCACGGACGCGCTCACCGCAGACGATGTGCAGGCCGCATCTTCGGTCGATACTCCTGCGATTGGGCAGGTGCATAGCCTCGCAGCAAGCGACGTGGCGTCCGGTTCCAGCGTATCCAGCCCTTCCATAGGCACATCTGGCATCGACAACCTGTCTGCGAACGATGTGGCGGCAGCGTCGGGCGTGTCTGCCCCGGCGATGGGCCAAACGCATTCTCTGGCAGCTCTGGGGCTGTCTGCGCAGCCAGCAATCAGTGTCCCGGCCTTGGGGCAGGTGCACGGGCTGACCGGAGCGGACGTATCCAGCGCTTCCAGCCTGAGCCTACCTGTTTTGGCGGATATCGGGGCGTTCACCTACTTCTACTCCTACCCCGAAGATAGCGCGCGCGGCGGCACCCTGATCAGCCCGACGCGCGGCGGCACTCTTTCACGATACGAGGTCTGACTATGGCGACATTCCAACTAAAGCCCGGTGATCGGAAATACGCGATCAAGTATCAGCTATCCGACTATGAAAGCGGCTCCGGGCTGCTGACGGGCGGATCGGTGAAATTCCAGATGATGGACGCCAACGGCACAACCGTGATCGACGCGGCGGGGACGATCTTGGACGATGACGGGATCGTTGCCTATGAGTGGGCGAATGGCGACACCGACACCGAAGGCACATACCGCGCCGAGTTCAAGGTGACGTTCTCGGACGGGCTGTCGCAGCACTACCCGTCGAGCGGCTTTATCGCTGTCGAGATTTCCCGCGACGTTCCCGGTTCCTGAATTGCCCGTTTGGGTAATGCGCGCCCGGCGCTTCCGGGCCTGAAATTAGGGATGCCCTGATTTCAGCTTTTCACTACCTCCCTGTTTAACTGGCCCCCGTCGAGAAATCGGCGGGGGCTTTTTTGCGTTTTCAAGATTCACCTTACGTTTTCGCTTTGTCCTTGAAAATATAAACTCCTAACACATTGATTTTAAACAATACTGCATATGTTTCTCAATCATTTGTATGGGGTGGTTAAGGCGTTGATTTTCCACAATCCGTTTTCAAGAAAATTTCGCGATTTTCAAGATTCACGTTTCGGCTTTGTTTTGTTCTGCTCAACTTCTAGGCTCTTTTGAACCGCAAATAGCCTGTCTGACTGCTCCCTAAGTCTCTGCGCTATCGCCCCGATAAGTTCGTGATGCTCAGCGTCAGTGCGGCCATCAGCATGCCAATATTTGGCGGGTTCATCGCATAGTTGCTCAATTGAAATAGATTCTTCCGCTAAGACTTTATCACCTGCACGGAAATAGACTGACAGCTTGTCGCCATGCCACCCAAAACCCAAAAGAGATGTGTCAGGGTCTTCATGTATCGCCTCAAGTTCTGCGACGTATTCTTGCCGCATTCTTTCAATCATCCATTCAGGCAAATCGAACCTATCGTCACTCATTTCCGTTTCTCCTGTGCTTTCCTGGCGCGCGCCTTCTGCGCCGCCTTTCCTGTATACAGCCGCACCATTTCCTTTGACTGGTGCCCGGTTATTGCCATAATGTGGTCATCGTCTAAGTTCAGCCCCGCCAACTCTGACGCGGCGTAATGGCGTAGGGCGTGAATATCCCACTTCTCAGCCCCTATCGCCACGCGGACCTCCCTTATCCACTTCCACGCCAACTGGTAGCTAACGGGCCGTCCATTTGGCTGTGAGATAAGGTAAAGGCTGCGCTTGTGGGTATCCCTTAGCATTTGCTCTAGTCGCGCTGTGAAGGGAATCCAGACCTCGGCCTTGGTTTTCCCCTGTTTCACTGTAATGCCGCCATCCTCGATATGGCCCCACTGCATTTTGAGCACGTCGCCTATTCGCTGGCCCGTGCCTATCAAAACCTCAAACAGCAAGGCAACCTCGCCCTCGGCGGTTTCGCGGAACGCCTCAACCATATCTTGCGGCCATGCTTCGCGCTTCCTTGTGCCTTCAAGCTGAGACACGCCTTTCGCGTGGTTCCGTTCCAGCCATCCGATATCTATGGCATGCTCCATAAGCACTGAGAGCGCTCCCACGCGCCGGTTGGCTGTTGTCGGGGTCTCTGCCAGCGCGTCACGCATTTCTATAACGTGGTGGCGGCGTATAGCGGCGGGGTCAACGCGCGGTATCTTCTCCAAGAAATACCTGAATGATTTTTCGTATGACTTTTTTGTGTTCGCAGCCTTCTTTGCCCAAGTGTGTGACTGCATATAGTTATCAATCAGCTTTTGAACGGTGCGGCGTTTTTCGCCAGACACATCGCCATTCAGAAGCCGCGAATACTCCCGCCAGAACGCATCGGAACCGGGCGCGGCCATGATGCGCTGACTGATATTGCCCCGCATGAAATACAGGTATTTCCCGCTCTTGCGGTATACGTATTTCGGCAGGTCACGTTTCACTTCCAGTTCACCCCGTCTATCGGCTGCGGTTTGCTGTCGTTGACAAACTCAACGTCAATCTTTTTACCGTCCACGACAACGCGCGCCACTTCAAGGCCAGCTTGCCGTAGTTCTTTCACAAGTTCACAGGCGCGTTGTTGCGTGTTCATGCTTCAAGCCTCCGGTGGTTCGGGGAGGAGCATCCAATAATCCCCATCGTGGAAAAACGTCGGGTTTGTAATCCCCCCATCCGTTTCGCAGTCTGTCCGCCAGTAGCCGTGAACTGTGCTGTAGCAGGCACGCACTATCAGGTTCATCATGCGGGGCAGACAAACAAGAATGACCGTCCCATCCTTCGGCGCTGTTTCAATCGGTTGCCACTCCATCACCCTGCCTCCGGTGGTTCGGGGATTTCCGCGCCATCGCCATCGCATGTTCCGCATATTTGGTCAGGGCCGCTTTCGCCTGAGCCGTTGCAGTCCGTGCATATGCCGCGATCATCATTCGGTGCATCCGGCATGTTGCGGATGGACTCTCTGGCGCGCTTATCTGCTTCCATGATTATATCGCCAGCCATGTCGGAAAGAACTTGCGCCATCCCGTCACGGTCCAACTTTTCAGCTTTTCGCAAATGCGGAATCTCGCTTACAAGATACTCCGCAACGCGCGCCATTTCGGACCACGGCATTCTGCGAAGTGAGATTGCCATATTCGTAAGATGCTGCTTCCCGTCCATCACTCTCCCTCCTTGTCCTGCTGTAGCGCGGCGCTGGCGCGGCTATACCCATTCCAGTCTCGCTCCGCTTCTGCATGGATATTGTGCATGTCTCTGCGTCCGCTTGAGATAGCGCCGTGGCCCCATCCCTCATGATACGCCTTTTCGACAATCCCCCGCAGACGTTCGTTCTCTGCGGCTTCATCCCGATACCGCCCTTCCCAATACCGGAAGTCGGCGGGGTTGGCATGGCGCTTCTCAACCATCTCTTGCAACCGGGCATTCTCCGCCTGTAGGGCTTCGATGCGGTCGGCGGACTCGTGATGGAGTGACTTCGTATACTCAATCTCCCCTTGGTTTGAGAAACCGGAGTATTTTGGCTTGGCGCGCAGCCGCTTAATCAGGTCATTCGACATCGCTCTGGCCCTCCGAGGTTAAATCGACACCCATCATGCGCCCCGCCGACTTCCGTCCGTAGGCCAAACGCACAAACACAAGAACGGCAATGTAAACGAGAAAGAGCGGCATCCACACAATAGCGCAGGTTAAAGTCTCAATTGGGTTGTTACCCATCGCTCTGGCCCTCCACGCTTGCTAGCTTCGGTTTGTTCATGCCCTCCAACCAAACCCACGCATCCATCGCTGGGTATGGCTTGAGATCACCGAGGCGAAGATCATCAAGGGGTGCGTTTGAGAACGTGTAGAAGTGCTGGACAACGCCGCTAATGTGGATACGAACGATGCGCGGCGTTGGCAGGCTGTCGTCGCACTCATGGCACTGAACCCATGAATGGATGCACGGCGGTTTATCCATCGCTCTGGACCTCCTAAATCCTGTGGCCTTTGAAAAGTCGGCCCTTGCGTTTCGACCAACTCAGACGGTGGTGGCGGCACCGCATCTTCGGTTTGCGCCTGCGCTTCTGCCACAGCTTCTTGTTCTCTCGGCGCTTGATGCGGTGTTCCTCGCGCATCCGTTCGGAGGTCGTCATTGGCGGCAACGGGGCAGGCGGCATGTTGTGGCCGATACCTGCGATGCCAACTGCAAGGGCGGCTGTCAGAAGCGCCTTACGCATCGCTCTGGCCCTCCGTGATTAGTGCTGCGATTGCTTGGCCACATTCACTTGCCCCGGTGTCCGCAGCGGATAGCAGCTTGTCTTCGCCCCACCCGGCGCACCAGTCTTGATACGTATCGCACTTTGCTTTCGCCTCCCGCAGCGCCTCGTTCCTTGCCTCCTGCAACGCATCGTCAATCATCGCCGCAAGCGTTCTGGTGTCTGATGCCAGCGTGTAGCTGAATTTCGATGCGATGCCCCAAGCTTTGTCGCTGTGCTTCTTGAGTTCTGGCATGGCCTCAACCTTTCCTGATAAAAGCAGCCCGGATTTCATCGCCCGGTGAGCCGTGCCCGCTGTTGTGATACCATTCGTCGGCCAGCTTGGCGGCTTGCTCGGCAACCTCCTGCTTCACACGCTCAAGCGCGGCGGTGGCGTCGTCGGGGGTGCGGGCGCGGGCTACATCGCGTCCATATGTAGCAACAAAAAACGGAGCGGAGTCGTGCCCGGCGTCTACGAGTGGCGTAACCCCAAATTTTTGGATGCTATCCGCCGCATCCTCATAGGCCGCAGCCACAAGGGCTATGGCGTGGCCCTTCGGAACGAACTCAATGAACTCTAGGCATGCTGTCTCTGCACAGTCAGCGAGTCGCCAAGAGCCATCCTCCTGTTTGCTCGCAAAAACTCGTTCAGGTGCTTTCGTCATTGGCTGTCTCCTTAGCCGTGCGGGTGGAGCGTGAAGTGTTCTTCCATCGCGATCCGCTCAAGTTCGTGCATTTCTTCTTCATGGCGCTGTTTCTCGTAGGCTTCGCGGAATATGTCCTCACACCTCCCGCACATTCCGTGCTCGATAAGGACAGGCGATGGAAGCGGCATACCATCGCTCTTTTCGACAAGGCGGCTGTTTTCCCAAGGCATGAACTTGCCGCATTCGGAGCAACGAGCCTGCTTATCCTTTAGGCTGTAGGTGTCCATCATTGGCTGTCTCCCGGATATGGCATGTTGCGGATGGCGACTGCGACGTGTTTAGCGCCGTCCCTGATGGTCCCGCCCTCATCCAATACGTCACGGATGCACTGTTCGATTAAGTCAACATCCGCCGCCTCTTTCACCTGCTCCCAGACTTCGCGGTGGGCAGGCTCGGACACGCCCGCAGGCTCGGCAAGCGGTCCCGGCGCAATCCAGTTGCACCCATGCGGGGGATTATCGCAATCGCACTCGGCGCATCGCATGGCAGGCTCGGCGTCGAGTTGGGCGAGGGTGGCGCGGGCTTTACAACCAGCACAATGAAAATCCATGCTTTCGCCGTATTCAGACTGTGATTTTAAGTCGGTACAGAAACCTTCACACATTTGGTCACGATAATACCGCAAGACTTCCTCCGCCCGCTCTGCCCGTTCAGTCAATCGCTGAATTAGGTCGCGATGCGCGTGGCGGGCTTCGTCGTTTGCGATTTGCTCAAGTTCGGTCATGGTGTCTCCTTTCATCCGAACACCCTCACAAACAGCGCCACGGCTGTCCAAAATCCAATGGCCCAGCAAATCGCAATGCCGAGCATCAGGTGCGACTTGTCCTCGCCTTCATACATCTCGCCGTCGCGTAGGTTGGCGTAGTGGGGCAGGTCTTCGCTGTGGTTGGTCATGTCGCCTCCATCTGGTCGATGTTGCACTTGTGGACGGTGAAGGTGGTGGCGCTGACCCACGGGTTAGCCTCCCATCCAAAGCCGCGATCTGCGTTCAGGCTGTCCCAGAGCGTGCGGAAATTCTGCCTGATCTCAAAGCAGCCGCGCTGATTGCACGCGCTCCGGCCTACCGACCAACTGGCGGTGCAGGTGTCGCAATGAGCGCCCTCTGCAATGCAGTCCTCGCCGCTGATCTCCTGCACCCGCTGCACGCGAACGTCCGTGACGATCAGCGTCAGGCGGGACGCCCAGCGGGGCATGTGGATCGAGGGACGTGGTCGCTCCCAATCTCCATACTCGGGATTTCCGTCTGCCCAGTACCAAATATCACGCTTGTCATGTGGTGAACCGTCAAGGAAATTCGACTGACGTTCAGATGGCGGTGTGTCGCGGAAGAACCAATCACCGCTCCACGCCTCGCGAATCCAGAGCCGGTCGCCTGGGGCGTATGGCAACGAGATACTCGGTTCGCGGCCCATCAGCTTCCTGACGGCCCACACCGGGCCAACAGGCCGCCAAGGCTGCGCCGGGTCTTTCGGGGGAAACCAGTGGTAGCCAATTCCCGCTAGGTCATGGACGGCCTCAACGCTCGGCGGCTGCGGCTTCAACACCCTGCGCGTCTGGGATTTTCGCCCGTCGAGTAGCGCCCGGATCATCGGGCCGCTGAAAAGTATCGGTTTGTCGGTCATCACTCACCTCCCCGTGCTTTGCGGTAGGCGGTGATAGCACGGTCAAGCGCATTCATTGCCGCCTCTGTGTCGCCAATCTCAAAGCCGTGCCTTTCAAGCTCGTTGGCACATTCAAACCAAAGCGCCAGTTCGTCATGCGCCGCCTGCGCGTGGTCGATTAGCGCATCCGCAGCTTTCAGGGCTTCGGCGTCGGCAAGAATGGAGCTGGCAAAAGACAGCCTTTCGCTTTCGGCAATTTCTTGTCCGGTGTATCCATCCAGCGCCGCCTTTGCGCGTTCGATAAGGTCACTCATTGCTATCTCCTTGTTGTCGCGCGGGCCGGGCACATGGGAGGACAGCCCAACCCGCGCTTGCCGCTTGTGGGCGGCGTTCCGGTGTTCAGGGCGTAAGCGTCCCAAAGTGTTCAAAAACCTCCCACTGAGTGCGGCGTATCGCGTCGTAAAGTTCGCGGTCTTCAAGTTCGTCTTCATGTGCATGGCAGGCGCTGCACCCGTGGTATCCCCAGAAGTCGTGAGGCTTTTGCCCCATGCCTGCGGTTGAGCGTCGGCGGGAATGGCACAGTACAACCGTTTCGTTGTCGTTGTTGCACCAGTCGCTACGCATCTGGCATTCTTGGCCCTTGGCGAATATCCGCAGTTGCTTTGAAACGAATGGCGGGGTTTTGAAAAAGGCGTTCATGCCGTGCGCTCCGTTCTGGCGTTCGCATTCTCGCTCCGCATCGCCTCAAACCGCATCTTCTGGTAATTCACCCGAAGGCGAAGGCGGCGGGCGTGGGATTCCGCGTCAATCATCTTGGTTCGGTATTCTTTCCACTCAGGGGACAGGCGGGCTTGGCGCTCTTTCTCCGCGTTCGTTGAGCCGTCTTGCTGGTCAACGATTTCTGCGAAGGTGTCGTTTTTGCATTCGCGCAGAAGATCCGCAGCCTCTTGGGCGTCAAGCCATTCGGCGGCGGCGATGCGCCAGCGTTCCACCTGTTCCAGCATCACTCCGCAGCCTCCGGTGCTTGATACACGCGGGCCATCTGGTCAGAGAAAGCCTTTTGCAATTCCGCCTGCATCGGCTCAGGGAGGGATGCAACGCCATCGCAAACGCGCTTGTCTTTCCAGTAGGCATCGAGCGATTGTGCGTCCTGTTTGCCGAGAATGGCTTTTTTGACGGCATCGCGCTTTTCGCCGTTAGTGAGTTCCGGCTTTTTTGCCGGGTCTTTCCGGTCGTGGTCGATGTTGTCGTGGTCGGCGTCGTCGCCAGTCTCCAAGCCAAGAGCCTTGAGCAGAGCGTATTTCACCGCGTATGACATGGCCTTACCTGGCCCTTTGTCCTGCTGGTCGATGCCATAGCCAAAGGTGGGCACGTCGAAAAAGTCTGTCGGCTCGTCGATGTTGACGAAACGCACCGTCATGCTGCACTCGGCACGGTTGCCGTTGTGCGTGTGTTCGCAGCGCACCGGGTAGTAAACGATACCGGCGTCCAGCAAGGCAGGACGCACCTTCGCAGTCACCTTGTCGTGGCTGACGATTTTATACTGCATCCCCTTCTTTTGCTCTTTCTGGATGTAGGACACGTCTGCCATGACTTTGGCCAACCGCTGATGGATGTTGAGTTTGTCGGCCATGTTCACCACCCCGCCTGCAAAAACCGCTTGTGGATTTCACGGGTGCGCCACACATCATCGCGGCAATATTCCGCAATCGTATCGTGTTCGCCGTTGGCCCAAGCCTCGGCAACCATAGAGCCGTCAAAGCCTTCCTTGCCCTTGATGCCGAGAATGCCGCACAGATTATCCATGCTGATACGGTTCGTTCCACCGGCCCACATGTTCATGGTGTCGGCAACGGACCTATCCCAAGGCTTCGGGTCACGCGGGAACGTCTGGCGGTCCGGCATGGCGATGCCCAAGGCCACCGCCCTCTTGCGAAGGAACGGCAGGTCAAAGCCGGTGATATTGTGGCCGACAAGCGTTTCGGAGTGGTAATCGTCAAGGCTCTCGAAAAACGCCTCAATCACGTCCCGTTCTTCGGCAAGCGTCTTGGCATGGTACACCTGAATTTTCGCATCGTTCTTGGCCCATGCGATGGTGCAGACATGGCCCCGGCCACCGTCAAAGCTGGTCTTGGCCATTTCTTCGATTGCCGCGCTTTCGCGGTTCTCTGACAGCCACTTGTCTATGCTTTCCTGCTTTTTGATGTTGGCAGGCGGGCGCACCTTGCGCTTCAATTCTTCGAGATAGCTTTCATCCTGGCAAGGGATGGTTTCCAAATCGAAATAAACGAAACGCTCATTTGTGAATGCGCGTTCGATGAGGTTAATTTCAGGGCGGATATTCATATCATTCGCTCCATTCGTTTGTCGGGACGCCAAGCACGAGCCACGCGAACTTGCGGGCGGACCTCGTGCGCCACTCCCATTCGGCACTGCCGCGCGGGAACTGGCGGCGCTCTCGCATCATCTGGTGAAAGAGTTGGCGGGCGTTCATGACGCACCTGCCGCGCCGAGTTCTGGAAAGTCCGCCCGCGAAAGATGCGACCGATACCAACTCAGCATTTCAGCATTCATGGTTGCGGTAAGGCGCTCGGGGTCGTCTTCGTAGTCCTCGACCAGAGGGCGCAACTGCTCGTCAAAGAACAGGCTTGAGCCGTCAGGCCAGCAATCGCAGCCAGTTAGCCAGCAGTCCTTTATGGGCGCTTCGTCTGGGCAGTGCTCATAGGGCTTTACCTTGTGGTGCACTTCAATGCCGCCGTAGCACTTTCCGCCGAATATGCCTCCCAAGTCCGGCGAGAACTGCGCCCAGATGTGAACGCCGCCAGACGGGCCTTTCAACGACCAGACAAACCGCTTGGCCTCACCGCCCTTGTCGTGAATCTCGAAATTGAATTCCGGCTTCATGCTACTTCCTCCAAAAGCCAAGCGGGCATCTGATAGCCCTTGCCAACCCTTGCTCGGCACCGGCGGCGGATTTGCGCAATCGCGTCGTCTGTCACGTCTAGGGCCATGCCTGCGCCTTTGCCCTTGCCGGGTTCGATACGCATAACCGTGGCGTGATAGCCTTCCTCGCGGGCCTCTGCGTATCGGTCGCAAGCGTCGTCAAAGTTCGACGGGTCGGACGTGGCAAGGCCAAGGTCGGGATAGTCGGTGTATGTCAGGTAATGCGGGGTCATTGCTTGCCCTCCCGTGCGGAAAGCATGGCGTCGGCAACTATGTTGCACTCTTGCGCTAGAACCTCAGGGCGAAGACCTTCAAGTTCTGGGTTCGACCAGTACCCGGACAAAATTCCGATAAGCGCTTGCCCGGCGAAATAATCGCGGAGCGACATGCCGCCAGACAGCTCCTTGTCCAGAACAAACCCGCCATTTTCATCGGCTTTGGCCATCCCTGAGTTTTTCAGTTGCGGAAACGCAGGCCCGCCATCTTTGATATGGTCAGTCATGACACACCTCCCTGCATTCCGCCCATTCATCCGGGCAAACCAAGTTTCCGGCAGGAATTGGAAAGAACCTGTCGGACGTGTAGACGGTGGTGAAAAAACTCATGTCAGGGTGAATGCCGGTTTCTGTCATGTATCCCCGTGTCGCTTTGCACGGCTTTTCCATGAGGCTGTTTCGGACCCAGACAACCTTTTGAAAGGGCGCAGATTCAATCGGCTTCCATTCGAGATTGTCAGTCATGCTTCAATCTCCCTGTCATATGGCGTTTCTGGCAGGCGTTCGGCTTTATATCCGTAACCTGTAAGCCCCTTGTTCTTGGCGTAAGTCTCAGCCAGCGCCTTTGTGATGAAAGGACGGGCCTCGCTGACTTTTGTTGATCCAACCGGGAAGCCAAGTGTCTCATTGATCCTCATGTGGTAGGTTGTAGATTCTATGGGCTTCCCAGACTTGGGGTGCTTGAGTTTAGACCTGCGAACGAGAACCCAAGTCATTGCTCCGCTCCCTTTCGTTCTGGCATTGGGTCTGGCAGCGTCACCGGCTTGGCCTCGTAGGGCAGGCAGGCGCGCAGGTCGTCGGTGGATACAAGGCCGCTGCGGGTGCTGAGAAAGTCCGAGCGGGCCAGCGTGGCCGCGATCCGCTCGGCGCGGGTCTGGTCGGGGAGGGTCATCACGCAACGTCCCGATAGCTAACAACCTGACCGATGCGGATAGTCCGCCTTTTCATCCGGTTATTGATTGCTTCGTAACCGCAGAAAGCGCCGCGCCCATCTACGATAGGCGAGAACGACGAAGCATCGCCAAAGTCGCGCTCGTATGCCTTGAGCAGCCAAGCGGGCCAGTTCGATTTATCCCGCGTTACGCAAATGTTCATTTCCATGTCTGTCTCCCATGTTTGCCCGTGGGCTATGGGAGGAATATACCCATCAGGAATATCTTTGTCCAGAATAAATATGCGTGACAGGAATATTAATTTTTATAGGCATGAAAAGACACCCCGCGCTAAGCTGTGCGCGGGGATGGAATTATTCTGGATGGAGATAATGAATAGAGATGAGGAATTCGCGCGTATATTAGCGCAAATGACAGACGTTCAGTTTGAGAGGTTTTTTAAGCGGATGCTGAATAGTCTGCCGCAGAAAGGCGCGCCTGGTCTATCCAGCCAAGCTGACGCTGGTCAGGCATCTGGCGGAAAGCCTCGATTAAGAGTTGTTCGCGGTCGGTGCGATCCTCTGCGAAAAGGTCAGCAACCTGAACACCCATCGCCTTCGCAATCTCGCGGACCACGCCAAGGGTGATCCCGTCATTTCCGTTTTCAAACTTGGAAATTGTGCCCTGTTCGACGCCCACAAGGTGCGCCAAATCCGCTTGCGTGAGGCCCTTGGCCTTTCTGATCTGTGCAGCTCTCATAGCTGCATAATACATGCGCGTCAGGTGCATTTCCTAATTGCCCTAGGAATAAAAATGCTTGCAGGGAATATTCCTGATGGGTATAAATGGGCGCATGAACAGGCTTTTTCAATATCTTCAAGCGAATGGGATAAGGCAGGCGGATTTCGCAGAGCGTTGCGGGGTCACTCAGTCTGTCATTTCGCGGTTGGCGAAAGGCAGGGCGCAGCCTAGCCCCAAGCTGGCTGGCACCATTGAGAAAGAAACGGGCGGGGCGGTGCGCTTCTATGACTGGCCTGCCTATGAGCACTTCTCGCCAAGCGAGAGGGCCACGTCATGACCAAGACCGCCCCGGAATACACGCGCTGCCGTAAGTGCAAGGAGCTCGTCACAGACGCAGAGAACTGCGCCAACTGCGCGAACCGTGACCCTCTGTCATACGGCCCTCGGTCACAATTCCTCACCGGCAAACGTGGCTGCCCGACGCTCGATATCCAAGAGGGCAACCTTGAGGAAATGTCATGACCGCCCACACAGAGACACCGGGGCGCAGCGCCACTCACACCACAACCAAAGGAGAAGCAACATGCTTTCAGGACCATCAATGGACCAAAAGGCGATTGACGCATTGTGCGCTCAGAAGGCGCAGAATGCCATTCAAGACAAGGAAATCGACCACCTCCTCCGCGTCATCCACGACATTACAAAGCGCGTCGAAGGTAGCGTCGATACTGCCGGTGAAATCGCACATCGGTTGCTTGGCGTCTGGTTTGTCTGCGAGGAACAGATGGACGGACCGCCGAATATGGGTGGTCGTGTCGGTGACGCAGTTGATGGGCTTCATACTCTCGGCTTGCGGCTGTCAGACCTTGAAGCCCGCCTCGAACAACTCGACCGCCTTTAATCGAACACCGGGGCGCAGCGGTATATCTGCGCAGTTCCTGTCTCTCCCCCTCGGGGGCAACTTCCCCGGCGCTGCGGTGCCGGGGCTTTCTAAGCCGTGTTCCGTTGAGGGAACCGCCGTCACCCCAATGCTGAATGCTCGAGGAAGCGCGGCGTTCTTTGGGTTCCCTCAACCGAGCGCGGGCTGCGCGTCCACCTCAAGTCCCGGCGCGCTTTGGGCTGGCGGGATGGCCTCCGCTTCCGCGCTCAACCCATTCACCGCCGCCTCTGCTGTGCAATCGCCGCAAGCGCCACATGAATCAACATGGAGCCTGAGTAACCGGATGCATACGGCCTCGGGTGCGGTGCGTTCTAAGCAGCCAACAGGGGCAGTGTAATGACCGGATACAAGAAACTCTGGCAGGCGGTGGTGTTCCAAGCCTTCCGCGATGCGACAGCGAAGCAACCTTCCGGCAGTGAAAGCATCCGCGCCAAACGTGATGCCGATAGCTGGATTCGATGGGCCGGGAAAGACTTCCGCGAGGTATGCGAAAACGCCGGGTTTGACCCTGACTTTCTAAGTGAAGCCTACAAAGCGGGCCGCGTCAACGGCGACCTTCTGCGCTCTATCGAGCGGGGGCGTGTTTGATTGACTTCATCGCCCGCTATCGGGCCACGGGGCAGGTTCCAACGCTTGCCGAAAAGATAGCGCAAATAACGGACCCCGCCGAACTCGATGGGGTGGCCAAGCAACTCAAACGCGATGGCCGGGACAGTGAAGAAAACAGACGCCTCGTCACAACACGGCGATGGGAAATAGCGAAAGGGAAGTGACATGGATAACCGCTGCAACCCTATCTATGACACCGACGAATTTTATCAGCGGTGGCATTCCGGAGAAACCCTCAAGAGCATTGCTGACTGGATTGGCGTCAACATTTCATGCGTAGCAGAGGCGGCGGCAAAGCGCGGGTTCAAATCTCGGCGCTTTCACCAGCGTGACGCCCTGATGTTCAGGACATGCAGGAAGGCGTCTTGAATGTCTGACGGTGTAATCCGCCTTCCCTGGCCCGATAAGTCCATGTGGCCCAACAGCCGCAAGGACAGGCGCGGCGTGGCACCTACGCGCAGGCAATATCGCTCGGACGGTGCCAAGGCGACGTGGGCGGCGGGCTTTCGCAAGGTTCGTTGGGAGCGCGCTCACCTGCTTGTCACGTTCTGCCCGCCCGACCGACGCAAGCGGGACTTGGACAACATGCTGGCGGCAATCAAGAGCGGGCTGGACGGCGTGTCCGATGCCTTAGGCGTCGATGATAGCGCATGGGATTTAACCATCCGTCGCGGCTGCGTGGTGGATGGCGGGCAGGTTCAAATCGAGTTTGGCCAGCCGGTGGACAAGCATTTCGTGCAGTATCGCGGGGTGGTGGAATGACCTATAAATCGTTGCCCCGCCATGGGAAAAGCGGTATAAATGAAGCGAGCCGAGAAGGTGCTACCAACACCCGCCCGGCTCTTGAACATAGACACCTAGATAGGAGGCGTCAGATGTCCCGTTACGGGCAATATAGTGATTCCACGAATCCGTGCAATCCTGAACAAACACCAGACAAATGGAAAACCATTGGCGAACTCGCGGCTGCGCTTGCGGCAAAGGTTGGTGCCAAGTGAACCAGATTGTCAGCTTCCAGCAAGAAGAAGCGCCGCACAGCACAGAAGCCGAGCAGATGATTTTGGGCGCAATGCTCTTGGGGCATTCGTGCCAGCCTGTTCAGGCTGTTGGCGGGGATGAAATCTTTTACGACCCGGTTCACGCCGAGATTTACAGGACGTGTCGGCGGCTTGAAAAGGCGGGGCGGCTTGTGTCGCCCGTCACCGTCAAGGCCAGCCTGTCCGACGAACTGGCGAAAGGCATGGAGCCTCTGGGCGGGCCGGGATACCTCGCAACGCTTGCCGGTGCAGCTATCGCGCCGTCGCAGTTGGGCGAATATGCCGCTGTAGTGGCCGAGGAGCGCGCCAAGCGCACGGTTCTAAGCATCATGCGCAACGCGCAGACAGAGATTAACAGGGGCGAACTGAGCGCCTCTGACGTGGCGGCGCAGATGGAAGCCGGGTTTCAGGCGCTGGCGGATTCAGAGACGCGGGTTAAGCCGGTGTCGATGATGCAGGCCGTGACGGGGGCGATGCAGGAAATACACGCGGCATATAGCGGCGAGGAGCGCCGTTGCGTCATGTCCGGGATCCGATCCCTTGATAGGTATGTTCCGGGCTTTGCGCCGGGGGAAATGTGGCTGATTGGCGGGCGTCCTTCGATGGGCAAGACTGCCGTTGCGCTATCCTTTGGGTTAAACGCCGCGCGCGTCGGGCATCCGGTGGTGATTGCCAGCCTCGAAATGACACCGCAGGCGATGGCTATGCGGGCGCTGTCAGAGGGCACGGCAGGAACGCGCCACGCCACATCGTATAGCAACCTTCGCTCTGGCCAGTTCACCGAACAGCAGGGCGAGGCGCTGACAGAAGCGGCGCGCAAGGTGGCGGAGTTGCCTATCACGTTCCTGCCGCGCGAATACCAGGATACCGACTTGCTACAGGCTGGCGTTAAGCAGGCGCTGCGCCGCATGGACGGGGATAAGCTTCCCATCGTGATTGTGGACTATGCGCAGTTGCTGCGCTCCAAGGCCAAGACGCGATACGAGCAAATCACCGATGTGTCGCTGGCATTGAAGGGGATGGCAATGGGGCTGGATATACCCGTTATCGCCCTGTCTCAGCTTTCCCGAGCGCTAGAACAGCGTGAAGATAAGCGCCCCATCATGTCAGACCTCAGAGAGAGCGGTCAGCTTGAACAGGACGCTGACGGGGTGCTGTTTTGCTACCGCGACGAATACTACCTCGAACGCGAGGAGCCGGACGCAGACGACGAGAATTACGAACTATGGTCGCAGGCCCTGAACGCCTCTCGAAACAAGCTTGAAATCATCGTTGCCAAGCAGCGCCAAGGCGCAATCGGCACGGCAAAGGTGCGGTTCAATCCTGCCATGAATTTGCTCTGGGAGGATTGATATGAGTCACGAGGCAACAAATTGGGCATTCAAGCAGCAGGGCCTCAAGCCTGCGACGAAGATGGTTCTTCTCAGCTTGGCCAACTGCCATAACCCGCATCACGGGTGTTTCCCGAGCAAAAGGCGGCTGGCAGAGGACTGCGAAATGTCCGAGCGCTCGGTTGCTGACCACCTCAAAAAGCTGGAAGATGCGGGCCTGATTTTGAAGTCTAGGGGCGGTAAATCCCGCTCCGGCCAGTTCTCATCGAACCGCTATATCTTGGGGTTTGAAGTTGATTTTCCCGCAGAGCAAAACCTGCCGTCGGCAAAATCTGCCGTAGGCGAAAACGAGTGTTTGCCGTCGGCAAAATCTGCCGTCGACCGTCGGCAAAATTTGCCGAGTAACCCTGTAAGGGAACCTAGTAAAGAAACAGTAAGATCAGATCAGTCTGCGCCTGATCCGTGTTTCGATGATTTTTGGAAGGCATGGCCGCTTGGGAGAGTTGGCAAGCAGAAAGCAAAGGCTGCGTTCAATCGCCTTTCTCAGCAAAACCGAACACTGGCAACCGAGCGCGTCAAGGAATGGGCGCGCAACTGGCGGGCCAAGTATCCCCAAGCCAGCGATATCCACCCCACCAGCTACCTGAACGGCAAACGGTGGGAGGACGAATTCAACCAACCGACCCAGAACAGCGCCACGAGCATCGACCGCTGGCGCAAAGTAGCAGGAGGCTAAACCCATGCTTCAATCCCAACGCGACACCACCCGGCTATGCTCCAAATACATCGAGCCACGACAGGCCAAGCCGTTCAGCAGCTACAGCCAGGACGAACTGCGATTTCGTATGATGCAGCTTGACGGGTGCAACGGGAAATCACCAGCCGAGCCGCAGCCCAAAAAGCTTGGTTCGCTCAAGGCTGATGAAATCGCCATCGTCAATGCTCGCCGGGATTTGCTTCTGAGCGCAATCAACGACAGCGACGGCCTGACGATTGCACAAATCAGGCCGATGTTCCCCGACATGACGCAGACGCAGATTGCGAACGACCTGAAAGGCATGAAGCGGGCGGGGCGCGTCGGGCGCTTGGCTTTGATCTGAGGCCGACAGGCAGGAAGGGGCAGTGAGATGAGCAGTACATACGAAACATGCAACCCAATGGGTAAATACGGAAGAGAAATAACGCCAAAATACCTGAGGGAGATTTTGAGCTACGACGCAGAGACGGGATCACTTACATGGAGGCCAAGAGGCGTCGATCATTTCCCCGCTGCCGTCGCCCGGTCGCGGGTGCACAACATGAACTTGTTTAATGCCAAGTACGCAGGAAAGGAGGCTTTCACTAGCGTAAATGCTCATGGCTACAGGAGCGGCGGTATCTGCGGGAAAGTGCTAAAGGCGCATAGGGTGGCCTGGGCAATTCATTTTGGTGAATGGCCGCTAAAGCAAATTGATCATAAAAACGGAAACAGAGAAGATAATAGATTATCGAATCTGAGAGAGGTGGACCCATCTGGCAATGCGAAAAATACAAAGGTAAGGGATGATAATACAAGTGGGCACATTGGGGTAAGCCTGTTCAAGCTGAGCGGTAAATGGAGGGCGTATATAAGTGTAAGTGGTAAGCGCGTTTCATTGGGTCATTTTGAGAGATTTGATGACGCCGTGGCTGCTAGGGAGGCCGCAGAAAGAGAGCATGGATATCACGCAAACCACGGCAGGACTTCAGTATGAATTCGATCTACGCAATCAACACGACGCGCGGAAAAGAGTTCGACGTTGCGGAGGAGCTTCGCAGCATCGGCCTGCACCCGTGGGTGCCGATCAGGCTGGAAAGCCGATACGTCAAGGAAAAGCGGGCCGCTGTCTGGTATGACAAGCCATACGTGCCAAAACTGATGTTCTGCGTCATCCCGGCGATCTACTGGCGTGACGTGGTGGAGCAAAAGCACATCATCGGAAAGCCGGTGGAGCTGTCGCGCATGGACATTCAGGGGATGCCGTCAGTCAAAGGACGCCCGCCGCGTTATGGCCTTCGCGACTTCAAAGCCGCCGTAGAGGCCGAATATGCCGACGCAGAGCGACTCAAGGCCAATAGCGAGTATCAATGCCAGTATCGGCCAGGACAGGCGCTAGAGATGCTTGCAGGGCCGTTCGAGGGACTTACTGGCGAGTTCAAGAAGGTAATCCGCCGAGCACACGACGATTATTCGCGCCTGCAAGTGGAGATCGAGGTGTTCGGGCGCAGGACAGCGATGGAAGTGGATCCGGACAAGGTAAGAGCGAAAGGTTAATGTGACCTAACCTGAAATGGAGGCGGCATATGATTTTTATATTTCAAGTCAGATATTCTGGGTGGCCATGCGATGGCAAGTGGGTCGCCTGTGTGGAAGATGAATCGATTAGATGGGTAGAACCATACCTCGAGGAGCTTATTGATGACGTAAAAGGTTCAGGCGATCAGGCTGCGGCAGACGCCTCGGACGAGATTAGGCGTCGATGTTTTTTAGCTGGTGGGGATACTCCGAATGAGGCGCTTTCAAGGCTATTGGCAAACCATGAAGCGGCCAATTCAATTCATGGGTATGGATAGTTGCGCAGTTGCGATTTGGGTGTTATGTTCGCATCAGAGGTGGATCGCCTGATTTCGGATCGGGCCACCTTGCAACCACGCGCCCCCGGTGACGGAACTGAGGAAAGGGCGCGTGTTTTTGCATGAAAAATCACCAAGGCTCACAGGCTGAGAAGAAATCCTTCTGCTGAAAGTCACCGTTGACGATCACGCCGCCGAAGTGAGTAAACCCGACATATCCGCCGAGACGGTTCTTGCCGTTGACCTCACCACATACGCGCCGCTCCTGTTTCCCGTCTGCAAGCAGCACATCAGCTGCACGGATGTTGCGGAACTGTGCGGTGAATGGATCAAAGAAATCCTGTGTCACTTCTGATTTGATTTCTGCAACCTGTGCAGAGGAAAGCCGAACGGGCGTTGTGCTTTCAATCTCAGTCATCTGAACGCATCCAGCTAAGGCAGCAAGAGGTGCAATCATCCACAAACGCATGGCATATCCCTTTGGCTAAAGACATAGCAAGCCATAACCCATTCGCACGGTTCAAGGCAAAGGGGAAAGTTCAGGCGCATCGCGCACGTCCTAGGGACAAGCGAGAGCGTGGCAACGCAAGACAACGGGGATACAGTAGCAGGTGGGACAAGTTCCGCGCTGCATTCCTCGCTGCAAATCCAGTGTGCATCTACTGCCTGAACAGCACGGGCCGAGTGACACCGGCAACCGTGGTCGATCACATCATCCCCCACAAAGGAGACCCCGACTTGTTCTGGCCAGATGGCGATCCACAAGATCACTTCGCCCCATGCTGCAAAGCCTGCCACGATGGACCAAAGGCCAAGGCAGAAAGCGTAGCAGAGAGGCAGGGCAGGGATGTGCGGACCATCATGAAGCAATGGGGCCTGCTTCCGGAGAATTTTACGGGGGGTGGGTCAGATTTCTGACAGGTTTTGCAGGGGACCGGCGCGGGGCGTCACTTTTTTGCAACGTCAAAATGAAACCAAAAAGTGAAGGGGCTTAACATGGCAGGCAGAAAGCGCAAGCCCGACTCGCTGAAAGTCATTGAAGGCACGGCCCGTCCTGATCGTGTGAACGAGGATGCGCCCGTAGCCGCGAAGGGCGTTGCGGTTGCCCCGGCTTGGCTGTCCGAGCGGGCGGCTGAAATCTTTTCCCGGCTGTGCGCCACGCTTGATGGCATGGGCATCGCGTCACCTGACGATCAGGACAACCTGGCGATGCTGGCAAGCCGGATCGAGGAAATCGAGATTTGCACGGCTGTGATCGAGGACAGCGGGCGCACGTATGAAAAGCGCGACGAGGATGGCAACATTCAGATGATCCGTTCGCGCCCGGAGGTCGGGCAGCGCAACGAGGCGATGCGTCATGCTCAATCGCTGCTGTCTGAGTTCGGGCTTTCCCCGGCGGCGCGGGCCAAGGTCAGCGCCGGTAAGACGGCAGACGAGAATCCGTTTGCGGCTCTGGGGTGACTGATTACTGCGCCGTCGCGGAACAATACGCCCGCGACGTTACATCTGGTGAAATTCCCGCAAGCAAGTGGATCAGGTTGGCCTGCCAGCGACACATTGACGATCTGGCTTGGCAGGACGACGACGATTTCAAATTCCGGTTCGATGAGACGGCGGCAAACAAGGTCTGTGCCTTCATTGAACTGATGCCGCACACGAAAGGCAAATGGGCGGCGCAGCGCGAAACGCTGAAACTTGAGCCTTGGCAGGTGTTCTTTGTCTGCGCTGCGTTCGGGTGGATGCGCCGCAAGGACAACACGCGCCGGTTTCGCCGGGTGCTTTTGCTGGTGCCTCGCAAAAACGGCAAGTCAGCACTGGCGGCGGCAATCGGTCTTTACATGCTCTGCGCCGATGGAGAACACGGCGCAGAGGTTTATTCGGGGGCCACGACAGAGAAGCAGGCTTGGGAGGTGTTCAGGCCCGCGCGACTGATGGCGCAGAAGCGGCCAGATATGTGCAGTCATTACGGCTTGGGCGTGAACGCATCGAACCTGCATATTCTTGGCAATGAAAGCCGGTTTGAGCCGCTGATTGGCAAACCCGGCGATGGCGCGTCACCGTCCTGTGCAATCGTTGACGAATATCACGAACACGACACCGACCAGATGTTCGACACGATGGAAACCGGCATGGGCGCGCGTGAGCAACCCATGATGCTGGTGATCACCACGGCGGGCGACAATATCGCAGGCCCTTGCTACCTGATGCAAGAGGAAGCGCAGCGGATGCTGGAAGGCACCGCAGAAGATGATTCAACGCTGGCCCTGATCTACGGGATCGACAAGGACGACGACTGGCAAGACCCTGACGTTTTGCGAAAGGCAAACCCGAATTTCGATGTTTCGGTGAGTGCTGATTTTCTGCTGAGCCGCCAACGCGAGGCGCTGGCCAGCCCGCGCAAGGCTGGCGTTTTCAAAACCAAGCACCTGAATGTCTGGGTGCAGTCGCGCGATGCGTATTTCAACGTGGCGCGCTACATGGAAATCAAGGACGAAAGCTTGTCGCTGGATCAGTTCGAGGGGCAGGAGTGCATCATCGGCGTCGACCTTGCCGAAAAGCGAGATTTGACGGCGGTTGAACTGCTTTTCCAGCACCAAGGTGGATACGCAAGGTTTGGGAAGTTCTACGCGCCAGAGGAAACGATAGAGCAGCCTGAAAATGAGCATTACCGGCTGTGGCGCGACACCGGGCGGCTGATCCAGATCGACGGGGCTGTGACCGATCAGAAAATCATCTTCGATGACGTGATCGAGTTGCTTTCTCAGTTCGACGTTCGGGAAATCGCCTTTGACCCGTGGCATTCGCGGCAAATGGCCGTGGATTTGATGGAACATGGCGCAAACTGCGTGGAATACCGCAACAGTCCGAGCCTTATGAACGAGCCTATGAGGGCAATGGACGCCCTGATCGCTGACGGGAAATTCTATCACGATGGCGACCCGGCCTTTACCTGGATGCTTTCAAACGTGGTGAACGGATCGCGCAACAGCGATCTGCACCGGCCCGCGAAAGAGCGCGGCGAAAACAAGATTGACGGCCCTGTGGCGGCGATGATGGCGCTCGGGCGGTGGCTGATGGACGAGGCTGCGGATGCCCCGACGCCTTGGGACGTTGACCCGGAATTTAGCATGGTGAATTGATGTTCGGACTTGGCAAGAAAAAGCAGGCTGAACAGCGCGCCGGTATCACGGCGGTGCAGAGTTCACCAACTGCGGCGCAGATTTTCCGGCCTGATTTCTGGGATAAGATGGTTGGTGCAACGGTTGTCACGCCTGAGAGCGCGCTCGGCGTTCCGGCAGTCTGGGCGGCTGTGAATTTCATCGCCGGGACAATCGCTGGCTTGCCCTTGCAGGTGTATCGCAAAGAAAAGGACGGGCGAAAGCGCGTCACTGGCGGCATTGCTCCGATTTTGCATGACGCGATCAACGACGAATGCACGTCATTCGATTGGCGGAAATATACCTTTGAGCGCATCCTGACGACCGGGCGGGCGTTCACCTTCATCGAGCGCAACGAACAGGGCCGGGTGATGAACCTATGGCCGCTTGATCCGTCGAAGGTCGAAGTGAAGCGCGAAGGCGGGCGACTGGTCTACACCTACGACAAGGCCAAGAAATACGCCGCCAGCGAGATCATTGATCTGGCGTTCATGATGAAGTCTGACGGTATTGGCCACAAGGGGCCGATAATGTCGAACAAGGACGTGATCGGGCGGGCGATTGCCGCGACGAAATACGGCGAGAAATACCTGATCGGCGGTGGCGTCCCCCCCTTCGCTGTCACCGGGAATTTTCAATCCGGCGCGGCTATGAAGCGGGCTGCGGATGATCTTGAGGCTTCGGTTGACAAGGCCGCGCGAGAGGAACGCTTGGCGCTGATCCTGCCGACTGGCTTGGACATCAAGGCAATCGGTGCCGAGCCTGAGAAAAACCAGCTTGTCGAGACGCAGCGTTTCGACGTGGAGCAGATCGCGCGCATCTACTCAATTCCGCCGACATTCCTCCAAGACCTGACCCACGGCACGTTCAGTAACACGGAGCAGCAAGACCTGCATTTCGTGAAACACACCCTGAAGCGCTGGATCGAACAGGCCGAGCAGGAAATGAACCTGAAACTGTTTGGCCGAGGTGCCAAGCAATACGTCGAGTTCAATGTAGATGGCCTGCTGCGCGGCGACTTCAAGACCCGCATGGAGGGTCATTCTATGGCGATCCAGAACGGCATCGAAACGCCGAACGAGGCGCGCGAGATCGAGAACCGGCCCGCGCTGGAAGGTGGCGACAGCCTGATGATCCAAGGCGGGACAGTTCCAATCACTCAACAGCAACAGCCCAACGGAGGCGAAGAAGATGGAATTTGAGGCGCGTGGCAAGCATGTGCGTCTGCCCGCCGAGGTCCGGGCTGATGATGACGGCATCCTTGTTGAAGGCTATGCAGCCATATTCAACGAAGAAACGGATATTGGCGGGTATTTCCGAGAGAAGATCGAACCGGGGGCTTTTTCGGAAGCAATCGGGCGCGATGATGTGGTTTTCCTGATCAATCACGATGGGTTGCCGCTGGCGCGCACCCGCTCCGGCACCCTGACGCTTTCCGAGGACGACAAGGGGCTGAAAATCAGCACCCGTCTTGAGGAAGGCGATCCGGACGTTGCCCGCATCGTCGGCAAGATGAAGCGCGGCGATCTGGACAAGATGAGTTTTGCATTCTGGCCTGATGTTCAGGAATGGGACGACAGCGGCGATATCCCGCTTCGCACGATCAAGAAGGCGTCCCTGCATGACGTGTCGATTGTGACGACGCCAGCCTATGACGGCACAGAGATCGGCCTTCGCAGCCTTGAGGCGATGCGGACGGAACAAATCAAAGAGAACAACCGCAACGCGGCGCGACTGCGCCGTATGCGTATGAACCTGCGCGCGGCCCGCGCAGAGGGCTAAGGCACCGCGCCTGAGCCTACCACCCGGCCCGCCGTGATGGCGGCGCCTTTTCCCTTAGAAGGAGCCTTAAAATGGCAACTGTGAAAGAACTCCGCGAGGAGCAGGCGCGGATTGCGACAAATGCCCGCTCGAAATTCGATGAAATCAAGGACGACACGCCCGAAGAGCGCGCCGCCGAGATCGAACGCGAATTTGACGCCATGATGGCAGATCACGACAAGATCGGCAGCAAGATCGAACGCCAGGAGCGGCTTGAGGCCGCCGAGGAACGCATGAACGCGCCCGACCCGCGCCGCCCGAATGAGAGTGGCGAGGCACGTGGCGTCGATGGTGGCGAAGGCCCGACATACCGCGAAGCGTTCCATGCCTATCTTCGCGCACAAGGCAACATTGGTGCCATGCACGAAGAGGAACGGGCAGTTCTGCGCGGTGGATACGCTGCTGTTGAACAACGCGCTCAAACTACCTCTGACAGCGCAGGCGGGTATACCGTCCCGACCGAGATGGTGAACTTCATCGTCAAGTCGATGGCAGCATATGGCCCGATGTATGATCCCGGCATCACGACCGAAATGGTCACGAGTGGCGGCGGTCAGATCACCATCCCGACCGTTGACGACACCAGTGCAGTTGTAGTGAAGCATTCCGAGGGTGTTACACTCACTGATGACGGTGGCTCGGATGTGACGTTCGGTGAGAAAACGCTTGACGCTTATGCGTTCGATACCGAATGGCTGCGCGTTTCGAAAGAATTGGTCGATGACAGTGCTTTCAACATTGAACAATTCCTTGGCGAACTTCTCGGCGAGCGCCTTGGCCGTCGCGCCAATACCGAACTGACGACCGGCGATGGAACTGGCGATCCCAACGGCATCGTGACCGCATCTACCAAGGGTGTTGATGCGGCTGGTGCGGCTGCGGTGACTGCGGACGAATTGATCGACCTGCTGCATTCGGTTGATCCCGCCTATCGTGCGTCCCCGCGTTTCCGCTGGATGATGAACGACAGCACCTTGGCCGCTCTTCGCAAGCTGAAGTATGGCGATGGTCATTACATCATTCAGACCGATTTCCGCGACGGGCTGCAGGAGCGGATGCTTGGCTATCCGTTTACGGTCAACCAAGCGATGCCGAGCCTCGGCACCGGAAACAAGCCCATCGTTGTGGGTGATTTCGGCAAATACATTGTCCGCAAGGTTGGTCAACCGCTGATCGGGGCGATTCAGGACAAGGATTTCTGGCCGGGCTTCGGTGTCGCCGGATACATCCGTTTTGACGGTGAGCTGTCCGATACTGCGGCTGTCAAGCACATCCTGAACGCATAAACATGACGGGGCGGCACACGCCGCCCCGCACTTTAGGAGTTTCCAGACATGGCAAACGAAAACACAAGTGTGAGCATTGAGCAGGGCGGCAACGTTCTGAATCTTGGTGGTGTAAAGCTGACTTGGGACGGGTCGAACCTTGTTATCACGGGGCTTCCGACTTCTGATCCTACTTCGGCTGGCGCGCTTTGGTCAAATTCCGGCGTTCTTACCGTGAGCGCGGGCTGATGCGCGTAAAACTTCTTATTTCCCGCGCCACGCTGAAAGGATGCGAGGTCGCGGGGAATGAAATCGACGTTTCGGACGCCGAGGCCAAGCGCATGATCGAGGCAGGGCAGGCAACTCCTGTGCGCCGCGCAAAGCCTGAGACGGCCATTCCGAAGCGTAAGGCGGAAAAGGCCAGCAAGTGATGGAAACGCTTCTCAATCGCACTGCTGCGCCAGCGTCACAGCCTGTATCGCTGTCTGACGCAAAGACGCAATTGCGCGTGGATCACAGCGAGGAGGATATTTATATCTCTGGCCTCGTTGCTACCGCAACGGCTGCGGTTGAGGAAATGACGGGCCGTGCGCTGATCACTCAAACGTGGTCTCTGGCGATGAACGGCGCGTCTGGCCGGGTATACCTGCCAAAGACGCCCGCACAGTCGATCAGCAGCATCACATACTACGACCGGGACGAGGTATCGCAGACAGCTACTGCCGCGAACTTTCACCTGTTTTCTGACATTTACCGCGCATGGATTGAGCCGAAAAACGGCTATGACTGGCCTGATGTGTTCGACCGGCAGGACAGCCTGACGATTAGCTATGTGGCGGGTTATGGCTCTGCAAATGCCGTGCCGATGGAACTGAAACACGCGATTTTGATGCTTCTGTCCCACTGGTATGAGGAGCGCCGCGCGGTGTCCGAGCAACTGTTACGCGAGGTTCCGTTTTCCGTGCAGTCTCTTGTCGGTCTGCATCGGCGCGGGTGGATCGGGGCATGATCGGACGCCTTGACCAGCGCATAACGCTGCAATCGCGCACAGAGACAAGCGACGGCGCAGGCGGCACAGAGACGGCGTGGGGAGACTTTTCGAGCGTTCCGAAGGTATGGGCAAAGGTCGATGCCTTGAGCGGTTCTGAGCGTGTCGAGGAAGGCGCATTCAACGCATCTGGCATGTGGCGGTTTACGATCCGAAACCGTGACGATGTGTCGGAGAAGGATCGCATCAAGTGGGGCGGTGATTTCTACAATATCCGGCAGGTCAGCCGGATGGGCGGTCGCGCCATGTATCTCGAGATTGTCGCGGAGCGAGGGGCACCGCAGTGAAGATCAGTACCACAATTCGCGGGATTGATGACGTGAATGATCTTCTAAGCCAGATCGCACCGAAGCAGGCCCGCAATATCATGCGCTCAACCGTGCATGACATGGCCGGGAAGGTCCGCAACGATGCGAAGAAGTCTATGCCGACTGATGAAGGCACGATGAAGCGCTTGACCAAGGCAAAGCGTGAGCGCCTGCGGAGTTTCGATGATCGTGTCCGCTCAACGGTAAGGGTGGGGCGCAAGGCGTTTTACTGGCGGTTTCTTGAGTATGGCGACGGCCCTGACGGGGTTGAATACGCCTTTTTCATGCATGCCGTTCAGAAAATGCAGACCTCCATGCAGGCCATGTTTCTGCAATCGTTCTTGAAGAAATTCGAACAGACACTGGCGAGGGCAAGGAAACGTCATGGGGGCTGAGTTTGAATTTCAGAAGGCGATTTATTCTGTTCTGAGCGCCAATGCCACGCTTGCCGCCATTGGCGCAAGGATCGTGGATTTCGGCCCGTCTGATGAAGATGCCGCAACTATCTTTCCATACGTGTCCATCGGCGATGCCAGCCTTGCCGAATGGGATACTGACGACACGACCGGGTTCAATGTTCTGGTGCGTGTGCATTCATATTCCGCCCAGAGTGGCGTGAAGGAAACCAAGGCGATGCAAAGCGCGATCTACGCCGCGCTGCACCTGCAAGCCCTGTCTGTCACTGGATACGAAACAATTCTTTTCCGCCGCGAGGATAGCAGCGTGATGCGAACATCGCGCGGCGCGTTCCACGGTGTCTGCGAATATCGGGGATACCTGGACAAAGCCTGATCCGCGCCTTGGGCAAGCGCAGACCGGAACGCTGTGAAGCGTCCCTTTCCCTTAGAAGGAGCCTAAATCATGGCTAAGACAGCGGGCCGCGATTTCGTGGTCAAAAAGAACAGCACCGCGATTGCTGCTGTTCGGACAAAAAGCGTAACTTGGAACGGCACACCCATCGACATTACCAACGATGATGACGCGGGCGCGACCACCTATCTTTCCGATGCTTTCGCCAGCACGACGCTTGAAATCTCGGTTGAAGGCCTGACCGACGACGATGTGCTTTCCGATTTGGCGTTCAGCACTACGGACAGCGACAAGTTTCTGTCCGACCTGACGCTCGAACGCGCGAACGGCGATGTGATTTCCGGCAATTTCATTCTGACAAACTATGTCGAGAATGGGCAGTACCAGGAAGCCACGACCTTTACCGCAACGCTTGTGCGTAACGCCGCGCACACTTGGACTCCGGGCGCATAATGCAGGGATTTGAGGATGTGAAAGTGTCGTGGAAAGGTGCGGATTACACAATCCGCGCGACCGCGATGATGCCGCTTGTCGCCAAGATGGAGGATATTCTGTCGGGCGACAGCGGCAAGCCCGCCGTGCAGGTTTTGACGACTGGCAACGGTCCTAGCGTCCCGCGCCTTTCAATGGCGTATGCGGCGGCGCTGCGCCATGCTGGCGCGAGCGTCAGTGATGATGAGGTATATCTTTCGATCATCAATGACTTCGCGCAGGGCAATGCGGACGTTGCCACAAAAATTCAGATGGCCATTCATGCGCTTCTGGCAATCATGGCGCCGCCAATTGCTATAGCGATGGCGGCTGATTTTGACGACGACGAAAAAAAGAACCAAGCGGCGGAATCGTAAAAGGTCTGCACGATCTTCTGGTCGGCAGCGGGTGGGTTACGCCGCTTGAATTTTGGCAACTATCGCCCGGTCAAGCGTGGTGGGTGGTGAGCGCGCGGATGCCAAAGAGCGTCACATCGGCTCAGGAAACCCGCTCCAATCTCTACACGATGCTCAAAGAGGCCAAGGCAAAGGAGGCTTGACTTATGGCGAAAGTCGTCGGTGATATTGCCGTTGAAGTCTCTGCCGATATTGGCCCGCTACAGCGCGAACTGAACAAAGGCACAAGGTCGGTCAAGGGCTTTGGCAGCAATGCCGAGAAAGTCGCAAAGCGTGTTGCCAAGGCTGGCGCGGCGATTGCGGGCGGCATGGCCGTCGCGGGGGCCGGTGCTTACACGATGGTGCGCGGCGCGGCTGATGCCGGTGCCGAGATCGAGCGGCTTTCACGCATCGCCAATGCCAGCCCCGAGAAATTTCAGAAGATGGCGGCAGCGGCAAAGACTGTCGGCATCGGACAGGAAAAGCTGGCCGACATTCTGAAAGACGTTCAGGACCGGGTTGGGGATTTCCTGCAAACGGGCGGTGGCCCGATGAAGGATTTCTTTGACAACATCGCCCCGAAGGTGGGGGTGACGGCTGAACAGTTCAGAAACCTGAGCGGCCCGCAGGCTCTGCAACTGTTCGTCAGCAGCCTTGAAAAGGCGAACCTCTCGCAAGACGAAATGACGTTCTACATGGAGGCGATGGCGTCTGACCTGACGGCGTTGCAGCCATTGCTTGCCGACAACGGGAAGGAAATGAAGCGCCTTGGCGATGAGGCGCAGCGCGCAGGCGCTATCATGTCAGATGAAGCTGTGAAGGGCGCGCAAGACCTTCAAGCCGAACTCGACAACATGACCGGCGCGATCAGCACACAGTTCACGCAGGCCATTCTTGAGAACAAGGACGAGATCAAGAAGCTAACAGACGACATCACAAACGTCTGGATACCTGCCCTGTTGAGCGCCGCCGGTGCGATCACGAAGATCACCGACGCAATCACCGACGCCATTCAGGGCTACAACATTCTTGCGGGCCTGATCAAAGGCGAGGATCGCCGCGAGGCTGATGTTGGCACAACGGATCAGCTGCGCAGCCAAAACGAACTTGGCAAGGGCGCGACAGATTCAATCACCGGAAGCCTGGGCGGCACAATCGGCGGCGCACTGTCTGGTGGCGGCGGCAGCGATGGCCCGCTGTTCCCGTCTCTTGGCGACGGGTTTGAAGGCGGATCAAAACTCGATTTCCTGCAAAGCGAAAATGAGCAGGAATTTGAAATTCAGGCCGAGCATTTTGAGCGGATGCGCGAACTGCTGGCCGAATACAGCGAAGGCAAGTTTGAACTTCTGAGCGAAGCATACGCGCGGGAACGTGATCTGCAACAGCAGCACAACGATAACGTGATGGCGGGCGAAGAAAACCTTGCGAAAACCAAGTTGCGAATTGCTTCCAGTGTGTTCGGTGATCTGGCCAGCCTTATGCAGTCCGAGAACAAGAAGATGTTCCAGATCGGCAAGGCGGCGGCGGTTGCCAAGGCCACTGTCAGCGGGATTGCAGCGGCCATTGAAGCCTATGAATGGGGCACTGAGCGCGGTGGGCCAGCGTTCGGGGCGATCTCTGCGGCGGCATCCATTGCCAAGACTGCAACGATGATCTCACAGCTTCAAAGCCAGTCCTACGGTGGTGGCTCGAGTGCTGGCATGGCCGGGGGATATGGTGGCATCGGTGGCGGGCAGCAAGCCGCGCCGATGAACACGCAATATCTGCATTTCAACTTCACCGGCGACGGGGCAATCCCTCAGTCAGCGATGCGCGACTTTATCGCTCAGTTTAACGAAGCCATTGATGACGGCGCGGTGATTAAGGGGATCACGACGAACTAGGGTTAAAGTCGATGATCTCGGCATCCGGTAAATCATCGGTCCAAACATCCCTTATGACGGCGGCCAGATCGGCGACACCATCGCTTTTGATAGTTTCCACTCGGTTGGCGAGCGCATGGGCCAAATCTGAGCCAGTCGCGGCACCCAAGCTGCCCTCTTGCTCCAGGCGCGCGATAATTATGCGCATGTATAACTCTGTCGCTTGTTGCCGCTGCTTTAGGCGATTGATTTCCTGATTGAATATTTCAATTACCTCTTCGAGCGACACTTTTTGTTCTGCCATTATTTCCGCCTCAACTTGCGTTGCATGTGGCTGATCATACGAGAAAAACTCGCCAATTGTCAGAGGTAGTTGCTCCATATCTGCAAGCCAAAGCCCGCGATCAGGAGAACTAGAGCGAACCAAGAGACAATCTCATAGCCTTTGGCCTTCCTCGCTTCGTCTTCGTTCGGTTGCTCTAGAAGCAAATAGTTCTTTCCGCCGCGGTTGAGTTCTGGCGGCAATCCAAAGAAAAACAGCAATATCACCCCGGCAATATCCAGCACGAGGCCAATGGTGTTTACGGTTTCTGACGTCATTTCCTCGAACTTTCTCGGCTCACTGTCCATTTGGACAGTGACTAAGCTTTATTCAGGGACCGGCGTAAATTGTCACTTTGTGGTAACGTACCAGCCGCCTTCATAGTATCCGATTTTTCGCATAACCACCAAATACATGGTGGCGACGACGAAGCATAGTTCGCCCAAACTTCCCGGACTATGCTGTTCAGCCAATTCAAAAATGTTTGTGACCGATCCAACCTCATCGTCAGGGTTCAGCGGCTTGCCCTCGCTAATGATTATGCGCGCCGCCTTGCGAGGGGTCATTTCCTCAACCTCACCCCCGGCCCGCCGCCTATCCAAGTTGGATATGCGGCTCGTGACATTTCCACTCCGCCAAGTTGGCGGTGCGGCTCACCGATCATCAATTGCCGCATCGTTGAAATTCTGTCGGTCTATTGCTTCCTGTTTCAGTTTCTCGCCGAGCGCCTCAAGGTCAGTATTTTCTAGCATCAAATCCGCCATCACCACTTTTACGACATCATTTATGGTCATCCCCTTGGGTGGTTTGACGTCTAGCCTACCTAGGGTGACTTTTAGAGATTCGGCATAAAGGTCTATTCCTTCTGGCGGTGGAGGCGGGAACTCGCGCTCCAAAACAGCCACGATTTCCGAGTTCATTGACCGCCCATTTCGCTCTGCGGACGCCTTAATTCGTTCACGCATTCCGTCTGGAAGGCGCAACATAAACTTGTCTGTTAGTGATCGCGTTTCGCTCATGGTGTCAAATGGACATAAATTTACTCTTGACGCAATGATGTCATTTGGACATATAGTGTCATATGGACATCATGAGAGGAAATTATGAAACCGATGCAATTGCGTTTGCCCGATGACCTTAAGGATTGGGTCAAACAGCAAGCTGAAAAAAACCGTTCTTCGCAGAACAGCGAAGTGATCCGCGCGATCCGTGACCGGATGGAGCGCACAAACAACGAAGGAGCCTGAGCAATGACTAAGGGAATTAGAGACCTGCAAACCGATGCCGTTTTTCTTGCGGCGCTTATCGGCGGGGCTGAAGTTCTGACAGACAGGGCAACAAGCCTAAACCGTGATGACGTGGAAAGGGGTATGGCGAGCAACGCGTTGCCAGCCATTTTTGAAGACCTGCGCCGCCGTGCTGACGCGCTGGCCGATAAACTGGAGGACTTCTAATGGCTGAGAGAGATTGGAGTGAGGAACACAGCAAGCTGGAACACAAGCTTGGCGAAGTATCGAACTTGGTTTCCGCGCTGCAAGTCGTGGCATGGCAACTCTGCCAAGTATCGCTGGAACCTGGCAGCGAAGTTAGCGAGTTGCGAAGCGCCGTGATTGGTATCGGGGATGGGCTGGAGAAACTGGTGCGTCCCGCCTTTAATTCACCGTGAACTAAATGCTTGCGCGCGCCACCTTTTTGATTTATGGTGAACCAAAATGAGGTTTAACATGCTTGATCAAACTTTCACATTGGCGCGCATCGGTGAGGTTCTTGATATGGACCCCGGTACACTTCGCAATCATATCAACCGCGGCCTTGTCGTTGGTCAGGGGCCGCGGGATTCACAATCTAAGAACAAGCCGAAGGGAAAACATGCGCGTTTCAGTTTCTTCACGCTCATGGAATTTGCTCTCGCCTATCGTCTGAATAATATGGGCGTCGAACTTTCGAAGGCGTTCCAGTTTGCAAGCCATTTCGCTCATGCCGGGGGAGGCGGCGCAATCTTTGATCTTCCCGAACGCCTGCCCGGATTGCCTTATCACCATGATCATGGCGACACTGTTTTCGCGGCTGGTATCAACGGAAACACTTTTGAGGCGCTGGACGAAAACACCAGCCTTTATTCCGATCTCAAAAGGCACCTGCACTGCGACGACTTTATCATCGTCAACGTGACCCAACTGTTTTTCCAGATTTGCCAGCGGATTGGCGACATCCACCCGCTGGAAGCACTCGACACGATTTATTCCAAGGTGGAGGGCTAACATGTCTGACCGTCGCGCCACGGTTAAACAATCTGATTTGAAGCGGTACGTCTCGGCTGTTGTCCAGGCGGGTGTGCTGGTGGGAAAAATCACGATTGCGCGCGACGGTACGGTTACGATCATTCCGGCAGGTATGCCTGGCGATGACAGCGCAAACCCTTGCGATAGGTTGCTGGATTGATGCGTCGGCGCAATCCATATCCCGGCGTTTCGCGGGCCACTGATCGGCACGGAAAAGTGCGTTGGAGGTTCCGGCGCAAAGGCTTTTCCGCGTATCTGCCGGGGCCGTATGGCTCTGAGGGGTTTCGCGCCGCCTATGAAGCGGCCATGAATGAATGTCGTACACCTGCGGCATATTCCCGGCATCCTTACGGTACACTCAATTGGTTGATTGAAAACTACCTGCGTTCACCTCGCCACAAGAACAAGTCGGCATCGACTCGGCGCGTCCTGCAACGCGAACTTGATTGGTTGCGGCAGGTCGCTGGCGATCTGCCTGTCGCGCGCTTCCGTGCAAAGCACGTCGAGGCGCTGATGGCGAAGAAGGAGGGGCCAGCGGCAGCGAACAAGGTTCGCAAAAACCTTTCCATGCTGTTCACCTACGCGATCAAGCAAGAGGTGGAGGGCGTCACAGTCAACCCGGCGCGGGCTGCGGAACGGATGAAAGAGGGCGCTGACGGCTTCCACACTTGGACCGCTGCGGAAATGGATCAATTCCTTGGGCGTCATGGACCGGGAACCAAGGCACGGCTTGTTTTCCGCCTCGCACAGAATACAGGGGCCGCTCGGGCGGACCTTACCCGCTTCACGTGGGGCAACATTCAGGATGGCAAAATCCGCTATTCGCGGGGCAAGACCGGCATTGTCGGGGAATATACAATCTTGCCTGAACTGGCGGAGGAATTGGCGCAACTGCCGCGTGATGTGATGCTGCTGATCCATCACGGCAAGGGACTGCCCTACAAGCCTGAGACGCTCGGCAACTGGTTCAAGGACCGCTGCAAAGAGGCGGGGCTTCCGCATTGTTCGCTGCACGGTATCCGAAAGGGCCAGGCGACCGCGATTGCCGATCATGAGGGAACAGAATTCGAGGTCATGAGCTTCTTGGCCCACGCAACACCTAAAGAGGCGGCGACCTATACGAAGAAGGCGAAACGGGGGCGTTTGGCTGACAGCGGCCTGTCGCGCCTTTCCGGGGAGAAACCGGAACAAACATTGCCCAACCTTTCCGAAAAGTTGGACAAGTCGAGTGGTAACTAATTGAAAGGATTGCCAGAAATGAAACAGGTGGCAGCCCGTAGGGGAGGGCAATATCCCCCTGAAATCAAATGGTTAGAATGCCCAACCGGCGATTGTTGGGGCATTGAATTCATTGCGGAAATTCCGCAAGTGACCAACCGTTTTCAACACACAAATCCATAAAAAAAACCCCCGACCGGCGGCACGGCGGGGGCTTTCGGGAATTGGAAATCTGAGGGGATTTCAGCCTGAAAGATACCACGCCGCGCAGCCTCGGGCAATACGAGGTGAGCAAAAATGACAAGACTCCAAGTCAAATTCCTGATGCGCCTTCACGGCGTCACCGAAGCACAGGCACAGGCGCTGGCCGTCCTGATCTGGGGGGCGTCGTAATGGCTGAGAAAAAGAAGCCCACGCGGCAGCAAGCATGGCGCAAACGCAATCCAAAGAAATACGCCTGCCACCTGGCGGCACAGAACGCGATGCGCCTTGGCGTCATCAAGCGCCAGCCGTGCGAGGTGTGCGGCAACCCGAAAACGGACGCGCACCATGACGACTATGACCGCCCGTTCGATGTGCGTTTTCTCTGCCGTCGCCACCACAAGCAACACCATGCAAAGGGGGCGAAGAATGGGGCGTGAGAAGCGCAACGAACGGCAGGTTGAGCATTTCACTAAGCTGGTGCGCAACATGATGGAAACCCCTGCGTGGCGGGCGCTCAGCCCGTCCGCACAGGCGCTCTATCCTTGGCTCAAGCTGGAATGGCGCGGGCCGCAGGCTAACAACAACGGCAAGATACGGTTGAGCGTTCGGCAAGCGGCTGACCGGCTGGGCGTCGGCATCAACACGGCATCAAGGGCATTCCATGATTTGCAGGCCAAAGGCTTCGCGGTGGTGACAGAACATGCCCGCCTCGGCGTCAAAGGAAAGGCAACAAGCCCCGCATACGAATTGACCGAGTTGCCGTTGCCTCACGCTGAGAAACCAAGCGGCAGGAAGCTGTTCAAGGAATGGCGCGAGGGCGCGGATTTCCCGGTGCAGAAGGCCGCAGCGCACAATCCGAAAGGCACCCGCAAAAAACAAAACCCTGTCGTCAAATTGGTGACGCCCCGTCACCAAAACGGTGACGGATAAATGAAACGCGTCACCAAAACAGTGACAGGACGTCACCAAAACGGTGACGAAATGCGCCCCCCAGATAGCGCAGCCCATCACCAAAACAGTGACATCCTTATCTACCACTCCCCACAGGCAAAGGAGCCTTCAATGAACGAACACCAGATGAACGTTGCCGACGACGAAGCGCGGGAAACCGTTGAATTCATCCTCGCACAATCCCGCGCAGGCGGCACATGCCCGATCCAAGCGATGGATGGCCTCATCTTCTGGGCCAAGGAACTGATCGTCTTGGCCGAAAGCGCAAAAAAGGAGCATCAGAAATGAAAACGAAAATCGAGCAACACCCCGAATTCAGCCGCGCCACATCGGCAATCGAGGAAGCCATTGCACAAACGCAGATCGAGGGCGGTGACATGCGTTCATTGGCGGCCTGCATGTTGTCGCTGTCGGCTGGCCTCTATCGCAGCATCCACGGCAACACTGGCCCGGATGGCTTGCCCGTCGCACTGGCAAAGCTGGTAAGCGCCGAGGCGCAGCGCGAGGCCCAGGACTTCGAGGCGAAGAAATTCGGCAAGGCGGGGCGCGCGTGACCCGGAAGGCAAACAAGAAACAGCGGCGGCGCAATTTCAGCGCCGCGCGCATACGCAAAAGGCTTCGGATGCGTCGGGCAATGCTTGACCTGTCGCTACGATATAACGTATCATCCAGTCAGTGTGATTTGCCCGATACCGGGCACGCCGCCGCAAATTCGGCAGGCCCCCTTCGCAAGACGCGAAGAGAAAGCACGGACCCCACAACCGGGGCCGCTTTCTCTGATGTGCGCCCCAAAGACGAAGGATCACAAGATGACCATTCAACAACTGAAAGCCCAACACCGCGAGAAGATGCGGGAAGCCCGCGCGCTGTCGAACAAGATCACGGACAGCACACCGGACAAGGAAGCCCGGAAGATCGAAACGCAATTCAATGGCGTTATGCTGGAGATTGACGAATTGCGCGACCAGATCGACGAAGCCGAGGAACGGGCAGCGAATAACCGCCCTGACCCGCGCCGCCCGAACGAGAGTGGCGAAGCGCGCGGCGTTGATGAAGGCGAGCCGCAGATTGAGGTGAAGGCAGCGGGCCTGCGTCCAGATCAACGCATGGCTGACTATGTTCGCCGTGAGCATCCCGACGATGCGTCAACATACGGCGAATTGGAAATCGGGCGCTTGATGCGTGCAATGGTAACAGGTGCCAAAACGGACACTGAGCGCCGCGCCCTGGCTGAAGGCTCTGACAGCGCGGGCGGTTTCACCGTGCCGACCGTTGTTGCCAGCCAACTTATTGACCTGATGCGCGCACGCAGTGTCGCCGTGCGGGCAGGTGCCACCACCATTCCGCTTGAATCGGATCAGACCGTGATTGCCAAATTGGCATCTGATCCGGTGCCCGCGTGGCGCGCAGAAAACGCCAGTATCACTGAAAGCGATCCGACGTTTTCAGCCGTTACCCTTGCCCCCAAGTCCTTGGCCGTTCTGGTGAAGGTTTCGCGGGAATTGATCGAGGACAGCGTAAACCTGAGCGTAGAATTGCCGCGCATCTTGGCCGCTGCTATGGCCGAGGAATGGGACCGCGTGGCCCTCTTGGGCAGCGGCACGGCACCTGAGCCCGAAGGCGTGGCGAATGTGTCGGGCATCAGCACCTCAGCATTGTCGGGCGCACTGACAAGCTATGCACCGTTTGTCACTGCACGCACGTCGCTACTGAGCGCAAACCACTATCCATCCGCGATCATCGCGCATCCGCGTGATGAAGGCGCACTCACTGGCCTGACCGCAACCGACAACCAACCGCTGATGGCGCCGCGTCAAATCTCGGACATTCCGATGCTGACCAGCACGCAAATACCGATCGATGGCGGAGCGGGAAGCGATGAAAGCACGATCTTTATGGGCGACTTCAGCCGCCTGATTTTGGGCCTGCGTTCGGATATCAGAGTGGAGATCGTGCGCGAACTTTTCGCGGGCAATCATCAACTCGGCTTCATCGCGCACATGCGCGGCGACATTGCGGTGAGCCACCCTGCGGCATTCCACGCGACCACGGCTGTTCAGGGCTGATCGTGACCGGGTGGCGGGCCTGCTCCATCGCTTGCCGCCCACTATGCTGCCCGGCCTATTTGGGAAAAGGCTGGCCGGGTAGAGCCTGCAGCGCTGGCCGCGCGTGGCAGGCTTTCACAAACCGGGGGTGGGTCCGATTTCTCACACTCTTTGCAGGGGACCGGCGCGGGGGCGTCACTTTTTTACCCCGTCAGATTTGGAGGAAAAAACCGATGCGCGGCAACAAGTCAAAACCTGACGAGATCAAGGTTATTCAAGGCACATTCCGACCGGATCGGGCGAATTCCGATGCGCCTTCTGCGCCTTCTGGACTGCCTGATGCACCGCATTGGCTATCCGAGCGCGCGGCGGAACTGTTCGCGCACCTGAGCGCCGTTCTGGACGCTCTGAGCATCGCCTCACCTGTCGATGTTCACATGCTGGCCATGCTGGCATCCCGTTTGGAGGAAATCGAAATCCTGACGGCGGTGATTGAGGATTGCGGGCGCACCTACCAAAGCGAAAGCGGCTTGTGGAAAGCGCGCCCGGAGGTGGCGCAGCGCTCCGAGGCCATGCGCCACGCTCAAAGCCTTCTGACTGAATTCGGGCTGAGTCCCGCGACACGAAACAGGGTTTCGGCGGGCAAGCCTGCCGAGCAAAACCCATTTGCAGCATTGGATTCCTGACATGGCGAAAGTCGTCGGTGATATTGCCGTTGAAGTCTCTGCCGATATTGGCCCGCTACAGCGCGAACTGAACAAAGGCACAAGGTCGGTCAAGGGCTTTGGCAGCAATGCCGAGAAAGTCGCAAAGC
>Ga0209475_10000806_pt1 | contig 49392 bp, 74 predicted proteins | sample tdDd471_FD_187128 | JGI IMG/M metagenome (GOLD analysis project Ga0209475, IMG submission 187128) | Marine sediment microbial communities from the Atlantic coast under amendment with organic carbon and nitrate - tdDd47.1 (SPAdes)... | ecosystem: Environmental > Aquatic > Marine > Coastal >... | reverse complement strand
GTCATGAAGCCACTCGTAAATGTATCCGAAAATCAAGCCCCATGCGGCGTTTGTGACGCATCCGACGATGAGCGCCACTATTACCATGTGACAAGCCCGGACGGGCGCATGCAGGCTGAGTGGGTGGTTTGTGAGGCGTGTCTGTATGAGATCTTGCTGCCTTGGTATCCGGATGTGGAGGAGGACGCAGCCAAGAATTCCCATTACGAATATGCAAAACGTGTCGTTAAGGGCTGGCCGGGCTGGAAGGGGGATATTGCACTCGCCGCCTGGATCGCCGAAGAGCACAAAAAGGAGATTGCAGAGTGATGCAAAGCAAAGAAAACCCACCCGAGGAATCCGACCCCTGGGAGACGTGGGCCGAACTCTATCTGTAAGGAGGCCCGATGGCAACCAAGTCAAAACACGAAGCCGTCCCCAGGGGCATGCGTATCAAGATAACCCGTGCCATGCTCTGAGGGCTCACAGCAGAAGCCGCCGGGGAGCGGTACGAGTTATCAAAAAGCGGAGCCTTTTTTATTTTCCAACTAACAGTAGATAGCTTTTTCTTCGAGGAGGAAATGCCGGAGGACAAGTCCCTGGCGGGGTATCGAAAGGCGTGGAAAGATATCAACGGCCACTGCCTCAACCTCTGAACAAGCGTCCAGTAAAAAACGGCTGAAAGGCCCTTGAATAGGGAAATCTTAGGATGGGAAAATATACAACTCGCACACTTAAGCTTGAGCCGATCCCCGATGAACAGATCCCGGAGGCAATTTGGAAACACAAGCCAGACCTCTATGGACTGCACGGCTACCGGGTTGCCCGGCTCGTGGGCACAGATATTTACCAATGGCAGTATGAGGATCTTGATGGCGAGTGGATTGATGAGGGAGAGGCCATTCAACTCCGCCCCATCAAAAAACAAAACCGCTGCTTTATCTGCAACGGCAACCACCTACCGGATGAGTGTCCGAAGAGGGGGAATTAAGGAGGGAGATACCAAAATGGATTGCTACAACCAAGTGAATGCACTGAGCAACGCTAAGAAGGCCGCCGACAAGATCCCTGAGATCACTGATCAACTCCGCACAAGGATTCAGGTCTTGCGCTCAAAGCAGTCTGAAATCGAAAAGGAATTAAGCCAACTCGCACATGCAGTAGAGGCCCCTATGGATGCCATACGCGCGGCGAAATTCATGGCAGAGTTTGCCCGGCTCAGAAGGGCGCGAAGGGCTCTGAAACAACAGGCTCTTGTGGCAAAAGTCGCCATCGCAAATGCAGAACAACCTTTCAACAAGTTCTGCCAGGAAGTCGCCCTGCAACATGACAGGAATAAGGGGATCTGTACGATGGCACAACTTGGCGCGGACAAGGTTTTTGCCAGGCTGTCAGGCAATGACCCGGGGTGAAGCGGTTGATCCTGGGTTAATCTAAAGCCCTGGGCTGACTCTTCTCGTCTGTAGATCCGGGCGGCGGCGCCTGCATATAAACAACTTGTTTATCGCGCCCAACCAACAGGCCAATAACCAGGAAGACAGCGCCAAGAAAGAAGCCAACAAACCCCATGACCCCTGAAATAATGCCGCCACCAATTGCAGCGCCAGCGGCTTGCGCTCCAGCGTATTGCGCATCTGGGTCAACGTGAGTGGTCATGACACTCCCTGTGAAGATCAGGCCCGATAGCGGCAACAGCAATGAGAGTACAGCGCAAGAGATGAGTATTTTTCGCCACGCCTTTGGCGCGGACTCCGACCGAACGGCAATGACGATCCCCGCGACCCAGAAGGCAAGAAAGCTGATAGAGCCCCAAGAACTGCCTCTTTCTGGTGAAGCGGCAAAGGTTAGGGTCACAAGGACTGCGCCGATTATAGCGAGGATCAGGCCGCCGACGATACCTGCAAAAACTTTCATTTGCTCGTCTCCATTTAGGGTGGGTCCAAAGTTACGGCCTTACGCACCGTCCAGATTTCATGAATAGAACCCGGTAGACGGATCTTGATTCGGCGATTCGATTTTTTAGGATAGGTCACGAAGACCTTCACACCGGCTTTAAGAATGAGGATCTTCTTACTATCATAGAGCTTCTTTAGCGCCACATAGTCTTCTGAATCTTTGTAATTTATCGCCTGCTCGAGTATTGCCCTTGAGGGTGAGGCTATATAACCATTCTTTGTAACGCCCGGCAGCTCAACTGCGGCCACAAAGGAGGCTGAGCCAAGAGCAAAAAACAAAACAACAGCAACAGAAATAGCAAATTTCCTTAACATGCCATCACCTCGCACTAAGTAAAATTGTAATATATTATCAACAGGATATCACATCAGCATGCCAACTGCGAATAAAAAACTGAGAGATCAAGCACGGTACTTAATCGGCTTCGCAGAGATAATGATTTCGCGGTCATTAAGGGGGTGGATGATGAGGCGACGATGGACAACACCGCCGGGGATTTTAACATGGGCTTTAAGGGTGCGCTCTACCCCGTCACGGAGAACCAGCGTGATGGCATCGAGGAGAGAGATGAGGGCATGTTTCGAGACAATGATCTTTTCCAGGCGAGCGCCGACCATGCGGGGGGCCAGCGCGTTGGCTTGCCTCCAGGCGCGAAGGACCACCCCGTCTGCGCTGACCACATACGAGTTGTGCCATGCCCGCCCCTCTCGGATGCGTGCCAGGGATATAAGGAGGCCGGTTCGCGTTATTTGTCGTTCACCGCCTTCTTCCCAACCGCCAGGCCTTTTGGGTTTCTTTTATCGCTGGCTTCGACCAGTGTTTCTTTGACGCCCTTGATATACCCAATCGTCCTATTAAAGGTGGCTTCCGACACCATCTCAATCTCCAGCAAATCACAATTGCCGAGATATGCTTCTCTCTTGTTCTTGAATTGGGTGACCAGGTCGGCATGCCTTCTGGTGACCTCGTCCTTTATTTCAGCGCTACTTGCCTCGCCAAACAGGAAATAATCAACAGGCCGACCAGTCGCCAAGGATACAGCTACGATGTATTCCAAGGAGGGTTTTTGCTTTGTCTTGCCATGGATATTCGTGACCACATTGGGTCTTACCCCAATTTTTTGTGCCCACTCAGAGGGCCGCAAGCCTTCTTTTTCATTATCTATTCGCTCTCTGATTTGATCGAAGTCAAGTTTTAATCCAATTCGTGACATGGTGGCTGTACTTTCCCTATTGACTTTTACACGGTGGCTGTAATAAATTTAAACAAGGTTACACATCAAGCCGAATAAATAAGGTGACACATGAAACGCCAAAGCCCTATCCCGAAGAACTGGAAAGGCAACCGAATTCGCAAAGCCCTTTCCAAGGTGGGTATCACCCCCGCCGGAATTTCACGAGACCTATCGGTGACCCGCCAACACGTCCACCACGTAATTGATGGCAAGTCGGTAAGCGACCGAACCCGCCGACACATCGCCCGCTGTATCAATCGGGATGTTTCTGAGCTCTGGCCCCAAACCTACCTATTAAAGAAGGACCCGACCAGGGTAGGTCGTCCCCGCACCAAGGGATTGTACCCTGATCGCACTTAACAATACAGCTTAAACTTTGAAGCTGTATTTAACCAAGGAGGATACCATGCGACAACAGGCCAACATGTACGACACCGCCCTTGTCATCACCGACGCAAACGGGAACCCGGCGACCACATCCTTGAAGGTGGCGGAGCGGTTTGAGAAGAACCACCACGCTGTGCTCCGCGACATCGAAGCCCTTGATTGTTCGAGGGATTTCACTGACACCAATTTTGGTGTCAGTGAATACAAGGACCCCACAGGCCGCAATCTCAAGCTCTACATCATGACCCGTGATGGGTTCACCTTCCTGGGTATGGGCTATCGGGGCAAGAGGGCTGCCAAGTTCAAGGAGGACTACATCGCCGCCTTTAACGCCATGGAGGAGGAACTCCGAGGCCGCCATGCCTCCGGCAGTTACGACCCCATGGAAATCATCGAGGCTGTCAAGGACGCCTGCAGATCCATCGACCTCGGCCCCTGCGCGTGCCAGGCCGTGGCGCGGGATTTCGGCGTGAGGATTGGCGCCCCCGCAGAGCTGCTTCCCCCTCGCCTTAAAAACACCAGCAACCGACCCTCACTCCCTGCACCTACCGTGGAAGAGCGGAGGGAGGCCATCGCCGGCGCTCTCAAAGCTCGTCGCCTCGAATTAGGACTCACCCCTGCCAAGCTCGCTGAAAAGATGCACCCGGACATAGCCCCCTGGAAGACCGGCCCCACAATCCTGAAAATGGAAGAAGGCAAAGAGCTGACCGAGGAAAACCTCGCCGCCGTCGTTGCTGTTCTTGGCGGGTACACCGCATACCTCACCACCCCCGGTGCCACTGTCAAATTTCTCCCGGTCCCTCTCTCTCTCCTCCGGCGCTTCCCCTCGATCCCCGACCTCCTGAAAGCCCAAGAGTCCCTTGACCACATCAACCAGCCGATCAGCGAGCGCGACCGGCTTGTACCTGCAAAGATTTTTGCCATCGACGTCCTTGAGGCGTGTGTGGGTTAACCGCAGGCCCCGCCCCTTGTTCGGGCGGGGCCAATAGGCTCTTCTCCTGAGTGCCTTCTGACAACCTGTGACATATAGTCAACTTTTATTTGACACAACAAGCATGGATCTGTAAGGTCAAGATACTATTAACCCATAATAATACAGGGGAAGCATGAAAACGAAAACTGTACAAATTCAGGTCCATGAATGCTTGAGGTGCGGATACGAATGGGAGCCACGCGGTCAAAAAAAGCCAAAGGCCTGCCCGGCCTGCAAGTCGCGCCAGTGGACCATGCCGCGGAAGGAGGGCAGTGCAAAAAGGAGAGGGGGGCGCACGCCATGAACGAGCTCATCAAAATCCACGGCGATGCCGACGAGAGGTTTCCGATTGATGCGAGGGAGCTTCATGGGTTCCTGGGGTCGAAGCAAGATTTTTCGACATGGGTCAAGGCCAAGGTCATCAATAACCCGTATTTCGAAGAAGGCCAGGATTATGTTTTGCTCCACAATTCTGTGGAGCGGACAACGACGGGGGTTTCAGCAGGCGGCCATAACCGAATCGACTACGCCCTCGCCGTTGACACCGCCAAAAAAGTCTCCATGGCCGAACAGACCAAGCGAGGCGAGGAGGCACGGGATTATTTCATCCGATGCGAAGAGCGACTGAAAGAGCTCGCCACCCAACCCCAAATCCCCCGGACATACGCAGAGACCCTTCGCCTCGCAGCAGACCAGGCAGAGCACATTGAGGCCCTTGAAACCCAGAAGAGAATTGACGCCCCCAGAGTCGAATTCGCCAAAACCGTGGAAGGCACGACGGAAAAAATCAGCATCGGCGCATACGCCAAGGTCACCGGGAAAATCGGGCGGAACACCCTGTTCAAAAGGATGCGAGAAAGCGGGATCCTGATGGCCAGCAATATCCCGTACCAGCGGTATATGGATCTCGGTTATTTCGAGGTATCTGAAATCGTCATCAAGCGAACCTCCAGGGACATGCTCAAGACGACCACATACCTCACCGGTAAGGGCCAGGTGTGGCTGGCAAAGAAAATTGATGAGTGGGTGGCTGAGTTCACGCCTGAGTGTGTGTAGGGGAACAACAAGGCCCCGCGCTTTGATGGGCGGGGCTGGTTAAAAGGAGAAAGCGGTTGCCTGACCAAATCAAAATCGAAGAACTGAAGCTGTTTGTGGGGACGGGGTTGAAAGTGCTTTACCGAGACAAGAAAGAGCATGAGCTAACCGGAATATCTGGCGGCCTGGCTGTACTTGGTAAGGGCGAGAATTGGTTTTACGCCGACCTAACAAATATCAAACCCATCTTCCGCCCCTGGTCCCACCTCAACAAGGAGATCGAGCACAACGGGGAGAAGTTTACGCCTTGGGTACGCAGGGCGTGTTGGGGAGCTTTGGAGCCTGAGTTTTTCGATGCCGATAAGGACGATTTGGGCTTCGAAGAAGCCTTGGAGCTTGCATCATGGCACTTCGACATTTTCAACTGGCTCAACCGCACCGGCCCCGATGGGGAACCGTTGGCGGTGGAGATGGAGTCTGACCATGGCTAAAATCAAAATCAAAGAATTCCATTATTTTGAATGGGAATGCCCGACCTGCCACGCCGATAACACCGAATCAAGCATTGAGGGCTCAACTTATTGCGAGTCATGCGGGGAAGCGTTCGAGGAAGAGGACTTTGACGACAGAATTGCAGATGGGATGGAGGGGTGATGGCTGAGAAGATCTTAATCAATGACGACAGACTGACGGCTGACTTAGACCGCATCAGGTCAGGGAGTACGCAGGAGTTTTACAAGAAGGGGCTCAAGCGGGGAGATCTTGTGCTGGCCCTGGATCCACCCCGGAAAGAACTGTACGCCGAGCTGATTGACGGAAAATGGTATTGGGTGAACGGCTGCGCAGAGTGCAACGGCAAGCCAAGGGATTGGATGACATATATCGAGTGCGAAAAGCATAACGTCTGCCGCATATGTGGGGCCAAATATGCAGATCTGAAGGAGCCCCCATGGGGCGGCAAACACGGTTGGCAATGTGTCCCATGCGCAAACAGAGAAAAAGAAGAACAGAAACGCACCGCGCTGAAGGCAGTGGCGGCCAAGGAATACGATGAGTGGGATTACCACGGGACAGATGATGTTGTTTGCCCTCACTGCGGCTCGAGTTATGAGCCGGACTGCGAGATCCCGGAGGGTAAAGAAACCTGCGAGGTGTGCGGCGGTGAATACACAGTTGAACCAGAGTTCACGACCACATACACAACGCAGGTTATCGGCGAGAGGATCACCGAATGATGGACACACGAGACCATACCCCACCCACAAAAGAAGAACTCGACCAAGCCGCCGAAGACGAGAAGCGCATCGAGGCTCTTGAATCCGAGGGCCACCCCTCCCACTGCGCAGCCCGTCAGGTTTGGGGCGACGGCGAATGCGAATGTAACCTCTACAAGAAGGGGTATGACCCGTATGGGTGGATGAAGGAGAAAGCCAATGAACCAAGTCATCGATAAAAGAATCCCGATGCCGGACTGCCTCACAAAGCAACCCTTGGTTTTCGGTAACCGGGAGCAGATATGGGCAATCGAGGATGTTGAAAGGATCGTTGCAGAGGCGAACGAAACCAACGCAGCCGGTGAAACAAAAAAACAATACAGGGTGAGCGTTACCTTCGAGGCGACTGAATACGTCACGGTATGGGCACACTCTGAAAAAGAAGCTGAGGAGTTGGCGGTTGATGAGATTGACGATAGCCCCGATCTGGACGTAACAGCCTGGGCGAGTGAGGTGAAGGCAGATGCCAATAAAAACTGAAACCAAACGCCCCGAAAACTGGCTTTGCGGCATATGCGGAACTCGCTTTGCGCTCAAGGAGTCAGCGGAAAAATGCGAGGCCCGTCACCATGCCGACACGGAACAAGTCATATGGGCCGGTGAATGCGAAGAGGAAGGCTGCTTCAGCACCACCAGCGCCGAGCTCGACAAAGACGGAAACACCCTGGCTCTGTTTTGTGATGAGTGTGGGTGGAGGGAGGAGAGGTGAGGAGGGTTGACACAACAAGACTCAGAAAGATGTATCTCGGTGGCCTATCCGTCAGGAGCCCCCACGGAAAAGGGCGGAGCTATTCGCCGAAAATGCCGCGCGGAACCGCTTGCAAGAATTGTTGCATGCCGATGAGGGGTGATGACGGCAGGGCTACCGAGTGCATCTTCAACTCAAGGACAGTTAACGGAACGCTCGCACCCTACGGCCTTTGTATCCCTGTCTATGATGACTCATTTATGGCGGACCTTCATTGCGACTATGTTAGGGGGTGGGTTCTCGAAAACTTGATGGAACCTAAACAGGAAGAATTGAGGTGCAAATGCACGCGCTGCCGGAATACCCACGCCGAATCTGACCGAACATGGAGCCCCCCTGACAAGGATGGGGGCCGGCATGGCGAGTGCCCACGATGCGGTGGGCGGACGTTTACACGGGTGAAGGATGACCAGCAACCCACCACCGAACACGAATAAACCAAGGGAGCCGATTTGACCAACACACCCCAACATATGGTATCATACCTTCGCAACCCGTATAGGTTGCGAGGAGGTGAATATATGTCAGGGAGTGTGCACCAAGGCAAGGATGGCACCGTCTTTATCGGGTGGTATGACCCTATAGCTAAAAAGCAAACCAAGATCTACAGGGACCGCCGAGGCGAAAAATTTTACACCAAGAAACAGGCGAAGAAGGCTCTCGCCACCATGCAGTCTGAAGTCGAAAGAGGGCAGTTTGATATCCGGCTTTACAAAAACCAGACGTCACCGGTCGTGGAGTACCTGTACCAGTGGTATGAGATTGAGGCACCCAATTGGGCACCAGCCACAGCGAAGGGGTATCAATCATATATCAAAAATCACTTGGCCCCGTATTTCAGGCGGTCAAATTTGGCTCTACACGAAATCAGGCTCACTCATTTGAAAATGTTGCTGAACGGCCTGAATTCAATTGGCGGCGCGCCTTTATCCGGCAAGATGAAGTTTAACATCATGGCCTGCTTGCACACCTGCCTGGATTATGCATGGAGGGATGGTGAGATTTCAGCGATCCCGCCATTCCCCAAGAAGCGGGAATACCAGATGCAGAAAAAGACCGTTGAGTGGTTACCCGAAGACAGGCAAGCCAAGGTCTTTCTGCATATCCCCGAGGAGCATCAGCCAATCTTCCGGTGGATGCAGATGCATGCCAGGAGGCCAGCTGAAGCAATGGCTTTGCGACGCGAAGACTACCAGAAAGGCGTGTTTTACGTGCGGCGCTCTATCTCCGCAAACCGGGTCGTCGAGGTCACAAAGACAGGGATGGAACACGTCACCCCCATGGTGGATGCGTTTATCCCGTACCTCGACCAAGCTTTAAGGGCCCCCATCGTTTCACAGTTTCTGTTCACCCATGCCCGGTCACGGTCAGAGGGCAAGCGCTACACCCACGGCGTACTCAACAGGATCTGGAAGGAAGCATGCGAGGTGGTTGGTGAAGATATCGGCCTCTACTCCGGCACAAGACACAGCCGGGCATGCCAACTGCTCAACGAGCATGGACTATCTCTCACGGATGTCCGGACGGTCCTTGACCATGCCGATTTGCGGTCAACCGAGAAGTACGCCCAAACCACCGTGGCGAGAAAGAAAGAGTTGATGGAGGGGCGGGTAATTAGACTGCCGAACACAGGAACAGACAAAGCGTGAGGGGTGGGTAAAAAGGTTACACCAAACACAAAAAAGGCACCCCTTGAGGCACCTTTTTTGACATGTTTCTGACTTGTATTCCGAAAAATAACTGCCTGAAAACATTATGTATATGGCGGAAGTGCATGGGAATCGAAACCATGTTGCTTCTCGATTTACAATGTAAATTCAGATATATACGTCACTCAATTTTTCGTTTTGATATGTTTTTGACATGTAACCTTTTTACCCATGTGAATAACCCAGCCCGGCAAAGGCCCGGAGTAACTACGCTGGCCTGCCACGGGAATCGAACCCGCGTTTACAGGGCTGAGAGGTGCGTAAACACTGGCCCCGCCACGGGGGTTACACATGTTTTACACACAATTAAGGTGGACGATATGAAGAGATGGGCATCAGTCGCAAAGTGGCCCTACCCTGACGTGAATTTAATGAACGGCGACAATTCATCGGTGGATTACCACGACACCAAAGAGCAGGCCCTCGCAGTGATAAGGAAGCTGAAAAAAGAAGGTTTTGGTGGTGGAGGGAGATTGTTCCCGATTGAGGTTTTTGTGCAGGAGGTGAAGCCATGAAAACACCACTCGACGAACTTGAGTCCGGAGTCTGGCCGAGCTTTATTACCCATATCCAGGGTGCAGCGAAAGAAAGGCCGGCCCGCCACACCCTAAAGATCGAAACACAATATTACGGAGCCGTCCTGAGTGGCCTGAAAAAATTTGAGATCAGAAAGAACGATCGAGGCTTTCGGGTGGGCGATACGCTTGACCTGATCGAGATTGATGGCGGAGAGAAGACGGGGCGTGGGTTATTTAGGCTGACCATCAGGTATATTTTCGAGGGAGGGCAATACGGGCTGATGCCCGGCTACTGTATTTTTTGTTGGTAAAAACAGGATCCGGGTTCGATGGAAAAACCGGGAATCGAATTGACAATCAAAAGGGGTGTCCGACCAAAGGCGCCCCTTTGATATTTCCCCCGCCATGCTCTATAACACCCTCATGGAAATCATCACCGACACCATGGACCTAAACGAGTCCCTGATCAAGCACCCCGTCTCCGCCTTTTATTTAAGAGCCACCGGAGACTCAATGACAGGCGCCGGCATCTACCCCGGCGACCTCCTCATCGTGGATCGTTCCCTGGAGGCCACAAACAAGACGGTCATCATCGCCGTTGTGGATGGCGAGATGACCGTTAAGAGATTGAGATTGAGGGGAGACAGGGCCTTTTTAGAGGCCGAAAACGAAGGATACCCACCCATTGAGATCACCGGAAATATGGATGTTTCGGTGTGGGGTGTGGTGACGCATAGCATTCATCAGGTTTGATCGACAGAAAGCTTAAGGAGGGTATACAAATGAATGAAAACTCAAATAAGCGGCGAACGTCAGAATATCCAACCAACAACAAGTCATTGGATCCGGAAAAGGTGGGCGTAGATTCACAATTTGCACTGCTATTCCATTATAGATTCGTTTACCCTGACACCTGCACAGAGAGCCCTGTCGCTGGCAACAAAACAATCAAGGCATGGTCCGAACAAGCGCTCGTTTTGGTTGTTTATGTGAATAATTCTGATTGGCCGCCATCACGCCATTATGAGCTCTTCTATGGATTATCCCGTAGTCATTTTGGTTCCGGCTTAGAGCCGACCATTGAAGTCCAACGAAAATTATTGGACGCCGCCCTCCCCATTATCAGGGCAGATATTGAGCGTATAGGGGCCACCGATTTACCAGATTCGCTGGCTAATACGAAATTCGTGGGGCCACTTTAATAACCCCGGGGTAACCTGACAACAAGGGTGGATGCTGCTCCTCCTTGAAATAGCCCCCCCCCCTCCTCGTGACTTTCAGTATCTGGGACGTGGTGGCACACAGCATCCACTCAGTCTGACTCACACCGCCGGGCCAACTCCTCATGCAACCAGCGCGGTACCGGGGCCTTAAAATAAGCCTCCACAACGGCATGCCCCACCTCGTGCTTGAACACCCTTACCCGACACCCCCTTGGGACCACAATCAGATTCTCGACCGACGAATAAAACGCCGGGGCCCGTGTAGGCTTGCCGTAGATCCGGACATGCTCGGCCCTCACATCGGCGACGGTGGGCACGATCAGGATTCGGTAGGTGGTTTTGGCGGGGTAGAGTTGCAGGCGGTTGGAGACCTCCCGCTCAATGGCCGATGGATCAACAGACCATGAGCAGGAGGTGAAGAGGATGGCTATGAGGGCGGCAAGTCTCATTCGGCTCGGAAATAGTCCCCTGCCGTTGCTGTTGAAACGATCTCCAGAGGATCAGCACCACGGGTGACGTAATCATCCAGCACCTCAGACTGCCTAACACCCTCCTCGTCCGGTTCCCCATGGAAAACCGTCACACACAGCCGCGCAATACGGAGATGCCGCGCCATGAGGCCGGGGTTGTCGTCGGCCAGGTATTCGGCTGAGGCCCTGAGTCGGTCGGTGATCTCCTGGGTATCCGGGGTGTGCCTGATGATGTCGTGGTCGCCGTCCTTACCGAGGAGGATGGTGCGGGTTGCGGGGATCTGATACCAATCCTCCTGCACAGTGGTGTTATCCTGCTCGTCGGTGACAGGGATTTCGATCATGGCCATTTTGTACATGCCGTCTATGAGCTGTGCTCTCAGTATCATGCTACCATCCTGTATTTAAGGGTTTTGTGTCGGCTGATATCTTCGCAACCGATACCCATTTTGATATTTTCGCCGGGGTCAAATGTGCCGCTGAATGTAACCTTTGAACCCGCCACACCATCAACCACCAGCCACATTTGAGAGCCATCAAAATGTAGCTCGATCTCGTGGAGTTGTTCGGGGGTGTAGGCCTGTGCGGATTGGGCTACGTTGCCAGCGCTGTCTACCGCCTCAAACAGCCCAGAGGTGGAGTTGATACGGATGATATCGACGCCAACGCCTCTGTCTGCATCTCGACCTATGAGATTGATGTGGCCGACGGTTTGGAGTTGGGCCAATGAGGGGCGGAGGGCGTAGGTGTGGTAGAGGGTTCCGACGCCACCAGTGAGGAGTGTGTGGAGGCGACTGCCCACCGGACACGGCGCAGTCAACCCGTGCAGGTCGTCGACGATGGGGGAGGCTGCGGCGGTTTGGATGGAGGTGGGGGCGCCTTCCGAGCCTATAGTTACGGGGAATATGCTATACTCAAGACCCTCAATGGCTTCTGCGTGGCTGATATCTACACTGAGGGCTGCTGAATCCCGGAAGTCAACAGCATAGAAATTTATATCTCCTGGCTCTGAGCCAGGAGGTGGCCGAAAGACTAACTCCCAATCAGCTGTCAGTGTCACAAGTGGGCCATATCCTGCTCTTCCGCATGTATGTACAGTTTTTCCCGCATCAGACGGTGACCCAGCTCTAACCCAGATGGATCGGCTGTCGCCCGAGGCTATGCATGCCCCGCAAGTTAGAGTTGCATCATAAACCCCCGGTGTGTCCTTAGTCACTTTATACGCTGCACGCCTGTTGACTGTTTCGCCAAGCAGCTCCACGCCTGTATTTGTTTGGGCCCATATTGGATTGAGAAAATCATCACTCCAAGACAATTTGTTGATAAGACTCCCATGCCCCCACAACTCCCCACCCACCACAGGCGGCTCGTTAGCGCCAAACACCCGCCCGTCAATTACACGATCTCCGGGGTAGAGGTAGCTGCATCCGGTGGGGATGCCGTTTTTGATGAGGTAGGAGGTGTTGGAGCCGTTGTAGCCGAAGGGTCGCAACGTCACGGGCTTAAGCGACACAGGCCGCAATGATAATGGTTTAAGCATCACTCACCGCCTGAGCAAATGTAAGCGTCGTAGGTGCCCGTGATGCTGTCAGGGATCACCTCAACAAGATCAGAGAAGCCGCTCAGCAGGACAACACGGTTAGTCTCTGAAAGGTCAATGATGGTCTCAGCGCCATACTCATCCACGGGGGTGAACGTGACAGGACAGCCGGGGGTTCGGAGCTTGAACTTGATCGTGCCGGATGTGGCGTCGGTTACAATCTGAACCTGATGAAGAAGGGCACCGTCTCCGGTTCCAAGTTCGATTTGGGTGGGTCCGTCTGCTTGGGTTAAGCCTGTTTTCTTGTTTAGTTCGATTTGCATTTGTTTGTCCTTTTGGGCTTTTCTTTTGTAAAATTAGATTCCTTCCATGGTTGCTATGAGCGGGCCCCTTAAACCTCATCCCATAGGTAAAATTCTGTTTCTATCGTTGGTGGGGTGGCCCCCTCTGAGAGAGCGCCCTGGACGAATTGAGACAAGGCGGGTGTCTCCGGCGCTCCGTTCGGGTCATATCCATCCACCTCAATGTCGTCCTTTAGCGCCTCAACTGATGCGATTGCCTCCAGCTTGTATGGTTCCCGGATTATGTCGTAGCTTCCAGGGTTGGTGTAGTTTGCGTAGGTTAGTCTTGTTATGAGGGCATAGATCTGGATAACCGTTTTTCTTGAGGTGTTGATAAGGCCACGCATGCTGCATACGTCCATTACGGGGTAGGACGTCCCAAACCGTGTCGCCCCCACCGACTTTGCCTTATCCAATTGGGTTGCCTCAGTATACGTTGATAGGTCGTGCAGGAAGTCATCCATCACCGGGTCGATGGGGGTTGTTAGCCTGTAAGTTATATCTTGCGCCCTGTCGCTATAAACGGGGTTATCAAGGTTATAGGGATCGGGGTCTTGAGGGTATGTAATCTCATATAGCCGGTAAACGTTTGTCGCACGAACGCCATAGTAGAACCCCACAAATCCGGGCATAAACCCGGGGCAGCAAAAGGCCTTTGATGTAGCCATGCTTGTGTCCCAGTTGTATGTATCTATGGTGTCCCATTCGGGTAAATCTTCGACCGGGCGCGGTGCAGGGTAGCTGAGCAAGTACCCCTCTGCGTTCATGGAACTGTATGTCGGCCATGCTGTTGTGTACGGGAATCCCGACATCCAATCATCTGTCTGAACCTCGGTGTAATCGCCCTCCTCCCCTGCCCCGTAGTTGTTCGCAAGGGTCATAATGTTGCGATCCTGCACCGGGCGCATAGTCCCATCCACAAGGGCCGAAACGCCGTCACAATCCCCGGGGAACGTATTTGTCACATCATACGAATCTACAGGGCTCACGGGCTTGCCTTGGGTTAAGTAGTTTTTCCCCCAATAATAATTGATGTTCCTGTTGGACGCTGCCAAATTATCCAGCCAATGTTGAGCCGTCCCAAGAGGAGCTGGGAACGTAATAGGATCGCCATTAACGTCGGGAATATTCGTCGCAAAGGATTGCGTGCTCACGCGCCAGACAACCTCTTGATCGTCAACCCGAATATAAATAACCTCAGCGCATGATCTCGGATGGTCCTTAAACCCTATGATTTTCGGGGTGCTCCACTCGCGGCTAAATTGCACCACCACCTCATCACCCACGACGAACGCGGCATCGTCACATGTCATGTAGAAAAAGGGGACGTCTGACAACTCGTCCCCCTGATTCAGGGAGAGGTTGTTCGCGTCAAGGGCGGTCGCCATCGCAACAGTGGCCTTGCTGTCTGTGATATCTGTGATGGTCCCATAGCGATACATGGGCTTGTGCTTTTGGATGCCCGGCATGATGGCGCGGAGAAAAAAAGCCGATGCGGGCCCCATGTTCATGATCGGGTGGACCATGCCATCTCGCGCTAAATTGTATTTAGATTGGTCATGTCTCGGGCCGTCCGGTACGATATTCACGCCGCCGCCGGGGTCGTCTGGTATCTCCATTGTGCCCACTTCACCAGAAAGCCCGATAGATAGATCTGCGGCCCACACGGTCGCCCTGATCTTCTCAGGGATCTTTTTTAGGCCATCAATGTATTTTTCGATTGCCGCCAACTCTATCTTTAAGAGAGGGATTTCTGCGTGATCATCGGTGGCTAAGATTCTGTTGATCTCGGTCTGCACATCGGCTGCCATGGCCTCCAGCTTGGTAATGGTGGCCGTTATCCGGTCGATATTGCGCACAAGGTCAACCTCATACTCCCCGCCCTGGCCACCCGATATGATAATAGCTTTACCCATCAGACCTCCGAAACCTCCATGGCGCTCGTAACCCTACCGCCTGCGCTGACATTGACGGTTGTTGTGATCAGGTCGGCAATAAAAGACTTACCGCTGGCCGTGACGGTATCCCCAGGGGTGAGATTTAAATCTGGAACAGACATCCGGACACGCCTAACGCCTGAGACAAAAGAGCTGTATGTTACGTTGGAGAGGGGCACCACCTTACCCCCTGTGTATGTGACGTCACTCTCACCTGACAGCGTGATTGTATGCCCTGACCCCGCCTTGAGGACGTCGATATCTTTGATGTGGGCGCGGGCAATCTCTTCAGAAGAAACGGTGTAGCCACCTACTTTGTACGCCATGGTGATCACGATGCTACCCTTGGTCCGGGCAACCAGGTCGTCGCGTTGATCTATACCGGGGATTACAACCTGGAGCGATGAAGGGTTTCCAGTTCTACGCCGGGACCGAAGAGAAAATATAGGAACCAGGATATCCGGGAGGCCGTTGGCGGACCCGGTTACAGTGCAATAGTAGAGCTTTTGTGCGCTTTCCTTCTGGATGTCGGTCAGTGCGAGCCAATCCTCGCCGACCACTGTCGATGCCTCAAGGTTCTGCACCGAGGCCCCCATCCATGGGCCATCCACGAAGAATGGAACAACCTCAACTATCCGTCCTGGCTGACATGTGAGCTGCAACTGCAACCCAAAAGGAGCGGCAATAAGCTCTAAAGGGGGCGTTATCAGCGACAGCGTTTGCGGGTCTTCAACATCTGCCGTGACGTGCTCTAAAAAGACCCCGTCAAATATCAAGAGCTGCCCCGGGATCAGGTCGCCGCAAATGATATCTTCCCGCTCCATGGGCCCCGTAATGAGCGTCGTGGGGGAAATGAATATTTTTACATCTTTCGCGCCGTGATCGGTTGTGCCTCCATTGTGACCGTTATTCACAATTATTTGATCAAACTCAACGGGGCGTGCGAACGAACACAGGATGCGGGTGTCATTGGCTCTTTCGCGTGTTAGCAGCCCTGTCTGGTAGTCGCCGCCTACCTTTGAGAGCGCTGTTATAAAAACGTTTTCAGCGCCGTAATTATCCCGCCAGCTCGTAGCCTCACTATAGATGATATCCAAAGGTGTGACAGGGATCAGCTCGCCATTTCGATAAAAATCTATGCTCCGCAGGCCCATCTGGTAGAAGCCATAGTTTGTCGCTACATCTACGGCGATGGTGCTCGCAGTATATGGGGCTGATTCGTCTGGCTGCCGATGGGGTAGCAACTTGAGCGGGTTAGGGTCTTCTGTGGAGGTGCCAGCGGTGTGCTCATTGAGAGCCCCGCTGAATATCAGGGCGCCGCCCCCTATACCCTGATTAAAACCTGCGTCGCTTGGATCCAATGCTGTCGGCAGGGCGTAAATACGGGTATCCTTTACGCCCGAGTGTCCCCAAAAATTCTCTATTCGAATTTCGTCAAATTCGATCTCATTGTTGAAGACGCAGGCGACACGCTGCTCGTCGGGGTCATACCACGGGCTTTGCCACGAATAAAAGCTTGCTACCCCGGTCTTTGGCAGTGTCGTATCAAATACATACTCCGCACCATAGGTCCCGTAATACGACCCGACGCCCGAATGGTACGCCGTGAAATCCGAAGATGTTAACGGTATCAGGACCCCGTCTTTATAAAAATCGACGGCGCGAATAGCCGAAAACTGAACATTGTCGTGGTTATTCAGAAAATCGAGGGTTACAGATTTGGCTGTATAGATTGGTGCGGGGCCTATGTCTAATGACTCGGGCTGCAAAACATCGCTGTCGGTGTGTCTCGAAATAGGCCCGAGAAATATCCGGGTTGAACCGGTTACTGCTTGCCCGAAAACAATATCGCTGGGGCTTATGGCTGTCGGCAATGTAAAAATATTTACATCACGCACACCCGCATCCCCCCGGTGGTTCTCAACCACGACTTCGTCAAACTCGATCTCCACATTAAAAACACAGGCTATACGCTGAGACCGGTGGCAATCCCAATCGCTCTGCCAAGTTGTCCCCCCATAGGAGTCCCCGGTCTTTGAGAGGGATGTGTCGAACACATACGCTGGGTCATAGTCGTAGCTGGGCCGGACAGTTGTGCTGTAGGCAGTAAAATCTCCAGCCGTTAAAGGTATCAGCGCGCCATCTTTATAAAAATCGATGGACCTGATTTGCATATAACCGTCATACCCATAGTTATTATACAGGTCTATAAATACAGATTTTGCCGTGTAGACTGTCATCAGGACTCTGAAACCTCCACAGAACACGCCACCCTGCCGCCCCCACTGATACTTACAGTCGTTGTTATCAAGTCAGCAGTAAAAGTCCCCCCATCCACAATCACAGTATCCCCGGGGTTGAGATACAGATCAGGCACAGCCATTCGGGCCCGCCATTTGCCCGAAACGAAGGAGGATTGAACCACGTTAGAGAGGGCAACCGTTTTGCCGGATGAATATGTGGTTTGCTTGGCCCCTGACAGCGTGACTGATTGGCTTTTGCCTCCACCATAAAAATCTATACTGCCCATGTTTGCGCGTGCGATAACCTCTTGAAACATGGTGACGCCGTTTATCCGGTACGCCATGGAAATTAAAATGTCGCCATCAGGGCGTAAGGTTATGCCCTCATAACAACCCACGCCAGCAACCACAGCTTGAAGGTATGAAGGTGTCCCAGACCTTCGCCGGGACTGAAAAGAAGATATAGGGACGGTGATATCGGGAAGGCCGTTTGCGGCACCGGTGATGGTGCAGAAGAATAGCTTTTGAGCAAAGGATCCCTGTGACCGGATAAATGCGAGCCATGCGTCGTTGTCCTGCACCGCCGCAACCATCAGCGCCGTCATTATAAACGGTGTGGCATACTCGTTTTCGTTGGGGGCTGCAGACAGAGTCAGCGGCAACAAAAATACCGGAGTGCTAACGTTCGGGACGTAGGCCAGCAGCGTAGGTGCTTGGGGGTCCTCAACGTCCCCCACCACATGCTTATTGAGGGTCCCGTCGTGAATCAACACGCCACCGGGGATCGTGGACCCAAACCCCGATGCGTCCATGACTTGCGCGGTAATGGAGATCTTTATATCTTTTGCACCCGCATCAACATACCCGTTGCCATCATGGCTGTTATTGATCACCATCTCATCAAACTCGATGGGCGTCGCAAAAACACAGAACAGCCTGATATTTGATGCCACACCCATGGTCCAGAACTCTGTGTCTTCGTGTGTGCCCGTCTTCGGCAATGCGGTGATAAAGGCGTTCTCCGGCCTGTACCTTGGGGATCGGTCTGAGGTCGTGTATGCGTAGGCAATATCGCCCTCTGCGATTGGTATCAGCACGCCATTGCGGTAAAAGTCAACACTCCGCAAGGCCGCTGACGACCACCCGTAATTATTCGCGATATCGAGGACCACAGACTTTGCATGGTAAACGTTCACAGATACCCCTACAGGACGAGAGAAAGGGTTTTGAGGGTGAAGACCCCACCATCGGGGGGCTCGTAGCTTATGCCGAAGTCAACGCAGCCCAACACCGTCTTGTCTGCCGTGGTGTCATCGTAGATAACCGCCGCTCCGAAGGGGCCGAGGCTCCCGCCCACTGCGCTCCACTGGACATCATCCCAGGCCACAGACGCCTGGTCGTTTGCATCGTCCTCCACGACCGAGGCGGTCTTAGTCAGCGTCGTGGTATCTTGCGTGTAACCGTTCCCGGTGCTCAATTGCTGGGACGTAACGTCAGCCAGAGTCGCATGGGTGTCAGGGTTAAAGGAGTAGCCTGTCGTCATTAGGATAACCTTGAAAACATCGCTATCCATGTCAATCGCCCCGGTGAGGAGCATGTATTTAAAATGGTTTGAAAGCGTCACTGTTACAGCCACGGGCATCCCCCTTGTGTCTATTCCGTTCCCACCAGAAACGTTAACTTGAGCAGGCCATTATCGAGCGAAATACCCTCAATAGCCCCGTAATAAAACCCCTTGCCGGTAGACATATGGACGATAGGGTTTTGCGCCCTCATCGCTTCCAACGCCTCGCCCTGAGCCTCTGTGACCTCTGCCTCAATCGTGATCGTCCGGTCTGACTCGGTGACGCCGGAATTAATAATAACGCTCTCTCCATCAAGAGTGGCAACTCGGGAAACTCTTGAATTAAGATTCCCAAGGCTTGATGATGGCAATTCTTCCACGATAAATGGAGATGCGTTGCCAGAGTCTATTGGGGTGATGCTTACCATTGCCTATCCTCCAAGGATCACTTGCAAACCTTCCGCGTTTGCTTCAATCTGAGCTCTTTTCAGGACCTCATGGAATATCATTTCAAGGGCCGGGGTTAACCCCTCAGCCTGCACTGTCAGGGCAACGTCGCCGCTTTCCAGGGCCTTTGTCTTAGCCTCGTTGTATTCGATCTGAGAGTCCGTCAGCTTTTTCTGTAATTCAAAGGACTTCTCTCTGAGCTTATTCTCCTTCTCGATCTGCCGCTCGATGTCCCATTTATCCATCAGAGATGACCCGCTCTCCATGCTTCCAAACAGGCTGCCAATAAGATCGCCGGTGCTCTCAATCCCAACGTTCACAGAATCAAACGCTGCCTCCATGATCTTTGCGTTGGCTTGCACCTCAGCGATATCAAGCTTGGCCTCCCACTCGATCTCTGTTTGAATCGTGTCGAACTCGCCCTTGATGATGGCCAGGCGCTCGTCGATATCACCCTGGAGTTGGATTTCGATTTGTTTTTCGGTGGGGATGGCTTCATCGATTTCTGCGATTTTTTCAGCGGCTCTTGATGCGTCTGCGTCTACGGGAATCATGATCGCTGAGCCGTCAGCCCGCGTGCCGACCTGTTCCATGACAACCTCAATCGCTTCAATGGCCTTTGTGGCCGCAGCCTCGTCAACCTCGGGAGACACAACCAGGACGCCCAGCCCATCCAATTCTGCGGTAAGCCATTCAAGATCCTCTTGCGCCTGCGCGTCGAGCTCGGCTTGCACATCAATCGCCTTCTGGTCGGGCAACGCCCCCACTTGATCCCCGAGTTTCTTGATTGACTCCGCTGATCCCTCCGCGCCCCTGCCCGCGTCCTCGAAGCCAAGGGTTATTCCGGTCAAATCTTCCAAGGCAGATGCGGCGGTTTTCTTCATGGACTCAGTGGTCTCTCTGCTCCACTCCTCAATATCTTTCCGTGCCGCCGCGATATCATCGCCGAACTTGCCAAAGAGAAAGACGCTGTCAAAAAGCTCGGAGCCCTTCAGCAGCTCATCAATTACATTCGCAAAAACCAGCGTGATGCCCTTCCAGGCGGCAAGGGCCGTGTTGAATGTCCCTGTAATTGTGTTTACGACGGTTTTAAAGGCGCCCGCGAGCTTGTCTGCATCATTCCCAATCACGATAATTGCCGCAGCGATCTTTAGCCCTGCGTCTGCGACAACCTTTGCCGATGCCAATATGTTGCCGCTGCTTTTCTTGGTCTCCGTGTCCAGCTCGTTAAACCCGGACACCATACTCTTTATGCTATCCCAAACCGGGTTAAAGGCTTCCACCATGCCATCGGTCACCTCAACAAGGCTCGTTATCGTGTCAACCGCGCCCTGAATCGCCGCCTCAAGGTCTTCGGCATTGGTGAGATCCATGTCACCAAACAGAGCGCCGATACTATCCCCGAGGCTCCCGAGCGCCTTGAGCAGGTCGTCAAAGTTTACGTTTTCGAATGCTTCCGGCATCTCTTTGGCGACGTCGCTGAGAAAGTCCCCGAGGTCATCCCCGAAATCGCTAAGAGCGTCGAAGACCGGGTCGAAGGTCCCGCCCTCCACTATCTTCTGCAATGCATTCTCAATCTCTGTGCCGCCGTTGATCGCACCAGTTGCAGCAACACGGAACTGCTCACCCACGGCGATGCCAAGGTTTTCGAATCCTGTTTTAAATCGATTAACGGCGACTTCGGCGGTCAATAGTTTCTGCGCGACTTCAAGAGAGATAGACCCGGAGGATGCCAGCGCCCGATTTGTGATTTCCGTTGTTTTTGCAAGCCCGTCAAATACAACAACCATTTTCGCGGCCTGCCGAATCCCCACCAGCTGAGTCGTCAGGAAAAGCTTTTCGTCCTCATCAGCGGTTTTAAAGGCCTCCGCAACATCCATCATGATATCTCGGCCAGATCTGAGATTTCCGTTTGCGTCTTTCTGTGCGACACCAATAGAGGCCAAGGCGTCCCGCACCGGCTTGGCATCATCAATGAGTTTCAGTAAGCCCATCTTGAGGGCGGTGCTTGCCTCGTCGCCTGACCGGAAGATCTCGATAACAGGTGTCAGAATCCCAGCTGTTTCCTCAAAAGAAAACCCCATTTGGTGGGCAATTGGTGCCAAGGTTGACATGCCGATACCAAGCTGGGTCACGCTCGTTGCGTATTCATTGGAAACTGTGTTGAGAATATCGGTGACCCGAGCAGCTTCGGATGCCGGAGCCTGAAACCCCTTGAGGGTTGAGATGATGATCTCTGTGGATTCGGCGACGCCAAGCTCGGCTTCTGCCGCGCCGATAACAAGCCCAATCCCCACCTCGGCGAGTTTAAGGGACTCTTGGACCTCAAACCCCGCCCTCTTAAAATCTGTGGTGGAATTCATGACAGACGTTGCGGCTTGGCCGTATTTATTTGAAAGCTCAAGGACCTCGGCCTCAACGAGACCAATCTGGTCTTTCTGGTCGCCTAAAATCTTAGACAGGTTGACGGATGCCGTTTCGAACTGCATTGATTTGGTATAGGCGTAAGCGAGGCCGCCCACGGCAAAGGCTGTCAACGCGGCATCCACCTTGAGGACCATGTCGGCTGCGTCGGCAAGAGGGGCCGCAATGCTATTCGCAACACTCCCGAAGGAGCCCAACTTTTTTTCCATCGAGCCTACGCTCGCGCTCAAGTTGTCCTCAGCGTTAAATAAAACCGCCACTGTCTTGACTAAATCAGCCATTATTTAAGCGTCCCATAATAGATGTTCCAAAGCTCCATCTCCGTGTCCGTCAACCACCCCTGCGGAAAAACGTCTGGCCGAGCCTCGTACAAAAATCGACCGTGAGCCTTGCATATCGCTAAGCTGGCTCTGACCCCGGGGTCTTGCCAGAGCCTTTGGGCTTTCCCGGCTCCATGCCTTTCCCGGTCAGTGCGAGAATTTTGTTGGTGAGCTCGTAAAACATAACCGGGTAGCGCTCGCAGAGCAGCCGCGCGAGTTCGACATCGCACGTCGGCTCAACACTCCCGAGGATGAGCTGTTCAAATCTTTCTGCAATATTCTGAGGGATCTCATCGACGCCAAGGGCCTTCTTGAGCCCTTGGACCTTTTCGCTCTTCGCTGCAGCTTCCAGGGCCTCGACGACAGCGGAAAGATTCTTGTTCTTGGCCGCCGCCTCCTTGGTCTGCCCCACTTCTTGCCCGGTCAAACCCCTCACCACCCACACGGGCGATTCTCCCTCTTCAAAGAATTCTGCAAGGTCGGCGACGGAAACCTCTTCGGTTCGGTTTTTGAATTTGGTCTTCTTGAATTTCTTTGTATCGAACATAAGCCCTCCAGCTTGGGTCCAGCGGAAATGAAAGGGGGAAGGCAGGCGCTGGGTTCCTGCCGTTCAACTCCGGTTGCTGCCGGAGCCTATCCCCCTATGTTGGGTTAACTGGTTACCTCAACCGCAGTTTCGGTGGCTGAGACGGTACACGACGCCGTGATGTTATCGCCTGCAGGAAAGGACCGGGCCACGCCGAGTTTCCCCTGGCACAGAATGTAAGGGGTCTTCAAACGGTCCGGCTTGAACTTGAAGAAGATGTTCTCGTTCTTCTTGGACAACAGAGCATCGGAAATGCCGTCTTTGAGATACGCGGTGAAGGATCCCTGGCCCAGGGTGGAGGATGCGGCGCCCAGGGTCTTGCCGTAGATCTGGGTTGAGCTGGTGCTGTGGGTCGTTTCCGGAGGGGTGAAGTCGGACGAATCAGGAATTTCCGCAAAATCAGGCTCGAAATAGGAGGCGTAGACCTTTTTCGGGACACCGCCGGTATGGATCGTCGGCAATGCTGCGGTGAACTCAACACCAGCCATGCCGATAACACCGCTGGTGACGTTCATCCGCTTTTCTTCCCACGTGGGGAAATCGAAACGCTCCTGATGGACGTTTACAATCTGCTTGATCTCGGAGGTGGTATAGACATCGGTATCCGCTGACGTGATGTGGATTTGGCCGACTTGGACATAGCCAACAGGAATTAAAGGAGGGCCACCCTCGGCGCCGTGCACATCGGAAACGGCTGAAGCCGACTCGGTGCCCTTGATAGCCTCAAGCGCCTGTGAATCATTGACCACGATGGAGTATTTGACGTTTGCCAGTGTGGGCCGCGCCACATCCAGGGTCGCGTTTGCGGAGATGGTCCGAAGCGTGCCGCCCTGGTAGCAGGTCAGGCCTGCAACGGAAACCTGATCCGCAGCGCCGGGGGTGATCGCACCGCCGGAGACCACACCATCGGGTCTCACAACAGCTTCGGCACCGGACGCATTCGACCAAAGCTCGTCTGCTGATTCAAAAAATTTATGGTCGCCTGAATCCGTTAAGGCGGCCATGGCGACAGCCGTTTGGCTGGCCTCGTAAAAGATGACTGCGTTATCACTCGCCATGATTTGTCCTTATTGTTCGTATGGGTTGCCGATTTTGTACGAATATTTGATTTCAAAAGTTGCCACTACTGCCGTGATTGATTCGCCTGCTTCCGGTTGTCCTGCCGGGCCGCCCTCCTTATAAAAGATGTCATCAGCAAGGGGGGTGACGGGGGCCGCCGGATCCGTTACGCACTTGATCAGGTCGCCGAGCATTTGCTCTTGGACCACAGACGGGTTTGCCGAACCAAACTCCATGTAGGTTTCGAGCTTGATTTGAGTGGTGCAGATGTTCTTTCCCGACCTGCGCTCTGCTTCTTCGGGTTGAGGCCACACAACAATTGCGGGGAGGTCGCCGGGCTCAAGGTTTTTCATCGCCCGCTCGACCCCCTCACCGCATTCGGTGTTGTAGCCATTTGCCACCCGGAGGGTTTCAGCCCGGGTGATGATTGCCTGTATTATCTGTTCCCTGATCGTGTCAGCCATCAGCCAAACCTCCGGAGTACGTCAAGGATCCCTTTGTCAATGTTTCGGGCGAGAAGGTAGGCCGCCTGGGTCTGGATCGGGTGTTGGACTTTTTCAGAGGCGAAAATATCCTCGATCCTGGGGCCGTGGAGTGTTCTGAGTTGGTAGCGTGCCACCCTCTTCCCGTTCTTCATCTGACGCCAAAAGACATGCTTGTTTACATCGCTGGAATGTGCCTTCCCTCTCATGCCCTTCGCGATAAAGGCATGTTTCAGCTTGGTCGCCCTTCTGTTGCGTAGGACCTTCACCGAAATACCCTTACCTCTTCCGCTTCCATATTTCTTGGCGCCAAAGCTGACCAAACCCACGGGCCGCCCTTTCGCGATGACAGCCCCCGAAAGATGCCCGAAGGAGGCCTTCTTGGTGATCAGGTCTTTGGATATTCTTGCCGCCTTGAGGTTCAACTCGTTGCCGATCCTCACGCGGGCCTGCGTTTTCATGGTTTTGACGGTGGTGTTAATGGCTTGAGTCAACACTCGCTCTGTGCCGTTTTTTATTCCGGACATTGCGGCCTTGAGCTCTGTCATGTCGCCTTGATCAATTGTGACTTTCATTGACCACCACCTTTACAAATTGCCCGTCATTCTCCACGATCTTGGCGACCGTGAAGCTAACAAGCCCCATTTCAAAAACATCCCCGCGCTCCGGTTCGCCAACCACTGACACCATCGCCTCGACCGTGACGCCACGCTCAACCACTGTCGCCTCGTATGAGTCCGGCTGCAATTCAACGTTGCGTTCGACTTCGATCAGGCAGGGGACCGGTGTGCCATCAACAGGGCGAAAGATTGCTTCCGCCCCGGTAATAGCCCAAATATCAGCCGCCGCCTGATCGAGTATGTCGTCGAATCCCACGGTTACGCCACCGTCAGCTTGACGAGGATGCCGGGCCGCTTACACAGAGGCAGGGGGTTGCTCTGGGTATGCAGGTCGATTCCTCGGTTAAACTTCCGGGGCTCCTGCTTCGCGTAGAAAGGCAGGCCGATGGTGTTGGCCGTCTCCACGAAGTCGGCAGGGGCGACGTAGGTCGAGAAGGTGTCCATGGTGCCAGTGGGATAGGCGTGTGCTTCGTTGTCGGCGATGAATTTACGGGTATTACCCTCGGCGTCAGGAGCACTCGCGTTGTATTCCTCAAACACCAAGCCGCCAAACTTGAACCCTTCGCGGGGGTCGCCGCCGAGCCTGTCTGACGCCTCGCCGTGATTCTCGTAAGCCGCCTTGACATTCGGGTGCTCAATGAGTGCGTCAAAGAAGCCTTCAGAACAAAGGACATGGACGCCATTCTTGGTTTCGCCCATGAGATTCTTCTCAATGTGGCGGGAGACGGCCAAGCATTTGGTCCTGACCTTGGTGGCTGAGTTCCCGAGAGCAAAGGCTACGGTTTTCTGGTCAATGCCGAACTCGGTGTAGAGGTTGTAGAGCACATCTCCGTCGCCATCCAAGATCACGCCCTTAAGGGCGCCCATTCGGAGGTGCTCAAGAGTGATCGCATGTTTGTTTTTCATGGATGTGAGCTTGTCGTTCATGATGGAGACATAGGGGGTCAATTCGTTCTCGGTCCCGAAGGCCCTGATGCCATCGTACTCAGCCGGGAGGAGGGTGTCATCAAGGGGCAGATGGGGCACCTTGAAAAGCCGGGACACCCTTTTTCCGGTCTTATTCTGCGCGCCGGGAGAGCCAAGGGGTTTAGAAGTGATAAGGTTGAGGATGCCGTTCTTCTCCTCGACCTCAATGGCACGAGTCGCCACGCCTTTGATAGGCATGAGGTTCATGGCGCCGATTTTCCCGTAGTTATTGGGGATGATATTGATGGCATCGGTCAGGGATGCCATGCTGAATGCATCATTTACCCAGGGGTTCAAGATAGGCATTTATGATTCCTCTCTTACATCGATTCGGTTTTTCTTGAGGTCCGCGAGCCAGGAGGCCTTCTGGTCGTCGGTCGCACCGGCGGGCCACACGAGGTTTGAGGTGACAATGATGGCGTCCTGGGCGATGATCACACCCTCGACGTCTGCGGCAGAAGCGTCATAGCCAGCGATGGAGATACCGGCGGCAACCTGGGAGCCGTCCACAGCCGAGGCGTCCACCTCAACAAATTTCCCGGACCCGGCGGTGATCTCGATGGTGTAAATATCGCCGAGGTTGGAATCTTCCCCGGCATCGGTGAGGGTGAAATTGATCTGCTCGTTGACGTAAGCAGTCCCCACGGAAGCGTCGGCCAGGGCGAATCCATTGGGATCAGCAACGGCGAACGTTCCGGCCCCGGCAGCCTCGGCAATACAGGTCAGGGTGTAAGTCCCGATCTGAGCCTTAGCCCCGGCTGTCACACTGACGCATGTGCTCGCACCGGTGTTGCCGCCGTCTGCGGTCCCGGTGGCAGGGCAAGTAAGGGCGATCTTGCCGACCACTTCACCAAGGGAGATGGTTTCCCCGGAAAGGAACGTGACCTGCTCACGGCTTTTCTGTCTCTCGGCTTCCCAGACAAGGACATCCTTGAGGTTGTTCGGTTCGGTAAAAGCAGCCATTTATTAAGCCTCCGCTCTTTTTTTGGCATCAGCAACGAGCGGATTCTCGCCGCTGTCGCTCATGGGGTTGACGGTTGAAAAAACTCCAGCCGCATCGGATTTGTCGGCCTGGGCGTCAAGGATCTTTGCCCCGGCTTCTTTGGGGGAGAGGGCCAGCATTTCAGCGATAAACGTGGCGCTGGTGACGCCTGCAAGCTGACACTTTTCCATGACCTGCTTGGTGTTTTCGAGCGCATCGGCCTTGCCCTGTTCTACGCCTGCCGCTGTTGCCTCTTCCTTGGTTTTTGCCACGTCGGCTTCACCGACACCCATTTCAGCTTTGGGGATGTACCCCATAGCCGCCAGGGCCGTTTTAACTTCGGTTTCATCCACACCGGCAACAAGTGCCTGCAACTTTGCGCCAAACCCCATAAATCCTCCGTGCGTTGTTTTGTGTTTTTCCTGCAGTTCTTTTATTAAGCCCTCAAGGCTGCCAATACGGTCAGCCATGCCACTTTCAATCGCCTTTTGGGCGATCATCACCCCGCCTTGGCCAAAGTCACTTTTCACCTTGTCCGGGGTGGTGCCCCTGTACTTCGCAACTTGGGATACAAATATTTCCATCAGGGCATCAGCTCGAACCAATGTCGCCTCTCGCCCCTCTTCTGTGCCTGGGTCGAGTCGCTTATTCGGGCTGGCCGTTGATACGATTTCAATGGTCTTGCCATCTGTGGGTCGATACCCGAACACCACGCCGATGGACCCGAGCTCTGCCGTGGCATCCGCTACGATCTCATCAGTTGCCGATGCCAGCCAATACGCCGCCGATGCCGCCATGCCGCCGACGTAGGCCACCACGGGGGTTTTTATGTTCCGGATGATCTCCGCGAGCTCATTGATTGCCGTGGCCTCACCGCCGGGGGAGTTGATATCCAGGATGATCGCTTTGACGTCAGGGTTTTGATCTGCCGCCGCGATATCAACAGCAAGATCCTCTGTGGCCGTGCCGCCGGTGATGTAGTTGTAAAAGGAGTCGTATCGGGCAATGGTGCCTGTGATAGCGACAATCGCCACATTCTCCCGCAGGGTGGCGGTCCATGTTCGCTCAAGGCGCTGGGCCCTCTTCGCTGCAAGCATTTCGGGCGTCGGGATGACCTCAACCACGGATCGTAAAGCGCCTTCAGACAACAGCCATGGCCTGTCAAGTACGTTAATTTTCATCGCTCCCCTCTGTGTTAAGCTGGAAAATACCTTTCGCCGTTGTGTTTCTCGGGTCGGTATCAAAGATCATTTTCAATCCGTCAATAAGCCCGTGCTCTTCCCCGCGCTCTGCGAAAAATGACTCTATATCTTGGCTGCGGTCTGCCAGGGATTGGGTGAAGTTCTTCAGACCGCCACGAATCTCTAAAATCTCAGCCAAGATATCTTTGTATGGATCAATCCACATCCAGGGGTCGGGCTGCCATGAAATGCCCCTGTAGTATCGGCGCCTCTTTTTGAGGTAGTCGGCGATAGTGACCCGCGATGACAGCACCGTTGTGTTGAGCCACCGGTTAATGACCGGGCGGCAAAACTGGAAAATGAGGGTCTTATTCTGCTTCATTGTCAGGGCCCTGCGGAATTCAAGGAGCCCGGCACGTATTGAGGAATAATTGACCTCCGTAAGGTCACCGGTAAGCTGGTCATAAGTGATCCCCCAACCTCGGGCCAGGTTCATCAATTCTTGCTTCATCCATGCGATATAGCTGCCGCTGACGTCGTGAGGTGTTGAAAAATTTACCGTCTGCCCTGGGAGCAAGACGGGGAACGTACCAGGTTCAAGGCCGACGACATCGACCCCGTTGTCCGTGCCCTGGCTCAGTCCCAACGGATTTGGATCGCTCGAGTCGTAACCATCTATTTGGGTTATAAACCCACCAAACATGGCTGTGGTCTTTCGGCGGACAAGCTCAGCGTCAACACACTGATCGATTTCGTGGAGCTTGGTGAGGGTTGATGACATGGAGGGCAAGCCGCGCTGTTGCCCCGGCCTCGTCGGATCAAAGATGTGGCAAACATCCTTGGCGGGTACTCGGGTGCGCTCCCCCGAACTGTCATTCATGAAATACTCGCCGGGGTGATCTTTATGCAGCCAGTAAGCGGCACGTTGCCCGATCCGGTTGTATTCAATACCCATACGGATCTTGTTGCCGTTCGGCAGGGTCGTGCTATATGCAGCGTCAAGGTGGTCAGCCTCAAGGAGCTGCACCTGGAGGGGGACAGCCAAATCAGCGTAGGTACTCCGAGGTCGGAAGATGGCCAGGCCTTCGCCATCAGAGAACAATGCGTTTGCAACAATCGACTGCATGCCATAAAAATCAGCGTTGCCGTCAAAGTCCATCTCGGGCACGGAGTCGAGCCACAACTCCTGAACCTCTTTCTTCAGCTCCGGTTGGTCAGGAAAATTGAATCGTGGGGTGATCCCCTTCCCGACCATGTTGGCGGTGAAGGTTTCCTGTCCGCCCTTCGCAAGTGGATTGTTCCGGATCGCTTGCCGGGACCGACCCCGCAGAGTTGTCAAGGAATTGCCAATAGAAGCGTTCGGACCGATAGTGGGGGCCATAAAGGACGACATCCGAGGGGCTTGACTCGCACCCTCGAAGGCTCCGCTCATGGCGTATGGTTTCCCTGTTTGGTCAAGTATCATCACAGCCCCTTGCTCGTTGTGGTCCGGAAGAACCGCCGCTTGCCTGCCGCCGAGTTGAGTTCTGACTGAATCTCTGATCGCAATTGCTTTAAGTCTTTCAGCCCCGCAGAATCGTATTCAATCATCTTGCCGCTGGAGAGCATGACTTTGACCACTCGCTTTCCGGTTGCCAAGGCGATAACTGCCGCCTGTACCGCGCTCAAATCGTCTTGTGTATATGCCATGGTTAGCTCATCCATTTACTGCGGAGCACTTTTTGCTTCCGCTGTTTCGGTTGTTGTGGCTCCGACTTGGTGATCGTGCCTTGGAGTTGTTCTTTTAGTTTGTCGAAATCAAGCCTGTTAACCCCGGCTCGGAGTGCTGCGTGGTAGCAGTAGACCTCGCAGTCTGTGGCCTCGTTTCTCTCTCGGGTCTTGACCCACTCCTTTACCGGGAAACCCTTATTGAACTTAGTGATCAGCTTCTCAGCGGTGATCTGCTCGAAATATTCATCCGAGGTGCCTACCGGGAAGTGGTAGTAACCCGGCTGCGTCTCCCTCTCCGGGTCGATCTTGTTATTCAGTCGGCTATAGATGATGCCTTTCGCGGTGTCTGTCCCAACCGACCAAAGCTGGACCCCCTTCTCAATCTTTTTGCCTTTGTAGTCCACATCCTGGAGAGTCGGGGGATTCACAATCGGCTTGTTCTTGGTGCTGGAGCCCTTTATGGCAACCACACCCTGCGCCGCTCTTTTCCGGCAGTATCTTTTAACCGCCTCATCCCTGTGCCCCCCGGTGTCAATGGACATGGAGACTATTTTGAGGTCCACACCGAACTCATGCCGAAAGTCATAAAAGAGGATTTCGTCAAGTTGATCCCATACTTCCGGCTGGTCTGGGTCTCCGTAGAGCTCGTTGTGGTAAACAAGCCAATTCTCTTCATCTTTCCCCCAGGCCCTCACCACAACTGCCAGGCGGTTATCCTGGGTATCAACCCCGGCGGTGAGTAGCATGCCGCCAGAGGGAACGGTCATGATCTTGTATGGCTCACACCTTGCCGCGAGGGCTGTCCATTCGGGGCGGTCGCCGGCTTCTTCCCATGTTTCCCCAAGAACCGTATTCACGAACGTCTTGAGCAGTTCCGGGTCGCCCTTTACGTCAAGAAACTCTTTCGCGAGCTTCCCCCAGGTTGAATTGGGGCTGTAGGAGTACCCGGCCCAAATATGGAAACCTGCGTGCCCGTCAAATAGGGCGGTCGCTCTCCACTCCCCTTTTTCATCCATTTGCCGCTTCATGGAGTGGGGGATCAATTTTTCACAGAACTCGCACTTGTACTGTGCCTTTTCCGGTTCGCCCTTGGGCCACACAATCCCTTTCCACTTCAGTGTTTGAAACTCACCACAATAAGGGCAGGGCAAGAACCGGTATCGCTTGTCTGACTTGTCAAAGCTTGACTCTATACGGGAGGCGCCCTTGATGGTTGGCGTGCTCCCCAAAACGATCTTTCTATCCCAGAAGGTTTCAGACCGTTTACTTCCAAGCTTGATCTGGTCCCCTTCTTTCCCAGCGGTCGGCGGGTATCCATCGACCTCGTCGAATTTAACCCTCTTCACTGTGATCCGCCGGAATCCCCGTGGGCTGTTCGCCCCCGTCAAATGGAGGGCCCCGCCGGGGTAAGACTTTTTCAGGATCGTATTTGAACTATCCCGACTTTTTTCGTCTGACACCTTGCCCTGCAAACAAGGCGTGTCTCTCAACATCGGGGTGATCTCGTCTTTGGAGTATCCCCCGGCATCTTCCACGGTCGGCTGGACAATCAACTGTGAGCATGGTTCCTGCTCGATGTGATAACCCGTGTCCCAGTTCACCATTTTGGTGTAGCCGATTCGGGCGGATTTCATGACCGTCAGGATCTCGATTGACGGATCGGTGAAGGCGTCGAGCATTCCGACTTGGTATGGATAAGACTTCCACCGCCCCACATCTGCGCTTGACTCTGCCGACAGGTGGGCTTTTTCGTTTGCCCATTCCGACAAAGACATCTTGGTGGGAGGCTTCCATGTATCGTTTACCTCCTGGAATACCTGTAGGACGCGCTCACTGTATTTCACCTCTTTGCAAGTCCTTTAGTACCTCAAATTCAATCTGCTCCACTTCAGCCATGAGTGTGTTGAAATTCGCGTTATCACCAATAAATTCTTTGAGTAGCGGGCCGATCTTCCCTTTCAGGCTCAATATCTTTGACCGTGCCGCCGTTATGCTTTCCGACCAAATCTTTCTCACTTCATCCGCTGGCAACAATTCACGCTCTCGCTTTTCATAGTCCAGCTTCTTGAGGGCCGCCTTGTATTGCTCGTGTATTGTTTGCGCCTGAGTTAGATTTAGCTTGCCAAAATTGGCAAGGTCGATGACCTGGCGAATGTCCTCCCCACCTAAAGCTTCCTCTTGTTTCGTTTCAGCTTTTTCAGTGGTTCGTTTTTGTGTTTCTTTTTTTGGTTCGCTTTGTTTCGTTTTTTTGGGTTTTTTGTTGACATGCGAGATGTTATTCTCAAGATCAATCAGGGCTTTTTGGGGGTGGATGAGCTTTCGCTTACCCTCCGTTTTTAGTGAACTTTTTGATATTTTTCCCTGCTTGATGAGGCGGCGAACATATTGGGGGGTTTTGTCAATTTGCTTGGCAAACTCAACAACCCCTATGTGTGCGCTTTTCGCCATCCCCTACCCCTCAAACGAAACAACTTTTTGGACCCTGAAACTGGAGAGAAATCGAGCCTTGCCTACCCGTATGGGGAATAATTACCCAGAAGGACCCATTTTCTCACAGATCCCCCGAGAGCCAGCAACGGCGGGCTTCTTAGCTATCCTCTTCTCATCCCCCCGCCTGAACTCCCGCACATCCACCGAGAATCTGCGCTTCGACTGATCTTCGCCAAGCACTCGCATCTTCATTTCACCTGCATGCGCTTGCGCCTCCCTCAATACTTCACGAAAAATCTCTTCGAGTGTTTGCGGCATCCCATCAAAGTTCGCCAGCATCTTCTGTGTGGATCGTCTTCTCTGGTTTCTCCGTTTCATGAATCCTCCTCCTTCTTCATCTTCCTCGAATAGCACGACCCACAAAGCCCCTCATGATTCGACCGATTCCAAAACAGCGTCTCATCCTGCTCAATCGAGACCGGCCTGATATGGACCACTTCAGTCGCGAGGCTCATCGTGCCCATGCTTTTGCAGCGATCACACAGTGGGTTCTCATGCAGGAATGTTGCACAGTAGCTCGCCCATACCGGGCCGTTCCCAAGGGGTGCTTTCATGACTCATCCTTCTCGAAATAAACGCGCTTCCTCATGCTCCGCTCGCCCATCACAAACCCAACCCCGCCAGCAAGGATAGCCACCAACGTGAGCGCCGCTGCGACATGTGCAACATGAATCATCATGACCGGTCATCCTCCAGCTTTGTAACTCGCCCCTTGAGCTCAACAACGTCCTCGCGGTTAACAGCCGTGTCCTTCTCAACTGCAATGATGCGGCTTCCTGTATCAATTCGGGTTTCGGTGAGTTGGTCGTTGAGGCGTTGGACTTGTTCGGTGAGACGGGTGATGGGGATAGAAACAGACGAGGAAAGAGACGAGAGGTTGTGTTGGATAAGCCAAATAAAGAGAGCGAGGAGAGCTGTTAAGACTGTCAGGAAGATCTTGTTGTTCAAACTGCAACCTCTCGTCTGTTTGGGTTGGCGGCCCGGGAAGGAGAAGCCCCGGACCGCCCAGGAGGTACTACCATGCAATGTGTCGAATGATTATAATTTGACACAGAACAGACATGCGGTCAACATATATTTGACATAAAGCCAAATTTATTCGCCTGATTGGCATAGAAAGTGATTGTAAAACCCCTGCGCCCAAGAGTAGAGATACCAGCAACATACCAGAAAGATACCCCATTGCTTTGCCTGATACGCTGACCAAAACCAAAAGGGCTGGCTTAAAAGCCCCATGACAAAACCCCACCTTGACCATGACTCTTTTCTGCCAATCAGCCAAATAGCGGAGCAACCGAAGATCATGATTCCGATTTGCGCGATCACTCGCCATCTCCCTGCTTCGCCCTGATAAACGCCGCGTTACCCTCTATCCTCGCCTTCGTCCTCTGGTTCGCCACAGCCGTCAGGTCATCGCTGTGACACATCACCCAAAACCCCTGCTTGCCCTTCTCGCTCAGGCACACCACAGGGATTTTCCCCTCTTTCTTGGCCTTCCCTGCGGTATCCCGCCACAGGGTTACGGCACTGTGAACCTGTCGGTATTTCGTCTCAACAAACAGCACAGGATGAAGCGAATCAGACCGGCCATGTTTACCATTGCTCCCTGAGAGGGGGTTGCGCTCAGCCCCGAAAAACCGGGCTATCTTGCGTTCGATGTTTTTCCATGTTTTTGATGCCATTTTGGTTTCCTTGTGGTTTATGCGAAGAGCTCCATTTGGCTTCGCTGAGGCTCTTTTTGCACATCTTGGCGGGTCCTTACCGCTGGCGGTTCTTCGACGACGTCTACTTCGTCCTGAAAATCAAAGCACACGATTTCACAAAGGGGGCTCACGCCATGCCAATCAGCTTGGTAAACGCTGGTATCAATGCCCGTATTGAACTGAAATTCCAAGCCCGTCTGTTTTATGAACGACTTGACCTTTTGGGGTAGGTGCCCGCTATCCCGAAGGTCCTCAAATCTGTAATGTCCTGAATACTTGAAAGGCGTGCTCATCTGAGGGAGAATAAAAGCCCCGTAACCTGCGATTTCGGCAGCCACCGCCACAATCAACAGGTCAAACATTTTCCCTTTGTATCGGGTGAAATTCTCATAATTCATGCCGGTTTTTATCGACCCAAACGGTGGGTTGCTGATCGCCTGCTCGAATCGACCCATGGGCAATAGAAGCCCCGGGTCAAGGGCCGATCCGGTGACCCACTTAGCCTCCGGGACTATCTTTCTCCCGACCTCCACGTAGGAGGCGTTGAGCTCCACGCATGTGATATCCGGGTTACACCCATCCAGCTCGCACTTGCTGACGTATTGAAGAGCAAGCGATCCTGCCCCCGCGCACAGATCGATGGTCCTTGCGCCGTGCCCGCGCACTTCTAACGCAAAGTCGCGAGCGAGCCCGTATGGGGTAAAAAAGGCCCCGGCATCGGCGTTGTTATTCGTCGCATCCTCACGCCAGTGTTCAAGGACAAAAAGCTTGTCCTCAAACGACAGCCGCTCTTTCTCCAAGAGTTGGCATGCCTCGTTGTGCTTCTTGCGGGCTGGCTTGCTAATTTTCCCCAAGACACACCTCCTCCCTCAAAATCTTCAAATACTGTTCCCGGCAAGCCTCCGCACTGCGGAAATTCCCGTGCTCTGCGTTGACCGCCGCCATAACCTCTGTCCACGTCTTTTGGTCGATGTCGCGAAAAACCTGCATGTCAAAGAGCTCATCCTCGCTCCATGACGGCATATGCTTTTTTGATGACATAGATCCCCCTATGCAAACAGCTTGAGTTGTTTTTCTTCTTGCCGATCCTCACCCGCGAATCGGCGCTCAAGGTCGTGGACTGTGGCGTAATCCCTAAAACCCCGGTTGTGCCCCGGCATCTTGGCATCCATCTTGAGCATGCGCCCCCAGAGTTCTGGGAAGTGGGCTCTCAACTTCCTCAACTCGCTCAACCTCTGGAGCGGACAACAGAAGCAGGATACCCGGTCAAACAAATCGTAGAGCCCCCCCCCACTCGAATCCCTTGTCTTTGCAGTAGGATAGTGCCTGGGCCTCAGTGATCTCATACTCAACAAGTGGAAATCTGCGATTCGGGGCATGTTTTTCCATCGAAGCCGAAACGTTCTCATATCGCTTAGGCTCGTCTACTGCGAACCCGATACACTGAACGACGCCCGGTATAGCCTTTACATAGCTCTTGATGGCATCGACTTTCTGCCGAGTACACCACCGCCGCATTGGGGATGGCCAACCGTTGCCAGTCCGATGAACTTTGCCTTTAAGTGGCCCCTTCCTTGCGATGACGGGCCGCTCAAACATCCAATAATCAAACGACCTCTCAGGAACCAACCTCACAATGGGCACATCCACCATCGCCTCAAGTTGATCTAAGTGGGTGTGCATTGCCGGAAACTCCCACCCCGTGTCAAAAAACACTGCCGAATGGATCTCCTCCCCTCGCTCCAGCATCATGAGAAGCATGGCGGTACTATCCTTCCCTCCAGAGAGAGAAACGATTTGATTCGTCATCACACACACCCCCAAGTTCTTCCATCAAGCGCCATCTTGAGCGTATCAACGTGACACGTCAGGCCGTGGGCCTCGCGGAATCGTCGAATATAATCCTTCTTCACCCCGACACCATCCCACCCGATCCTCAACTCTCGAACCAAGGCAGCGGTGAGCACAGTGTTGTTTCGCCCGCCCTTCGGCTTCACGGAAACGCCGATGTAGTGCAGGATTTGGCAGACGCCATCCCTGGACAAGCCCAACTCTTTGGCTGTCTCCTTCGTCGTTCCAAGGGCTTCATATGTCTTGTGGACCATCTCGGTGATATGCTTAAAGCCCGCGTCGTGCACATCAGCCATCCATGCCGCTTTTTGTTTCCAGGGCCTTGCGGCGTCTAATGCTGCGTAGTTTGGGGTCACCACATCAAACCCCCTTATGCCTGTTCGATTTCAGCGAATTCCGCACCGTGTTCCAACTGCAAGGGAGGTCGTGGCGGGCGACGGCATCATGGCAGAAAAGCAGCTTATTGAAGTCTTTGCGCCCTCTTCTCCTGCCTCGCTTTATCCCATTGTGATGGGCATAAAGGGCCCACTCATATTTCAGCGTCGGGACAACCTCCTTGGGCAGCTTGATACTTTGAGCTCTGGCGCCACCATGCTGCCCTATGGGGAGATTGGTCTTCTTGAAGACCAGCCTTGCCGATTCACATCCGATCCCGGCAATCTCGCCCATCTTCTTTGCGCCATGCTTTTCATATGTCCTGTAGAGATATTCGAGAAAGGTGTCGTAAGCTGCGGCATTTGCCTGTTTGAGTCGGTCCTCTTTGTAGTCCCAATTGTGCATCGCATCCCTTCTCACCCACTCTTCGGGGGTGTCTGGGATGGATGGCGTTGAGCTGCGGTTTTCAAGGGTCATACTACCTCTCCCCCTGTCCGAGTTTCCGTGTCACGTTTCCAATCAACCCCGCTACTGTCTCCGGGGCCGCGATTGCCTTTGCGCTGTCAACTCTCCGGTGCGCCTTGTATGCACCCGCGAAGTTCCGCAGGAACCAATCCCGCTGGTCTTCCTTCGTGGCGCAGATTGCCTTCCACCCCATTTCGGACACGATCTGAGCCGTCAGGGGGTCTTGGTAGTTTGGTGAGCCGTAGACACCCACCTTGCCGATGGAATCCCAAACACAAAGCGCCTGGGTCATGGCCTTGTCCTCAACTGAGCCTTCAATGGCCTCGACAAAATCAGCAACAGTGGGCATGGTGGTGTATTTCCGGGTTCGAGCGATCTGGAGGGCTGCGGCTTCGATGTGAGCGACGGGGTACTGAGAGAGAGCTTGGAACATAAACCCGATTGTCGGTGCGCTGACCTGTGCGCTGTAGTTCTGGGCCACGGCCATCATGATCGTGGCGAATTGGGGTTCGTCATGCTGGTTCATCGTTTCTCCTCAAAAATTCTTCGACGGCAGTGGCGTTGGCTTGCAGGAGTTCGTCGCCTTGGAGTCGTCGGCCTTGCCTGGGCTGGACACCCACTTTGGTATCCACAGGTGGCGGCTCATCTTCCCACCGCCTCTCGGTCAACCATCCCTGCGCCATCTTTGGGGTTTTACCAGCAACAACCATCGCCGGCCGATTCTTAGCCTCTGCTTCAGCCGCCTTGACAATCAGGGCCACAATACTTGGCTTGAGCTCCGGGATAGCGAGCCAGGAGTCAGCAGCAGAGGCTTTGGATTTTTTGTAATCAAACGCAGCCCAAAACTGTTCGAACGTTTCCAGGCGCTTTCCGGTGAGTTTCTTTTTCTTGGCTGTCAGATAAAATTCTTCCTTGGGCTGACCGTCGTGCGACTCGTCGCACAAAGTCTTTTCTTTCAGGTTTCCGGAATCAGGATTCAGAGAATCAGGTATCAGGAATCCGGTATCAGGAATCAGCCGGGCTCGACCATGCCCTGGTTCGCCTTGGGCCTGTCCTTGGTCGGTCCTTGGCATGTCCTTGGACGGGTCTTGTCCTTGCTTTTCATCTTCCGGGTCCGCCCCTTCCCCTCCCTGGGCGGGCCTTCTCTCGACATCATCGGGATGCGGCGGGATGGTTGACGGCTTCTCCCTCCTGTGGGGGTTCTGGTGTGATCGGAATCCGGGGATCCAGATGTATTTCCTGTCGGCGGCGATGTATCGCTTGATGAGTTTTGCGCCACTGAGCTCGGTCAGAAGCTCCTCACAATCAACGTTATCCGCCGGGAAAACTTGAATTTTAATCTTCTTCGGACGGTCTTCGAGGTAGCCCGCCCGGTCAGCCAAACACCACAGACCAACAAAGAGGAGTCGCGCAGGAAAGGAGCACTCAACTAATTCCTCGTTATGGAAGAAACCCGGCTTTATGTTTCGTGATCTCATTTACCTTCTTTTACCCTCCTTGCTGCGATGATCATCTCGCCTACTCTCCACCCCAATCTCCCACCCTCCCAAACAACCCACAACGGCCACAAGCAGGCAGCAATATACACAGCGATGACCGATAAGGCGGTGTCTCTGCGGTGGGTTATGTGGCAGTTCGCGAAAGCAAACCTGAAGCGGTAGAAGTAGAAGAGAGAGATATAAAAACCGTATTTCCAAAAGTTAAATTCGAATACTACTTCGTGCCACTTCATGGGTATTACAATTCCTTATTTTCCAGACACTCACAGCCCGTTTTCACGATCTTAACCACCACCGTTCCGTCTCTCTCATGGTCTGCATACCACTCCACGCTTTCGCCACATTTCTCACAGACCATTCGGCAGGGTATTGGGATCTCGATGTCAACCATGACGGGTTTGCCTTGGACATCGATTTCAGTCTCACGGATCGTGATGAGCTCGGTGTTGCCGGGGTGGGTTCTCCCACCATCTTTCTTTGTATCCACGAACAACCTCCCTCCAATTTTCGCCGTAGGTTTGCCAGAACGTTTCCCGGCCCATATCGTGCCGTAATTTATGGCATGTGTAGCAGAGCGGGACCGCCTCATCGTCCGGGCCCTTGGTGCCTGTCCCTCGCCCCTGGAGTGTTTCGTGGTGGTGCTGCGCCCCTCCCCCGCATGTATGGCAAGGGAGGGAACGGAACCAATCCCGACAATCTCCGGATCGATAGGGCATCACCTTGGGGCAGGCGAACCCGGACCAATCGACCCCTTTAGCCATAGCCCCTCCTGTGAAGCTCCGTCTCAAGCTCACCTTTCGATACCCCGAGCCACCCAGCATGGAGTCTCAAGGCACGGTCCATAAAATCGTTCATGGCCAGGTGTTTTAGGTTTTCGAATGCGATAGATTTGAGCTGAACAATCACCCGGGGGCCATCCACTGCAATTTTGTTCTCGTCATAAAATCGAAGGGCGATTCGGGTGTGCCAATCCACAGCGTCCTTGGTGTCCAACTTCGGGTCGGGCGAGCTTTCGGCCACCGCGTTGCAGGAAGCCCAATACATCCGAAGTTGCCGGAGGCTTCGGGCGTCTCGAAGTTCCGTAAGCTTCCCACGGATAGGCTGGTTGGGCTTGTGGGCTAAACGAGCCTTGTCCTCTTCGGCAAGCGTTGCCGGGGCGTAGACGCCATTTTTGTATACAAGGCCGATCTCGATCACAGGCCTGACTCCTCGATGAAGCGGGAGGCCGGGTTTTTGTGCAGCCTGCCGTAGTCGTCCAATTTCTCTTCCGGCCTGACGGCAAGAATTAGTTGGCTTTCAGCCCTGGTCCAGCCGACGTAAGCGAGACGGCGCTCGCTCTCCATTTCATCCTCGCTCTTGAGTCCGTGCTTTGAAGGGAGGATCCCGTCATTGACTCCGGCCACGATCACCACAGGAAACTCAAGGCCCTTGGCGGCGTGAATGGTCATAATCTGAACGCCTTCGGGCTCGTCTTCGATTTCATCTTGGATGTCATAGGTGGCCAGCCATTTGAGGTAATTCTGAATAGGTGATTCGTCGCATGCGGTGTCGCGGATGTTCGGCTCTGCTAAGCCCCAAGCCTTGGCAAATGCCGCGATGTCAGAGATACCGAAAAGCGATTGGCACCAGAAGGCGAAGTGATCGATGGCCGCGTCAAAGTCCATGTGGCCGATGTTCTTGAACGGATCCACATCCGGTCCCGATTCAACCCACACCTGGAACTGACTCTTCCCCTCTTGCACAGCCTGAAGGCGGATACCTGAAAGGTCTGACACCCCAATCAAGTCCTTGATAAGCAGGAACGAAAAGTTGTCGTAAGGATTGGCGATCAGTTTCAAGAAGGCGTGGAACCGCCTGAACTCTTCGCTGTTTGTAAGTTTGGACTCTTTGCCGGTGTAGGTGTTTGGGATCCCTTTTTCGGTGAGGGCGTCGGAAATCTTGTTGAGCAGGGCATGGTTACGGGCGATGATGGCAACATCTTCCCATGCCCTTGAAAAGAGATCGCTCGCGACGTATTCGCATATCGCCTCGCTATCCTGTCCAGTGGTTGTAACTACAGGGTCATTACTTGATGGTCTCGACGGGACCATTGTCTTCGGCAGGCGGGAAATGTTGTGCTCGATAAGGGTGTTCGCTGCGGTTACGACCTCGGGAGTACTGCGGTAGTTGGTTTCAATCTTGTACAGGTCGAAGGAGTCGGCGTTGTTGACCAGATATTCAGGCACGGCGCCACGGAACGAATAGATGGACTGATCCACATCAGCAACCACGAACAAATCCGCCCCAGTGAGCTCCACAATCTGGTTCACGATCAACCACTGCAACGGGTCGTTGTCCTGCGCCTCGTCCACCATGAGGTGGCGAATGTTGATGTATTGGGCGATCTTCGGCAGGAGGGCGCGAAACTCAACAAGAATGGTCCCGTAGGTGAGGGCGTTGTTCTCTCGGCATCGCTGGAGAAATGTCTTAAACAGGTCATGCCCTGGGGCGTTCGGCGATGGCCACACGCCGCGCTCGTAGTAGCCAGAGAAAAGGGCGTCCACATCTTTCTTCTTGAGTCCCTTCCTCCAGGACTTTCCGGTGTGGAGACCCAGTTCCATAGCGATTTCTTTCAGAAGAAAATCCTGTTCCCACTGGCTGTAAACGGTAATCTTTCCCCGCCGGAGGCCAATCATTTCAGCGAACCGCTGAATGTAGTTGAGGGCTACCCCGTGCATAGTTCCCATGGTGACACCAAAGGCATCGGCGCCAATTCGCTCTTCAAGGCGAGAACCGATCTCTCCGGCAGCCTTTCGCGTGAAGGTAAAAGCCAGAACCTCAGACGGATGGACCTTGCAGTTTTCAACGAGGTGGGCGATGCGTTCAATCAGCGACCGGGTTTTACCGGACCCAGCCCCGGCAAGGCACAAAGCCCGGGGTGATTTGGTTTCGACGACTGCGCGTTGTTGGGGGTCGAGGTTGATCATTCAGCACCCCCGACCATGGTGACCTTGAATTTCTTAGGGATGTCCTTCTTAGGGATCGGGTGACAGGTGTTGACGATCACCTGCCCCGGGAATTCGGCCAACTTCTCCAGGGTGAGGCGCATGTTTTCGGTGTCGAGTTCTGCCGCTTCCACCACCAAAAGCTTTGCGTCAAGGGCATGACACAGGGCGGCGTCAAAAGTTACCCTCTGACCGCCAGAAAGCCCGTCATAAGGCACCTTTCCGTTGGGTCCGTCCCACCCAATAAAAACCCCGCTTTCGCCGGCTTCAAACATGGCGACCCCCACCGGTAGGACTTCACCTATCTTTTCGGCGAGTGCCTTGGCTGTGGGTTCGATTGCTTCGCGCTTCTGGTTTTTAAGGTGTTTTTTTGTGGCTTTTAAGCCTGTGAGCCGCTTCTTTTGAACCTCAACCTCTTGCTGGGCTTTCGCAACCTCTTCGTCGAGACCTTGGGCCTTCACAAAGAGATCCTTCTCGTCGGCGAGCTCTTTTCCTCTGGTTTCGAGCCCGGCGAGCTGGTCTTTCATCATTACGAGATCCATTTATTTGCCACTCCAATTTGAGAGTTCTTTTTTAAGGACCAACTTGGCGGTGCAGACTTTACACCCTGAGGACTCCATGGCGGACAACACCTTACGAAGGGATTCTGCGGGGTAGGAGTCGGGGATGACACTGTATGTCGGTGTGGTCGTTTCGGGTGAAGAGTCAAGGGTCGGGATTATCCCGGACACATTAGGGGCGGTGGGCGCTTCTGTGCGGATAGAGGCGGGCTGTGTGGGCGCTGCTTCTGTGGCGCCCTTCTTGCTGGCGGCACCTGCTCTTTCTTTCGTCTCCTGCTCCTCTTTCGCCTTTTGGTCGGCGACCGCCTTGGCCGTGGCATCCTTGGCGGCCTTTACTTCGGCCTGGCGGATCTCCTCTTTCTTGATGTCGTCGGCCAATGCCTTGTAATCTCCCCGCACCTTGCCAAGCTCTGTGGCCTTCTCGGCAAGAGTTCCGGCAGGAAGGTTAAGGTCGTGGCGGTTAGAGGATAGCCTCTTAATAACCGCTTCGAGGCTCGTGATCTGTTTCTCGGTAGCGCTAATCTTGTTGGAGTTTGCTTCGATTTCGTCATCGATTGCAGCTACGTCACCCGCCGGAGGGAACAATGAGAACAGGGTGTCGATCTTCTTAGTGTCGGAGAGTCCCATGAACGACTTGGCGACATCGAAAATGTTCGGGACTCCTGCCCTGTACATCTCAGCAGGGAACCCGTCTTTGCCCACGTTTTGCTGGTTCGCCCTGAATCGCTGTGTTGCCCCAGAGGCAGTAGGGGAAAGCCTCCGCTCCAGCTCGACGCCACCACAAGTGATGGATACGGTCAAAGGGCCTTCGGCGGGGCCGTATGCCTTGTAGATATCGCCGGGTTTCTTAGCGCTGGATCCCCACGGGATGTATCCCATGGTGGCAAGGGCGATGGCCTGGGCCCTGGACGACTTACCGGACCCGGTCGGGCCGACGTAGATTTGGTGCTGAGCCAAGGGTTCATCTATTATCTGGCCCTTGAGGCCTTTGGCCTTGATGTGTGTGATTGGGTTCATTGGTCCTCCGCATGCTGATCGGCGAGAGCGCTGATGGTTTTGTAAACAGCTTCCGCCTCTGCCACGGTCGTCGGCTCGCCGTGTTGCTCGATGGCTGCGGCGTACTCTTTTTCAAAAAAATCCGCTGCAGCCCGAAGGTTTGCGAAGACTTTCTCTTCCTCGGGGGTTCGGGTGGGGGCTACCTGGGCGACGACTTTTTCTTTCTCGGGTTTTACGGGCGCCGGAGGCTCTTCGGTGGCGGGTTCACTTTTTTGGGGGGCGATGTCGATAACATCGGCTTGGTCTTCGGGATCGGTGGCAGCTTCCATGGCGCTGAAGTTTGCGTCCTCGGTAGTGCGCTCTTTGCCTGTCTTCAGCTCGATAGCACCGGCTGCAAATGACCCGGTATCGCCTTCAATCATGTTGACAACACGGTCTTGGAGGGCTGAATACTGACTTGAATCCCATTTAATAATGCTGCCGTTCATAGGGCGCCAGCATACGACCGGGATTGACCATTCAGGGCCGGGTGCTTTTTGGAGACCGCTGAGGTGTTTCAAGGAGTTTCGCTTGGCGAAGGTCTGCGCAAAGTCGATGGCCTTCTTTTCTCGGTTGAGGATCTGAGAGAACCATGTGAGGGCATCATCGTGGGCAGTGTTGACCCATAAGCACGTCGCTTCGTCGAAGGGGTATTTCGCCCATGTCCCCTTGTCTTCCGGTTTCGCCATTTCAATAGGGAGGAGCTTGAAGGCCTGGGGGCATTTCTTAGCCTTGGCGAGGAGGTCAATCAGGCGGTATGCTGGGGCGTCGTAAATCGTCGTCCAATCGGAAACCTGGGGGATGCCCTTTGCTGAATGCTTGAACGCGGTGGCCCTGGCATGAACCGCAATAAGGCGCTTACTTTCAGGATCGCGCTCAACAAAAGGGTTCTGTTTCCACTCCCCATTCACAAGAACCTCTTTCGGGAAAATACAGGAGGCCCCGGCCACATCGGCCCATACCTCATACCCTTGGGCTGATATGACAAATGGGCTATTGAAGGCGGGCTGAATCAGCGTACCCATCTCCTTGGACAGATAAAGCCCCTGCTTGTAGGCCTGGATCTCCCCCTGCTCATCCCGGAGGGCAAAGGCTTCGTCTATTCCAAGGGCAACTGTTTGCTGGCTCTTGATATCGCCGACCCACCGTGCAATGAGCTGCATGTCATCAGGTGCAGCCTCCATCATTCTGGAGATTGCACCGCTGATATGTGGATCTGTTGTGAGTGCTGGTAGATTCATCCTTCTCTCCTTTGCGGGACCTTAACCACCTTTCCGCCCACAGCGCTCTCCTTACCCTGATTCTTGTCGCCAGATTGTTGACTCCCGGCCATTAAATTTGTCAAATCACTTAGGTCTCCCAAAAGCCTATCCTCCTGTTTTTATTACAGTTGTGGCAATTGTGTCTTATTACTGTGTTTCACAAAGAAAGATTAATAGTAAAAACATAGTTTTAAAAGCTGTTTGTCCCCCTGTAAGGGTTGACATATAGTCAACCTTGTTTTAAATTATATCCAGCTCATTGATATCAACACCGAAAATCTCGGCCAATTGTTTGGCGTAGGGCAGTGAGACTCCGCGGCTTTTGCTGTTCCACTTGGAGATGGTGGTCTTAGTCTTTTTGGGTTTAAGGAGCGCTCCAAGAGCTTCGTTATTAAGCCCGTTTTCGTCCATCAACTCCCTAAGCGTCTTCTTTTTAATCTCTTTTTTCATGAGTGGCCTTTTTTGAGGTGTCGTTTTGACCATATTTGACATGGCGTTGACTTTTTGTCAACGTCCAATAGCCAAAAAAAATTGAGGGGTTTTTTAAATGGTTAATATAATAGAGGAATTATCGCTTAAAGAGATTGGCGAGCGTATTAAAGTAGCAAGGGAATCGCGACGGATGACGATGATAGAGCTGGGCATGAACCTTGGGCGACCCACTCGGGACGCTGGGGCCAGCTATGTAAAGCACCTCGAAAACGGAACACGCAAAACTCTAAAAGAATCGGAACTGGAAGGTATCATTGGATATTTTGGGATATCCAAAGAGGAGTTTATTGAACTGGCTCCCCTGGACAAAGCCAAGCACACTGACATCAATCCTCTATATATTGCCGTCCCCGGTATAGAAGATCTCATTTCAGCCCTCGGCCTCGCACAGAGAATGGGGGACCCCGCCATGGGCAAAATAGTTCTCGGGCACATTAAAGACCAGATCGAGAAGTCTATCACCCCGTAAATATTAAAGATTAAAGCCACACTTAAAAGGCCCTGCTGAATTTCAGCAGGGCCTTTTTTGTGCTTTAAAATCAACATGTAATGACTTTATGCCAAATAAACATCATTTCAAAGTTGACTATATGTCAAACCTATGTCATCTTGAGGCTAAATCGAGGATGACATTCCCCCCGACACTCCCCCCTACTCACCCCAGCATCCCCCTCGATGGACTCTAATCAAGAGGCTCACGACATGCATAAAATTTACAAAATCACCTCGCTGGCTCCGCAAAACCTCAAATCTGCGCTCAGCAAAATGCCCATGCCTCACCAGATCGTAAATAACCTCGGCTGCCCTGTGTTTATCAGCCCGGACAGCAACCACGCTGTGCTCTTAGAGTCTTGTCCCCGTCACCGTACCCATGTAGCAACCGGCTGCAAGTGCCCGACCTGCGCACAAGCAGCACTTATAAGGAGGCAAAAGTCATGACCGCAGCCACCGCATACAAGATGGAAAACACCATGGGCCATATCCCTTGTTCTACCTCTCCTGTTGACGCCAAGATCTACACACTCTCTCCTCCCACCGCGAAACCCCGACCTACTCTGATGGATGATCTCAAGCACGCCGAAGCTCACTTTGGCCCCCTTATCCCCCATAACGCGGAGCTGGATCCGCGCCCACTCAAGGAGGTGATTGCCACATCAAGACTCATGAACCTGTAAACGCGCACACAACTCCCAGGATCAGGAGCCCCTCCGTCTGGGAGCTTTGGAAAGCACCAAGTTGTCTTTGATGTTGACGGGCCGAGGGTAAGGGCTCGGCCCGTTAATAAAAGGAGTGAGAACGATGGCAAGCAGAATTGTCGAAAGGATTGAAGCCCCACTGAATCTCGCAGCCGTGCGAGAAGTTATTCCCGATGCCAAGACAGCGACCGAAGGCATCCACCGAATGATGACGGAAAAAGGGTTTGCAGTGTGTACCGTTGTCCGAGTGGTCAAGGCCTACGGCGGCAAGCTCTACGAAAAGCAGGTCAAGCATTACCGCGCGCAGGCTGGCATCGCCAGGGTTAATAAAGAGGTGGTGCGGGATTACGAAAAGCTTTGCAGTTGCTGCGGGCTTCAGCCGCGCAAGGGCCGGTTGCTGTGCAGCCTGTGTTTCTCGAATGCCCCCACCGACGCACCGGGGCAGCAGGTCAGTATTGGACACGCTTTAACGGGACATGCGGCCTGGGCATCATGAAAACCCCACAAGCTGCCCTCAAGGCCTTTAAGAACAGCGGCAAGCTGGCCGAGCGCATCGAGGCCGCCCACATGCTACAGGCACAGCGCTATAACGAGGCCGCCGAAACTGGCCGCCTGATTGATGCCAACGACCCTTATTGCTCGATCTGGGGAAATGATTGGCCGGTGTGTAAGGGGTGCCCACTCGGGCCGGGATGCGAACTGTTTTACCGGTGGTGCGGAGAGGGTCCAGAAATCAAGAGAGTGATTGCGATCCAGATTGCCGAGATCGCGTGTGAACAATAGGTGCCAGATGGCTAAGATTTACCAGTTTCCGAACCAAGAAGTTGATAGCGAAAAAAGAAAGATAGCCGCCGAAGAGACAAGGCGTGCGATCCGGCGGCTCTATAAGGAGGCTAAAGGTGCCTTCCGGCGAATAGACGAATGGCCGACAAGGTGGGAAGAAAAACAGCCCTAACACATGGAGACATCATGACTATCAGCAGTAACCAGCTCCGGCAACTCATCGCGGAAACGCTTAAGGATGCAGACCTTTACTCGGGCGACGCGGTTGAGCTCCTCATGGGCACCTCCGCCCAAGAGTCACATCTTGGCTCCTATATCCACCAAATCAATGGACCTGCTCTCGGTATATTTCAGATGGAGCCAGCTACAGAAGAAGATATTTGGAATAACTACCTCCGATACAAATCCAGCCTCTCGGCGGTAGTCAAAACAGTGATGACCGGCAACCCTAATGAGCTCGCATGGAACCTGAAGTACGCCATCCTTATGGCTCGAATCCACTACCTCAGAGTCAAGGCGGGCCTCCCTGACAGCGCTAACGTGCACGCCATGGCTCTTTACTGGAAGCAGTATTACAACACCCCCCTTGGCAGGGGCACCGCTAAAGAGTTTGCCAAGAACTACGCGAGGTATGCAGCCGATGAATCTTAAATCAATCATCACGAAAGTAGGCACCAGCCTGTTCCGCGAAGCCGTCCCGGGTGGTGGCTTGATCCTCGATACGGTCAACGCGTTTTTGCCCAAAGATAAAAAGCTGGGTGCCGACGCCACCGGCAAGGATATCGAGGACGCAGTGAACACACTCCCGCCAGAACAGCGTGCCATGGTTCTCACTAAAGAGTACGACGTGGAGATTGCCGACATTGAATCGTGGACCAGCATCCAGCAGTCCCACAGCGAGGCCGATCAGTCTGGGCACTCAACCCGCCCCGAGATCGCCTTGGCCATGGCTCGGGTCGTCGCATTTGCCATTATCGCTGTGGTGTCCATTTGGACTGTCGCTGTCTACCGGGGCAATGTCGAAACACTCAAGGTTCTCTCCGACTCCAGTATGTTGATTTTTACCATTCTCGCAACACCCACAGTGCTCCTGCGATCCTACTTCGGACTCAGAACCAGGGAGAAAACCGAACAAACCCGTGCTGGTGCGGGTGTCGTGCCGCCATCAAACCCAATCGCAGAGATGATTGGGGCCTGGCGGTCAAAATAAAACCGTACCGTACCAACCAACCAAGGAGACCAAAAGTGCTTAAATTCGACAAAATCATGAAAGGCTTCACTAAGACAATCACGGCGTTAGACAACCTGGCTGAAAGTAAGCTCCACGAAATTAACGCGATAGACGAGCAGGCCGCCAGATTGAGCGAGATGAGGCGTGGCGCTAACGAAGAGGGCTCCGCGGCGTCCGCCACCGCCAATAAGTTGCGCGAACTCATAGGCGCAGAATGATCAAAGCAATCCTCGCCGCCCTCGCCATCTCCATGGCTGATGGCATCGTAACAGCCTTGGTGATACTGGCGGCGATTTATCAATGGGGGTGACCCATGGAACAGCACAAGGTGGACATGAGTTATATCGGTTGGGCGGTGTGCATGGTTATCGGGATCATCATTTTCATCATGAGTAACGGAGTCAAATTGTTATGAAGTTTATCGACTACCAATCAATCGCCGCAAGTACATGCCTGACCGAGAGCTACTGCCCTGAGTACCTGCGCCCCGAACTACTCTGCGAGGCGGGTGAAATCAACGGTCAGATCAGCAAGGTCGTCCGCAAGGATCACGACATAGACGTGGCCTGCCCTCTCATCGCCAAAGAGATTGGGGATGTGCTGTGGACCGCAAGCATGTGGGCACTGCTCAAGGGCATTAACGTCGAGGGCCTTGCCCTTGTTCGATACTCAGCCTACCCGCCCAATATCTCAATTTCGTACATGGAGGAGGTTGCCGCTGACATCATGATTGATGCCAGTATTTTTCGCATGACCCCGTCCCGGACTCAGCTTGAGGCCCTGCTCCGTCGCCTCGAAATCCTCGCCAACGCCATCGGCTACTCCATGCATCAAATCGCCTTGATGAATCAAGACAAGCTGTCTTGGCGCAAAGAGGAGGGGAAGATCCAGGGGGCCGGTGATGTGCGCTGAATCGCTTTATTGCACGGGCTGTGGAATTCAAATCCTGGCCTACTTAGACCTTGGCGCCGTGATTGAGGTCACAGTCACCCGCCCTCACCTCGTTGGTGTCCCATCGGTGGGCTCGTCCTCAACCTACGCCGTTGAGCACCTTTGCCGGAACTGTGCCGATGAAGACGAGGTAGACATCATGGTTGATGATGGGGGGGGCTGACCGATGAGCAAACCGTCTTACATGGAACTGTATCAGGCGCAAGGGGGAGACTGCTTTTACTGTGGCGCTCCCATGGGGCCTGCCCGGAGTAATGCGCCACACCAGATGGGATGGACCACAGACCACTTTGTCCCCAAATGCAGGGGCGGTCAGTCACTCAACAATAACTTGGTCCTCTGCCACGCCATCTGCAACATGCGCAAGGGCGGCAGGTGGCCCACCAAGGCCGAGATTGCGAAGTTTCACAAGCTGTATACCCGCATGAAAAAACGTCGTGCCCGAATAGCACAGATGGAGCGCGAAGCAAGGAGGGAAGCGTCATGAAGCCACTCGTAAATGTATCCGAAAATCAAGCCCCATGCGGCGTTTGTGACGCATCCGACGATGAGCGCCACTATTACCATGTGACAAGCCCGGACGGGCGCATGCAGGCTGAGTGGGTGG
>Ga0209475_10000801_pt1 | contig 49601 bp, 46 predicted proteins | sample tdDd471_FD_187128 | JGI IMG/M metagenome (GOLD analysis project Ga0209475, IMG submission 187128) | Marine sediment microbial communities from the Atlantic coast under amendment with organic carbon and nitrate - tdDd47.1 (SPAdes)... | ecosystem: Environmental > Aquatic > Marine > Coastal >... | reverse complement strand
GGTCGAAAATATGTTCGGTAAACTCAAGGACTGGCGACGGATCGCCACCCGATATGACCGTTGCGCCCACACCTTCTTCTCGGCTATCTGTATCGCAGCAACAGTAATCTTCTATCTCAGTTAATGAGTCCTGAGCCTAAGTGTGCAATAGCCGTGTTCTGTCTGCCCGCGTTTCCGTTCGGCATGGCGTGAGGGGTATCCTGTCGTCGTCTACTTCAAGTTTTTATAGGTTCTTTTTCGTGGCGGATTATAAATCACTGATTGATTAAGGCAATCGGAGATCAATGATTGTTTCAAAAGAAACAAGAGGGCAATTAGAAACGGGGCGCAGCCTATTTTTGAAAGGCGCGCCCCGTTGGATCTTTACGATGATTGAGATTTTGATCAGTAGCCGTTTGCGATGTTGATCAGTCGCTGGACTTCATCGGATATGTCGCTTTTCGCAAAGGTTTTTTGCGCCTTTTCGTCATAGGCAAAGGCGGTGATGTTAGCCAATTCCTGACCTGTCAGGTCGATCTGCCCACCGATCGTTGCTTTCTGTACTTCAATCATTGACTCCGCATGGGTCCACATGCGCGCGCCGAAGTCGAATAGGTTGGTGGCGTTGCGCAGGGTGAAACGACTGTCGAGCCGTGGGCCGATTTCGCCGCCGATTCCGTTGACCGAATGACAGGCGACGCAGCCTTTTTCGACGAAAAGAGTCTTGCCGTTTGCCGCGTCCATAGGCGGAACGACCAAATCTTCCAGACTGTTTGCCTGGGCCGGAATGGAAATAGCAGCTGTCATCGCAGCAGCCAGGATAATTTTAGTAAAGCGCATAGCTCCCCACCTCAATAATTAGTTTGATCTAATATTAGAAATCTAACAATTTAAATCAAGGGGGTTTTCGGGACGCCGCCAAGGCTGATAAGACAGGCGCCCCAAAGGACATGACTGCGGTTAAGCTGAAGGAGGTGATTTATCTAGTAGGTCGGATTTCTTTTTCAAGAACTCGTCCCGGTCGATTTCGCCCTGGACATAACGCGTTTCCAGCAGTGTCAGGGAATCTGATTTTTTCGTCTCTCTATGATCGTGGTGATGGCGGCCTCGCATGAAATAACGAATCGTAAAGACGATCAAAACAATGAATAGAAGGGCTAACAGAATCGAAAATGGCCCGTGAAAGAGGTGGGGGTGTCCGCCCCAGCCATAGCCGTAGTCGTGCCACATGGCGTTTTCTCCAAAATTGGCGGCGAGAAGCCGGTCGCCTCGGGAGGACGACCGGCCGCTCGTATCGGGAGGAAGCGTTAGGCCCTACTGGCCTTGAGCTGCGACGCTACTTTGTGGGACGCATCCTGCCCGTGTTTCTATCGACTTCTAAGGTCTGAACCAACGAGCCGTCTTTGGTGACGATTTCGGCGATGGCTGTGTTGTCATCTTTGGCTTCGACCTTGCCAACCTTCAGGTTGTCGTTGCCGTGCATGGCGATCTTGCCTTCCAGGATGTCTTTCACCTGTTCAACGGAAAGATCTTTGTCGGTGTTCCACCGACCGCCGCCCATCATGCCCATACCGAAGCCTTGTCCGTAGCCGCGATGATGACCGAACCGGGGGCCGTTGCCGCGCATGCCGTAGCCCATGCCGTAACCGGGACCGAAGCCACGCTTCTGCATTTCTTCATAACGCGGGCAGGTCCAAGTGTTGTCCGTGTCGGTAGAATTAGCGCTCTGTGCAAGCGCCGGGATCGCGATGACCGCTGCAATGGCAGCAGCTGCAAGCGATGTATAAAGGGTTTTTGTGGTTCTCATGACTCCCTCCTGGGTTTGAGTTGTCTGCTTGTCGTGAGGGTATTGTCGCGCTCGCCGGTAACCGGGGTATGTCGGTTCATGGGGTTTTTTGTAACCGTTTGTTTCAATTGCCGAGGACGTTACGAGGCGTTACCAAAATCTCCACAAAATCAAAACGTTCGAGGCTATAGTGGGGGGCATGGATAAAAACGCGCATATTCTGGTTGTCGATGACGACCGCGAAATTCGGGACCTGTTGGATAAATTCCTGGTCAAGCACGGCTACCGTGTCACAACGGCGGCGGAAGGGCGGGAAATGAAGAAGGTGCTTGAAGACTCGCGTATCGACCTTGTGGTGCTCGACCTGATGATGCCGGGTGAGGACGGCTTGACCCTTTGCCGCAATCTGCGCGCCGATTCCCAACTGCCGGTTATCATGCTTACCGCTATGGGAGAAGAGACAGACCGGATCGTTGGGCTGGAGATGGGCGCAGATGACTATCTGGCCAAACCGTTCAATCCACGTGAGCTTCTGGCGCGCATCAAAGCGGTGCTTCGGCGGAGTGGTGCCGTTCCGGCGCTACGGGAAGTAAAATCGGCGACGGAACTTTACCAGTTTGCCGAATGGAGCCTGGATGCGGGTAAGCGTGAACTGACCGGAGATAATGGCATGATGGTGCCCATGAGCACCGGCGAGTTCGATCTTTTGCTGGCTTTTCTCCAACATCCCCAGCGGGTCTTGAGCCGCGATCAATTGCTCGACCTGGCGCGTGGGCGCGACGCTGCGCCGTTCGACCGCAGCATTGACGTTCAAGTCAGTCGGTTGCGTAAGAAAATTGAGGTTGATCCCAAGGAACCACAACTGATCAAAACCGTCCGAGGCGGCGGCTATGTGCTGACGGTCAAGGTCGAAAAAACAGGCTCCAGCCATGACTAGGAGCTGGAAAGAACGCTGTAAACGCTGGGTGCCGCAAAGCATGATTGCCAGGACGATCATTGTTCTGATTGTTGCTGTCGTGGTGTCCAATCTTATTGTTTTCGGCTGGCATATGAAGGACCGCCATGATGCGGAAACCCAGGCGATTATTGCGCGGGTAATTGAGCGGATGGTGTTTCCTGTCGGTGTTTTGGCGGGGACGGACCCGGCGGCAAGAACCGAGATTGCACCGACGTTGCAGGGGCGTTTCCGTCGTGTCTGGTTGACTGAGGCGTCGATGAAAGATGGATTTGCGCCGCCTTTCGGTGTGTTTTCTGATTTTCGCAAGGCTCTGGAAGCCGAAATGAATAATCTGGGGATTTCGGAAGTTTATTTCGGTTTGTTCGATGCTGAAGAAATACCGCGTTTCGCCCGTAGGCCGGGCTGGCGGCATCGGGGCATGCATCATATGTATCCCGAAGACCGGCCAAGAGATGGATTGGGCCCCCGGGGGGGCGGGTGGGACGTGCCGGAACGCTTTCTTGTGGTCTCGGCGGAACTGGCCTCCGGCCAGTGGGTCAATGTAGCCACGCCGTTCGATCCCCGCTCCATGGGGTGGAACCTTCGTATGCCTCTCGGCTTTTTGTTTTCCATGCTGTTGGTGTTGATCGTCACGGTTTTAGTCGTTCGGCGGGTTGGGAAACCGATCCGAATTTTTACCGAAGCCGCAGAGCGATTGGGCCGGGATGTCAATGCACCGCCGCTCGATGAAAACAAGGGGCCAGGTGAAGTGCGGCGTGGGGCTCGTGCCTTCAATGAAATGCAACGACGGTTGCGCGCATTTATCGAAGACAGGACGCGAATGCTGGCGGCAGTTTCTCACGATCTGCGTACGCCGATCACCCGCATGAAGTTGCGCGCCGAATTTGTCGAAGACGATGAACAACGTGAAAAAATGCTGAAAGATCTCGATGAGATGGAGGCGATGATTGCCGCCACTCTGGCATTTGCCAAGGAAGATGTCGCCAGCGAAGAGAGCCGCAGCGTCGACTTGGCGGCTTTGGTTGTTGCATTAGTCGAGGATATGGCGGAGGCCGGTGACGATATTGCCTATAGCGGCCCCGACAGTATGCCGTTTGAAGGCCGTCCGGTCGCTCTCAAGCGGGCGCTTTCAAACCTGATGATCAACGCGGTTAAATATGGCAAGCGCGCACGGGTTTCGTTTGATGAAACCGAGGGCTGGGCGGTGATCACGGTGGATGACGATGGGCCGGGCATTTCAGAAGACCAACAGGACAAGGTTTTCGATCCTTTCTACCGCGTGGAGACCTCGCGCAACCGGGAAACCGGCGGCACAGGCCTCGGGCTTTCGGTGGTTCGCTCGGTCGTCACCGCCCATGGTGGAGAGGTTCTTCTTAAGAACCGTGCGGAAGGTGGTCTTCGGGCGGTTATTCGCATGCCGATTGCGCGGTAACAGGCTTTTGCATCCTAGAGTGTCGGTAGGCGTTACTATCTTCGAAAATTAATAATCCACCAGTTGAATATGGCTGGTTTTTAGCGAAATGAATCGGTAAAATTTCGGAAGTCTAAAGGGCAAAAAAAGCCTGAGACATTCCGGAACGGTTGAGCTGATTGCTGTTGGTTTTTCGGTCCCGGCAAATTAAAAAAAACCTCCAGTTCGGGGGCGCCGAAGAAAAACAGAACAGTCTCGACCTTTCCCGCAAAATCAACCAAGAAACGGGATTGTCAGATGAGTTCGCTTGAGTATGGAATCAAATTCACCACGTCCAAACAGGTTACCGTCATGGAAACCTGGCTGCGTAACAGTTGCTCTGGAAAAACGGTTCTCAACGTCGGTTTAAGTGATGACCTAAGTAAGAAAGACGTGGAAATCTTTTTCGAAAGAACGGAAGACCGGGACAAATTTAAGGCATTTTATAAGACCTTGCCCGGCTGATCGATTTTACGGTCTACAAGCTAAACTGTTTCGTCTATCCTGCCCCGCGGTAGGGGAGTGTCCACACATGCCTGTGGCCAGTCTCATTTGCGCGTTTACGGGTGGGCCTGATACGCGCTTTTAAAATGATAAAGAGCGTTAATGCTGCCGAGACGAAAAAATATCTCACCAGCGGACTTCGCCAAGGTTCTGGCCGAACACCGGGAGTGGTTGGCCGAACGTGGCGGCAGTCTGGCTGATCTGACAATGGCCAACCTTGCAGGCTACAACCTAACGCGCGCCGATTTACGCAAGGCAAAACTGGTTGGAGCTAATCTCTGCGATAGTATACTTATTCGCGCCGATTTTCGCGAGGCAGACCTTTTCGCCGCCGATTTTTGTGACGCCAATCTTTCGGAGTCCAACCTTTCGGGCTGCGACCTGCGCGGCACCTATCTGCGGGGCGCAATTCTAGATCATGCGAACCTTGAAAATACCGACCTGCGTGATGGTACCTTGGCGGTCAGTGAAGATACGGAACTGAGGATTCTTACCCATAGCCACGATCCGCAAGGACGGGAACTGGCCGACCTGACGGGCGTGCAATTGGTCGGGGCTCGGCTTTCCCAGGCCACGATTATCCAGACGGATTTGACGGGAGCCTCTCTGCAAGGTGCGGTCTTGCGCGGAGCGGACCTCAGCGAGTCCAACCTGACCGATGTGGATTTAAGCGGGGCTAATCTTTCTGAAGCTAACCTCGCCAATGTCGATCTCTGTGGGACCAATCTAGCTGGTGCGGATGTCAGGGGAACCAACTTTGAGAACGCCAATCTAGCGGCCTGTGGTCTTGACGGCGTAGACCTTTCTTTGGCCAAGCTGAAAGGCGCTCGTGTGGTTCGCGAACTGAGCGAACTTGATGTCGATATTCGTCGCGTATTGCGAGAACACGCCCTTTGGGTTTCGTCCTTTGGCGTGTCGGGTGAGAGGGCGGTGCTCGATGGGAATGACTTCAGCTATGTCGACTTTCGCGGCTTCAATTTAAGCGGGGCGACGCTCAAGGATGTGGATTTCACAGGGGCCAATCTGGCAGGTATGGAAATGACCATGGCCAATTGTTCCGGGGCGAAATTCAGCAAAGCCAACATGATGGGCTGCGTTATGTGCGGCGGTGCATTTAAAGGTTGTGATTTTGAAGGCGCCAACTTGCGGAATGGACAAGCGGGGCCTCAGGAAATACTGACCCGTAGCGGAGAATCGGCAAACAAGAACTGGCCCAGTAATTTCTCCGATGCCAATTTCAGCCGGGCCAATCTGATTAAGGCCAACTTTTCTTGTGCCGATCTGACCAACGCAAACCTCATGCAGGCCAAGACCAGCCGGACAAACTTCACCGATGCCACCCTGACCTCGGTGATCGCTGAAGGCAGGGTTGATTAGGGATTAGAATTTGATTTTCTTGTCCACCGGAGCGGCCTTGTCTTGGGTCCAGTCGGCCATGGAGCCGTCGTAGAGGCTCAAAGCCTTATTGCCCAGAAGTTCATGCCCGACAAACCAAGTAAGGCTGGCCTGATGGCCGGTGTTGCAAAAGGCGATCGCCTTGCCGCTGGTTGGCGTATTGGTCGTATCAAAGAGAATTTTTTGATGCTCGGGAACCCGGAAAAAGCCACCGCGCTCAACCATCCAGTCGATGGGTAGGTTCGTTGCGCCAGGCAATGTGCCTGCGATTTTAGCCGATCTCGACTTATTGATGCCGAGATAAAAGCTATCAGTTCGCCCGTCAATCAGCGGGGTGCCGTCTTTGAGGGCTTTTTCGACCTCTTCCCGAGTCGCCAACAATTCCTCGCGGAAACTGAACTTGAACTCTTTTTCCGGCAGCTTCTTCCGGTAATCGGTAAGTGGGTTTTTTCGGTTGCGCATATAGGCGGAAATGCCACCGTCGAGAATTGACACGGCATCGTGTCCCAAGACCTTAAAGGTCCAATAAATGCGGGTGGCGATGCCCATATCCCCTGCGCCGTAACCATTGGCGACAATGACGACGTGATCGTCGTTTCCGATGCCTAACAACCCAATTAACTTAGCCGCCTTTTCAGGTGCGGGCATCATCCCCCTGACCGCGCCTTGTTTTACCCGCCAGCCGTCGCGTCCGTAATCGGTATGGATGGCGCCGGGCACATGGAAGGTTACGTAATCCTGCTTGCTGCGCACATCGAGGAAGATAATACCTTCCTTGTTGAGGTGGTTTTTTACCCAATCGACCGAGACCAATGGCCCGGCTTTGGGCTCGGCCCCCATGACCGAGTAGGTCACGCCGACGATGATCAGGGCGACCAGCACAATTTTGAGCGCAATCAGGCCAATAAGTTTCTTCAGTTTGGGGTCCATGGGGGGATGGCCTCCTAACCGGGATTTATATTTATTCGGCTCCCTTGCCGCCGTGGGCGGCGGACCAGCCGATGGGGTCGTTGAGGAAATTGCGCACCGCGTCCAGCGATTCTTGCGGGAACAGCTGTTCCTTTTCGGCGACTTCCAGCACATCCCACCAGTTGGCGAGATAATGGAGCGTCACTCCTTCGTCCTCGAGTGCTTGCAGTGCGCCGGGAAAAACGCCGTAGAAAAAGACCACAAAACAATCGGAAACCGTTGCCCCGGCGGTGCGTAGCGCATTGATGAAATTGAGTTTCGATCCGCCGTCGGTGGTTAAGTCTTCAACCAGAAGCACCCGGCTCCCGGGTTTAAGGTCACCTTCAATCTGGGCGTTGCGGCCAAACCCTTTGGGCTTTTTGCGGATATACTGCATGGGCAGGTCCATGGCTTCGGCCATCCAGGCGGCGTAGGGAATGCCCGCCGTTTCGCCGCCAGCCACCGAGTCGACCGCCTCGAAGCCTTCTTCGCGCTGAGTATTGGCGACGGCCATTTCGATGATTTTGCGGCGAGCCTGCACGAATGAGATAATTTTGCGGCAATCGATATAAACCGGGCTTGCCCAACCGGCGGTGAGCATATAGGGCTCCTCGGGGCGGAAATTCACGGCTTCAATTTCCCAGAGGATCTTGGCGGTCAGCAGTCCGGCTTCCTTTTGCTCGGGCGAACGCGAAACGTTGGGCATGGGGTCGGTCTCCAAAGGCTTTCTGGATTTAAAAACGAACTCTATTTAACAGGCGTTTTTGCCCTTGTCATGTCAGGGATGGGTATAACGTTCATTTGGCGCTCAATTAGTCCGGTTGAGCGGTTTGTAGCCGTCCTCTTCCAGCTTGTCGAAATAATCGCCTAGGTCCGGGTGCTGCACCGGCCCGCCGATCTGGTCGGGCTCCAGGTTGCGTTCGGCCACGTAGGTGCGGTAGTCGGCCTCATCGACCAGAACGTGATACCAAGGGCGGTCCTTGGGGGGCTTAGACTTGGCCATGGTAGAGTACCAGTCGTTGGAGCCGTTGAAATAGGGGTCGACGTCTATCACGACACCCCGATAGCCAAAGAGCCTGTGGTGGATCACTTGCCCGACATGGAATTCAGCTTTCAGCGTCATGGAACCTCTTGAGCCGTCATTTTCAATGATTATGATCTTTGCCTCACTCCAATATCGTTCTTAATCCCCTATGCGTCCAGAAGGAACCTTTTATGCCCGATCCTATTTTGGTTGAACGCGACGGCGAGATCGCCACCGTGACCCTGAATAACCCGGCCAAACGTAATGCGCTAAATAAGGCCATGTGGATTGGATTACGGGATGTCTTCCGTGATTTATCGGATGATGAACAACTGCGTTGCATCGTGTTGCGTGGGGCGGGAGACGAAGCCTTTGCCGCCGGAGCCGATATCTCGGAATTCGAAGCCGAACGGGCCAACCCGGATCAGGCGCGGGCCTACGACCAGTTGCTTCGCGAAGCCCTGGAGGCCATCTACCTTTGCCCTGTTCCCACCGTTGCTTTGATCAAGGGAGCCTGCATGGGCGGCGGCTTACAGATCGCGACACAGTGTGATATCCGAGTGGCAGGCGACAACGCCCGGTTCGGTGCGCCAATCAAGTTTTTAGGTCTCGCCATGCCGAGCCCTGAGATCGAAAGCATCATGCGCATCTGCGGTCCGGCGACGATGAATGAAATTTTGCTCGAAGGGCGGGTCTATAAAGCCGATGAAGCCCATATAAAGGGGTTGGTCGGCCGTGTGGTCGCCGTCGATGCCGTCGAAGCCGAGGCCTATGGTACGGCTCGGCGCATTGCCGAAGGTGCGCCTTTGACGGCAAGATGGCACAAGGCCTTTATCCGCCAGCAGACGACGCCCGCCGAATTGCCCGTCGAGCAAGCCGAGAAGAGTTATTTCTATTTTGATACGGCGGACTTTAAAGAGGGGGTTGATGCCTTCCTCAATAAGCGTAAACCTGAATTCAAGGGTAAGTAATCGGGAGGTACTCCATGAACATCGGTAGCATCATGACCCGCCAAGCCCAGTATCGTCCCGATCATACCGGGGTGATCTTTGGCAATGAGCGGCTTGACTACAAAAGCTTCAATGGGCGGGTCAACCAATTGGCCAACGCCTTGATTGATGCCGGTGTTAAAAAGGATCAGAAAATCGCCACCGTGCTGCCAAACTGCCTGGAGCTTCTGACGCTTTATTGGGCGGTTGGAAAAATGGGGGCGGTGGTGGTGCCCATGAGCCCGCTTTTGCAGCCCAAGGGGTTGGCCAATCTGTTGCGCAATGCCGATACGGTGATGGTGCTGACCGCCGAATCCTACGCGCCGTTGGTTGAAGCGGTGCAGGACGATCTGGAGATCGACAAAGATAGCTACATTATTGTCGATGGTGTTGGTCGCCCCAATTTCAGGCATTATGCCGATCTGGTCGCGGGCGCCACCGAGAACGAACCGCCCAATATCGGGCTTTCCGACCAGGACGTTTACAACATCATCTATTCAAGCGGCACCACGGGCGAGCCCAAAGGAATCGTCCATACCCACTATGTGCGGGCCATGTATTGCTCGCTGTTTAGTCAGGCTTTTCGCTTTACGCCCGAGAGCGTGACGCTGCATACGGGTGCGGTGATCTTCAACGGTGCTTTCGTCACCCTGATGCCGACATTTTTCAACGGAGCGACCTATATTCTCCACAAGGCCTTCGATATCGACGAGGTGGTCAAGACCATTGAGCGTGAGAAGGTCACCCACATCATGATGGTTCCGGCCCAAATCATTGCCCTCCTGAACCATCCGGAGGCGACGCGAGAGAAACTTCAAAGTCTGGAAATGATACTATCTTTGGGCGCGCCATTGCTGCTTGAGCATAAACAGCGCCTGGAAGAGCTCTTGCCCGGCGTGTTCTACGAACTCTATGGCCTTACCGAAGGATTTCTGACTATCCTCGACAAGCTGGATGCCAAGCGCAAACAGGGCTCGGTGGGGGCTTGCACACCGTTTTTTGAAATGCGTATTTGCGACGATGACGGTAATGACCTAGCTCCTGGCGAAGTGGGAGAGATCGTTGGGCGCGGGCCGACCATGATGCCGGGTTATTACAAGAGGCCCGACCTCACCGAAGGAGCGGTCAAGGACGGTTGGCTGTTCACCGGCGATGTGGGCTATATGGACGAAGAGGGCTTTTTGTTCCTCGTTGACCGCAAGAAAGACATGATCATTTCCGGCGGCGTCAACGTATACCCCAAGGACATCGAGGAAACTGCCGCCCAACATCCGGCGGTTCTGGAGGTGGCGGTTTTCGGCCTGCCATCCGACAAATGGGGCGAAACGCCGGTGGCTGCCGTAATCCTCAAAGACGGTCAAATCGTCAGTCCAGAAGAGCTTCAGGACTGGATCAACGCCAATGTCGAAGCAAAGTTCCAGCGGGTCAGTCAGGTGCTAATCATGGATGAATTTCCCCGTAGCGCTGCGGGGAAAACTTTGAAACGTATAATGCGCGACGAATTGGCGGGGTAGTCAAAAAAAGGCCGCTCCGGGGATCCGAAGCGGCCTAGTGTCAGGCGTCAAAGTTTGACGGTTTTGGAACTATTTATATCCCTGCATCTTGTCGATGAATTCCGGCAGAAACAGGCTGATCTGAGGAATGTAGGTGATAAACACCAGGAAGATCAGCAGTAGCGACAGCCAGGGCAAGGCTGCTTTGATGGCCCAGCCAATGGACTCGCCGGTTATCCCCGCTGTGACGAAGAGGTTGAGCCCCACTGGCGGGGTTATCATGCCGATCTCCATGTTGACCACCATGATGATGCCCAGGTGAATAGGGTCAATGCCGAGCTTGACAGCGATCGGGAAGAGGATCGGCGCCATGATCAGGATAATCGCAGACGGTTCCATAAAGTTACCGGCTGCCAGTAGCAGCAAGTTCATCACGATCAGGAAGCCCCAGGCGGGAAGCCCCCAACCGACAATGGTTTCGGCGATGTGATGGGGGATACGCTCGGTGGTCAATACATGGGCGAACATCATCGCGTTGGCGATGATGAATAGCAGCATGATAGAGACCTTGGCTGCGTCCATGACCACTTTACGGACTTCTGGGTCGTTGACCATCTTGGGTAGGGCCCAAGCGGTCTGCATCAGGTTGCGGATCGTTGCCGAGCCTAAGTCTTCATTTTCTTTACGCCAGGGCACGGTAGCCAGCGGTCCCATATCCCGATAACCCAAAGTGGCGATCATGAAGGCGTAAACCGCTGAAACGGCTGCGGCTTCCGTTGGGCTGGCGACTCCACCGTAGATGGAGCCCAGCACGATGACGATGAGCATGATGCCGCCCATGGCGGACATACAGGACCGGGCAATCTCGCCTAAGCCTACGAACGGTTGTGAGGGCAGGCCCTTGATACGCGCCATGATGTAGATGGCGACCATCAGCAGCAGACCCATGGAAATTCCGGGTATGAAACCAGCCATGAACATACGAGCCGCCGATTCTTCGGTTGCCGCCGAATAGACCAGCATGACGATACTCGGCGGGATCAGGATGCCGAGGGTACCGGCATTGGCGATGACGCCTGCGCCGAAGGCCTTAGGGTAGCCCGCCTTGACCATACCGGCGATGACGATGGAGCCAATGGCTGCCACGGTCGCTGGTGAAGAGCCAGAAACGGCGGCAAACAACATGCAGGCCAGGACCGACGCCATGGCCAACCCGCCCTTGATGTGCCCAACCACTGAAATGGCGAAGCGTATCAGACGCTTGGCGACGCCGCCGGTGGAGAGAAAGGCCGAGGACAGAATGAAAAAGGGGATGGCCAGCAGGGTATAATGCTCGGATGCATTGGCGAACATTTTGAGCGCCACAGAGGCCAAGCCGTCTTCGGAAAACAGAAGAATGGTCGCAATGCTCGACAAACCCAGCGCGACGGCGATGGGAACGCCCATGAACATGCAGCCGAAAAGAAGGAGAAACAGGAAGGCGATTGTCATTTTTCTTCTCCTTCCTTGGTCAGGCTTGCGGCTTTGCGTTGTTCGACTTCATCATGAATGTGTAGTTCCTCAAGTGCTTCTTCGGCCTCGTCGGCGAAATGGAACCCTTCGACCTCGCCCTTGATGATTTTCCAGCCCAATTCAACAAAGCGAAAGGCGAGAAGTATGTAACCGATCAGCAGGATGCTATGGGCCAGCCACTGGGGAAGGATGGGGTCTTCCGAGTCGATACGCAGCACATCCCAGAGGACATCGTCGGAGAATGGTGCGAGCAGGAAACCGGGAATACGGGTGTCTTCAATGGAAATGCCGATCTTGTAGACTTTCGCCAGATATTCCCAACTGCCGATAATGAAGAGGGTGCAATAGATCAGGCAAAGAATAACAGCGATAATGCTGACTATTCGGCGCGTGCTAGGCGAGAGGAGGCGGACGACTGCATCGACGCCAATATGGGCCCCAACCTTCACGCCGTAGGACGCGCCATAGAGGACGAACCAACCGGCGAGCAGCAGTGTCATCTCTTCCGCCCAATGAATGCTCTCATTGAAACCGAACCGCAGCACGACTTCTACAAAAACCAAAAGCGTCATACCGACAAGCAGAAGGGCGATGGCGCCTTCTTCAATGCGGTTTGCGACCTTAGCGACCATAACGCAAATTCCCCCCAATAAGGCTGGCTGGAATGGATCGTTTAAAAGGTTGAGCTTATGAGGCTAACCCTAGCGATACTTTAGAAGAAAACGGCCGGTCCAGGAATCTGGACCGGCCGTAGACTTATAGATTACATGTTGGACTTTACAGCCGCGTCGATCAGGTCTTTGCCGATCTGACCTTCGAATTTGGCCCAAACTGGCTTCATGGCATCAACCCACTGTTGACGCTCGGCGTCGGTCAGTTGGATGACCTTGGAACGGCCGCTGTCGATAATTTTTTGACGATCAGTGACGGCCTTGCCTGCGGCGACTTTGTTGCCGTGTGCAATGGCTTCATCCAGAGATTTTTTGACGGTCATGCGGATGCCATCGGGCATGCTGTCCCAGAATTCGGCGGAGCTAACGACCATGTAGTCGAGGGCTCCATGATTGGACTCGGTGATATACTCCTGAACCTCAAAGAACTTCTTGGAGTAGATGTTCGACCAAGTGTTTTCCTGACCGTCGATAGCTTTGGTTTGCAGTAGGGTGAAGACTTCCGAGAACGGCTTCTTCAGCGGGTTGGCCTTAACTGCTTCAAACTGAGCCTGAAGCACATCGGAGCTCATAATGCGGAACTTGAGGCCATTAGCGTCAGCCGGGACTTTCAATGGCTTGGAAGCGGAGAGCTGCTTCAGGCCGTTATGGAGGTAGCCAAGACCGATGAGACCTTTTTTGCGGGTGGCCTGAAGGAGCTTCTGACCGGCTGGGCCGTTCTGAAATTTCTCAACAGCATTCATGTCCTTAAACAGGAACGGCAGATCGAAAAGCTGAAGCTTTTTGGTGTATTTCTTAAACTTGGACAGCGACGGGGCAGCCAACTGAACGTCGCCCAGAAGCATGGCTTCCAATACCTTCTTGTCGGTGAAAAGCTGCGAATTAGGATAAACCTCGACTTTCACTTTACCAGGAAGGCGTTCGGCGACGAGATCGCGGAATTTGTTGGCCATCTGGCCTTTCGGGGTGTTCTCGGCAACGACGTGCGAGAATTTGATAACGATTTCCTTCGCTTGGGCAACAGGTGCCGCGGCGATCATCAGAGCAGCCAGAGCAACACCGGCTTTCAGTACACGCATATTTTTACTCCCTAGAAAAACTCAAAGGCACCGCCTCCCTGACGGTGCTTGCTTGGAATGCAGAGAAAGGATTCCATGGGATGCAAAGTGGAGATAAGAACTTTTGCTGAAAACTTGCTTGATTTTACAAGGTTTAATGGGGGTTTTAACTCTTTTGTGTGGATTTCCGCACATATCCGGTTTTTGCATGTGTGACTTTCCGCACATGCATGGGTCGATCTTTTTTTCCAAGGCTTGCTTTTAGTCAGTGGCCCGACTATTTGAACGCCGGAATTGGATTCATTTTTTGCTATAGGCAAAGCAGGGGCATGAGCATCATCGAGCGCATGGGGAGGGCCGCCGAGGGAAAGCCCGTCCAACGTTTTATCTCCCTCCTGATCGTCTTGAACGCCATCACCCTGGGAATCCAGACGGAGGCCGACTGGGTGGCTCGCTACGGAACGGCGCTCGAGCTGTTCGATCATTTCGTGCTTTGGATTTTTGTCATTGAGGTTTCGGCTAAGTTGCTTTGGCGGCGACTGGAGTTTTTTAAGAACGGTTGGAATGTTTTCGATTTCATCATTGTCGGCATCGCACTGATCCCCACATCGGGACAGTTGAGCGTCTTACGGGCCTTGCGGATCTTACGGACACTTCGTCTGATGAGTGTTGTGCCGCAGATGCGTCGGGTGATTGGCGCGCTGTTTACTGCGATTCCAGGTATTATGTCCGTTGGCGCGATCATCATGTTGCTGTTTTATGTCAGCGCCGTTCTAACCACTAATTATTTTGGTGCAGCCTTCCCTCAGTGGTTCGGCTCTATCGGAGAGAGCATGTATACGCTTTTTCAGATTATGACGCTGGAAAGCTGGTCCATGGGGATCGTTCGGCCGGTCATGGAAACCTATCCCTATGCCTGGGTCTTTTTCGTGCCGTTTATCCTGGTGACTAGCTTCGCCATTCTTAACCTGTTCATCGGCATCATCGTCGATGCCATGCATGTGCAGAGTGCCGCCGAAGAAGAAGCCATCCATCAAGAAGGTGACCGTATTGAAGGCGATATCGAAGTTCTGCGGGCTGAGTTGAGAGAGATTAAAGCCTTGATTGAAGCGCAGGCTGAGAAAGGTTAGCCGAAGTCTTTGCGGTCAAGGCCGTATTTGGCCATCTTGTCGTAGAAAGTCTTGCGCGGTAGACCGAGGGCTTCGATAGTCGCTTTGACGTTTCCTTTGTTGAGACGTAGTTGTTCCGCGATCAAACTTTTTTCAAAGTTGCGAACCTGTTCGTACAGGCTGGCCTCTTTTGCCCCTTCCGCGCCGTTTTCCTTAGCCTCTTCCAAAATATCGGCTTCCGGATCGAGGACATAACGCTCGGCCGTGTTGCGTAGTTCACGCACGTTGCCGGGCCATCCATAGGCCAAGAGGGCCTGCATGCGTTCCTGTTCGAGCGGTGGGACGCTCCGGTCATAAGATTGCGCCGCCAACTGAACGAAATGGGCGAAAAGAAGAGGAATGTCTTCTCGGCGCTCCTTGAGCGGCGGTAGGCCGATGGGAGAAACGTCCAATCGGTAATAGAGGTCTTCGCGGAAAACCTCATCGGCAACAGCCTGTTTCAGGTCTGTTTTGGTTGCGGTGACGATACGCATGTTGATGGGGATGGCTTTATTCCCGCCGACCCGGAAAATTTCGCGCTCCTGAATAAATCTGAGAAGTTTGGCCTGGAGGTTTGGCGGCATGGATTCAATTTCGTCGAGAAACAGCGTGCCACCGTTGCCATGTTCAATTTTGCCAAGACGAGGCTTTTCGGCTCCATCAATCCCAGCTTCCTGACCGAAAAGCTCCGTTTCAAACAAATGTTCAGGCAGGGCTGCGCAGTTAATCGGTACGAAAGGGCAGCGGTGGCGCAGGCTGGTTTCGTGCAGACAGCGGGCAACCAACTCTTTGCCGGTTCCCGTGCCGCCCATAATCAAAACGGACGAATCGGCATCGGCAAGATTAGCGATGGTCTCGCGCAGCTTAACAATGGCTGGGGCCTTGCCGATGATCGCCGGGCCGCGCGTCGTTTTTTGGGCCTCCAACTCATTTTTCAACTGCCGGTTTTCGAGGATTAGCTCGCGTCGCTCAAGGCCTCGTTTGACCAGTTCTACCAGCCGGTCAGCAGGAAAAGGTTTTTCCAGAAAATCATAGGCTCCATCACGCATGGCCTCGACCGCCATGGGAATATCGCCATGGCCGGTGATCAGGATGACGGGCAGTTTGGGGTCGATCTCAAGGGCGGCTTTCAGAAAGGTGAGGCCGTCCATTCGTGGCATTTTGATGTCGGTAACAACCACGCCGTTCCAGGCGCGGGAGAGTTTGGGTAAGGCGATTGATGCTTCCTCGAAACACTGGACCGAAAATCCGGCTAACTCGAGTGTCTGGCTGCCCGAATTGCGGATATGTTCTTCATCGTCGATAAGGAAAATTTGCCCCTGGTCGTCCATTGAGTGTCCTGTCATTCGCCTGCTTCAGCCAACCTGTCTCCTTGCCCTTGGCTAAATACAATGAACAGAATTGCATCAGCTTACTGAGTCCTGACCCTAGCCCGTTTTAACTCAACCTGGAAGACTGCACCGCCATCGGGGTGATTGGCGGCTCTTAGTTTGCCACCAAAATCTTCGATAATCCGGTAGGATATGGAGAGACCAAGGCCAAGGCCTCTGCCGACTTCTTTTGTCGTGTAGAAGGGATCGAAAATCTTTTCCACTTGTCCCTTGGTAAATCCGCTACCCGTATCGCGCACAAGGATTCGGACCCAAAGATCATCTGCTTCGGCGTCGATTTCCAGGCGTTTCGGTGTGCAGTTTTGCATGGCGTCACGGGCGTTGCCGAATAGGTTGAGAAACACCTGCTCCAAGCGCACGAGGTTGGCCTGTGCAAGGAAATCTGTCTTGTCGATGCGATTGACGATTTCTATGTCATCCAGTTTGCCGCCGGTTCCGAGGAGCACCAAAGCATCGCTTACGACTTGTGAAAGGTCAATCGCTTCTATGCCCTCGTCGGCCTTGCGGGAAAAGACCTTCAGTTGTTTGGCAATCTCCGAAATACGCGCTGTCAATTCTGAAATTTGTTCGAGATTGCTGCGCACATCGTCGGTCCTTTCCCGCTCAAGCAGGACCCTGGCATTATCCGAGTAGCTGCGAATGGCGGCAAGGGGTTGGTTCATTTCATGGTTGATGCCTGCGGCTAACTGTCCAAGCGCCGCCAGCTTACTTGCCTGGATCAGTTCATCCTGGGCTTGGCGCAGGTCGGCTTCGGCTTTGCGGCGCTCGCTAATTTCTTGTTTCAGGCGTTTGTTGCTGGCTTTCAAATCGGCCGTGCGGTCATGAACCCGGATTTCGAGCTGGTCGTTGGCCCGTCTGAGAGCCCTTTGAGCCTGGCGTTGGAGAAGAAGCCGCTCGCGTAGGGCTAAACGGCGTTGTACCCAGTTCAGCGCGATCATGATGGCAATCACGATGGCGAATGATGTGACCAGTACCGCATAGGCGACGGTGCGTCGCACGCTGCTCATGTCGGAGAGAAGGTGGAGCTTCCAGTTTGAATTGGGTACGGCCATGGTCTGGAAGAAATAGTTTTTTGCCGCCGCCACCGTTTCGCTTTTGTTTAAGGAGCTTTCGCCGAGGGTTAAGATTTCAGCTCCTTCTTCATAAGGTTCCCGGGAGATTTGCGGTAGGGGGCTGAGTGGCTGATTGCTGTATTTGCGTGTCTTGCGGATGGCTTCCCGCCGTTCCTGGGTTAAGGAGGCGAGTGTCTTGTATTTCCAGGTCGGATTGCTGGACATAAAGATGATGCCGTCTTGGTCGCTGACCATGACCTTGTCTTTGGATGCCGCCCAGTCTTCCTCTAACCGCTGGACGCCGACCTTGACGACGATGACACCCAGAGTCTCGCCTGCCGCTTGTATCGGGTGGGAGAGATAGTAGCCGGGTTTGTTGGAGGTGGTGCCGAGCGCGAAGTAGCGCCCGCTACGCCCTCTCATAGCTTCGATGAAATAGGGGCGAAAGCTGAAGTTCTTGCCAACGAATGAGGTTTCGGATTTCCAGTTGCTGGAAGCCAACGTCAGGCCGTTTATGTCCATCAGGTAGGTTGCTGAGGTTTTGGCGATAGAGTTGAATTCGTTGAGGCGATTGTTGATCCATTCCTGTTGGCGTTTGTCTTGCGGCTTGATCAGGAGACGTACAAAATCATCTACTCTGGCTAACAAGACTGGATGGAACTCATATTTTTCAAATTCGCTTTGCAGGGCGGAGCGATAAATTATGAGTCGTTGGTCACCTTCCCTTTTAAGTGAACTGACCGCCGTTGTATGAGCCCAGACGCCGGCTTGCCATAGGATGATCGGTATGAGAAGCAGGCAAAGCGCCCCTACGGTTAGGCGGCTGCGTCGTGTCTCCATCAGGGAGGCGATGAGTCCGGGCGGCGAGGGCCAAACGGTTTCTTCCTCGGCAATTCCGGCAGGCTCCGGCCTATCCGAGTTTGAGTGAAGCGCGGATTTATTCATAGCGTAATTATAAAGGGCGAAGTCGTTTCCGGCGACGGTTTATCTCAAGGGTGGTTGACGCTGCTTACGAGACCCTCTAACTGAAACTCGAACGAGGGGAAGTATGATGAACGCAAAACCGATTGTTTGGGTCCTTGCCGATGACCGTCCCGGAAACGTTACACAATGTCGTGGCGTCGCCGATGCCCTTGGCCTTTCCTATGAGGTCAAAGAGATCACCTATACGGCGGCGGCTTCTCTGCCGAATTTTGTTCTTATGAAATCGTTTGCCGGACTGACGGCGGATGCGCGCGCCAACTTGACGGCGCCCTGGCCGGATTTGGTGATTGCAGCCGGTCGTCGGACAGCTCCGGTAGCGCGCCATATCAAACGCCTCAATGGTGGACGAACCTTTCTTTGCCAGATCATGTATCCGGGCGATGCGGGAGCCGATGAATTCGATTTGATAGCCGTGCCCCGTCATGACCGGATGCCTGAGGCCGATAACCGACTTCAGATTATTGGGGCGCCCCATGGGGTGACGTCTGAAAAATTAACGAAAGCGGCAGTGTCCTTTCAGGAGAAGTTTGGGGATCTTCCCAAGCCTTGGATTGCCTTAATTGTTGGCGGTTCAACCAAGCGCCGGAAATTCACTCCTGAAATGGGGGCGGAACTGGGGCGGACGGCCAGTGAAATGGCCGTCAAGGCCGGTGGTTCGCTGCTTGTCACCACGAGCCGTCGGACAGGCGAAGCCGCGGATGCGCTTTGTGAGGCCATTTCCGCGCCGTCTTATGTTTTTAAATGGGGGGATGAGGGAGAGAACCCTTATTTTGGCTTCTTGGCTCTTGCCAACGCCATTGTCGTGACAGGTGATTCGGTTTCTATGGCTTGCGAAGCCTGCGCCACGGGCAAGCCTGTCTACATCTATGCGCCAAAACGATTTGTTGCGCGCAAACATGCATTGTTCCATCAGGATCTCTACGAAGGCGATTATGCACGTCCCTTGATGGGGACGTTCGATGATTGGTCTCACGCGCCGCTCAATCCTGCCATGGATATCGCAAGGGCCATTCGCCAAAAGACCGGCTTTTAAGTAAAAAATTTAAATACGAATACATACTGTATAAATTGCGACTTAATTACAACGCATTTATGAGTATTTGTGCAATTGCGAAATAACTCTACAATTCCTTCATGTTTTGATTATATAAGAAGAACGAGCGATAGGAGGTTCCGTCGCAACGAAATAGATTGAATGGAGTTGATCCTGTGAGTGTTCAAGATATGGAAGGCAATATCGGCAAGGCTTCCGCTCTGCTGAAATCCATGTGCAACCAGACTCGTCTTGAAATTCTTTGCAAGCTTTCCCGTGGCGAAATGTCGGTTGGCGCTTTAACTGAAGGTTCCGGTCTCACTCAGTCTGGCTTGTCCCAGCACCTAGGCCGTTTGCGGCGTGATGAATTGGTGCAAACCCGCCGTGATCGTCAAACCATCTACTATTCCATCAAGTCGCCTGAGGTTCAGGCCGTGCTCGATTCCCTCTATGGACTTTATTGCGGCGCAGAAGAAAGTCGAGATGTCCGCAGGGCTGCATAACTCATACATATGCAAAATGTTAAAAGGGCCGGATGATCCGGCCCTTTTTTGTGTGAAATAAATTTGGTGGTGGGGGTTAGGCGCGCCAAGCCAGTTGTAGCAGCATATCCGGACGGGTTTCGATGAGTTTGCGGATTTCTTCATCCGTGGCGGCGCGTTCGCTGCCGCCAGCAAATCGAATAAACAGTTTCCCATTGCGCTCCATGCGATAACCGATAACCGGGGAAATCGCATCCGGGCCGGAGAGTTCTGCCCAATTTCTAGTCATATGACCTCCGGATAAGCTTGTTTTTGACCATTTTTACTTTTGGATCATTCTAAAATGGCCTTCCGAGAGTCACTTCGCAAGGGACGTGCCAAAATCTTTTGGTTTTGGCGTTAGCAAGAGGAGGCAGCTTAAGGGGTGAAGCGGTTTAGACGGCTTTTGAGTGACGCTTTTGCCCAAGGTCCAGGTAGGTATCAAAAGCGGCTGCGGCGATACGGACCAAAGAACGTCCGTCCTCGCTCATCGAGAGCTTGCCTCCGTCAACAATGGCGTATCCATCATCCAGAAGCTGGTCCAGCTTGCTGAATTCCGCCCGATAGGGGGCTGGGTCGACGCCGTGCTTTTGGCAAACTTCGTCAACGTCCACTTCCAGATCGCACATCAAGCGCTCGATAATCTCGCCGCGTAGCAGGTCATCGCCTTTGTAGGCCAAACCCTTAGCTACGGGGAGATGGCCGCTCTCGACGGCCTTTTTGTAGTCTTTGAGCGGTAGAATGTTCTGGGTATAGCCTTGGGGCATCGCGCCGATGGAGGAGGCCCCCATGCCGATCATTACGGAGGCCTGATCGACTGTATAGCCTTGGAAATTCCGATGCAGCTTAGCGTCTTTCAAGGCGACCGCCATTTCATCGTCGGGTAAGGCGAAATGGTCGAGACCGATTTTGATGTAGCCATATTCTTGCAGCTTGGCCATGGCCGTTTCTACTTGGACCCAACGTTCCGCGGTGCCGGGAAGATCCTCCTCGTGGATCATCTTCATGTGGCTTTTCATCCAAGGCACATGCGCATAGCCGAAAAGGGCGATCCGGTGGGGCCGCAGTTGGTTGGTCTTTTCGACCATGTCCATGACCCGCTCCATGTTTTGGTGAGGCAGGCCGTAGAGCAAATCCATATTGATTTTTTCAATACCGTATTTCCGGAGCCAGTCGACCACTCGTTTGGTTACATCGAAGGGTTGGATGCGGTTGATTGCTTCCTGAACCTCGGCGTCGAAGTCTTGGACGCCGATGCTGGCTCGATTGACGCCGGCTTCGGCCAATCCTTTGACGTATTCCTCGGTAGCCGTGCGCGGATCAAGCTCAACGGCGAATTCCGCATCGGCCTGGACATCGAAATGCTCTCGTACTTTATCAAAAACCTGCTTGAATTCAGCTGCTTCGAGCATGGTTGGGCTTCCGCCGCCAAAGTGGACGTGCTTGGCCTTGAAGCGACTGGGCAGGGCTGCGGCAATCAGATCGACTTCTTTTATCATAGTCTCAAGGTAGTCGAGCACCGGCTCGCGCCGTTTGACGATCTTGGTGTAGCAGCCGCAGAACCAGCACATGGAATCGCAAAACGGGATGTGGAAGTAGAGCGATAACGGCGTTTTGGGATCGAGCGCACCGAGCCACTCCCGATAAGTATCTTCCGGAAATTCCGGTTGGAAGTGAGGGGCGGTCGGGTAGCTGGTATAGCGGGGGACCCGAAGGTCGTAATTGGCCGCTATATGCTCGGCTGTGCGTTTGGGATCAGTCATGGTGGCTCTGATGTAGGGTGCCTAAGCGTCGGCGGCAACCGTCAATTTAACGATTTCGTCAGGATCGGAGACTGCGCCATTGCCGCCGCCGCCCTTCTTAATACCGTCCACATGTTCCATGCCCTCGGTGACTTCTCCCCAAACCGTATATTGGCCGTTGAGGTGCGGTGCATCGTCGAGGCAAATAAAGAACTGGCTATCGGCGCTATTGGGGTCCATGGCGCGGGCCATAGAGCAAACACCTCGGGTGTGGTCTGCGTCAGAAAATTCAGCCTGCAATTTGGTGCCCGAACCGCCCATGCCAGTGCCGTCGGGACAGCCTGTCTGGGCCATGAAGCCGTCGATAACCCTGTGAAATTTGAGGCCGTCATAATAGCCTTCGCGCACCAGTTCCTTGATCCGCGCCACATGATTGGGCGCCAAGTCGGGTTTTAGCTCGATGGTTACGCGACCGTCTTTAAGGTCCAAATAGAGGGTGTTTTCAAGATCCATGGTTGGGCCTCTTGGATAATAATTTTTAAATTTGGCCGGAACCTAGCATATTCCGGGCTGTCTGGGAGTCTTATTTGGCGCCCCGCTGGCGAACGATTTCAAACGGTCCTTCGTAGTCGCCCACAGCGAGACTGTGAGTGATGATTTCTTCTTCGTCGTGCCAGAGGTGGAAAAGAATAGGGGCCGGTTCCTCATGCCAAGTGGCTGAAGCTCCCCGGTCGAAAGTCAGCGTCACTTGGAAAGCGATTGCCGGAGCCGTGGCTGCTGCGGTTCCCGCCCAGACCCGCTCGGTATATCGGTGAATATGTCCGGCCAGAACCTTCTTCACCTGGGGGTGCTGCGCGACAATGTCGGCCATAGCGTCGCCACCGGGCATCGGCTCCTTATCGAGCTTGCCAAGTCCCGTGCGGAAGGGCGGATGGTGCATGAAGATCAGGGTCGGTCTGTCGGGGGCTTCGGATAGGCGTTCTTCGAGCCACGACAGCCGTTCTTGGCAGAGTAGCCCCCCACCGCCAGGTCCGCCGGGACGGGTCGAGTCCATACCAATCAGCCGAAGTTCGTGATCTTCTATAACGTAATGAAGGAACTCACTGTCTTCGGGGAGGTAGCCATCTTGAATGAAGGCGTCGCGCATGTTCTGCCGGTCATCCTGATTGCCGGGGATTGCGTAGACGGGCATGGGGAGGTGGGCCAGCAGCTCTCTAACTTTGGCGTATCCTTCTGGCTTGCCCAACTGGGCGAGATCGCCGGTTAACAAGACGACGTCGGGTAGAGGATCGACTTTGAGCAGGCTGTCAATAGCCGTGCTCAATTTGATCCGGGGATCAATCCGTTGCTGGATCGTCCCTTCGGCGACCAAATGAGGGTCGGAGAGCTGTGCAATGATCATGAAATTATTTCTTCATGGTGTCGGCAGCGATCTTCATAGAGACGATGCTGTCCGGCTTGCGTACTGCGCCATTGCGTGAGCTAAGGCCCTTTTTGATTTTATCGACGAATTCCATGCCGGAAACCACTTGGCCCCAAATAGTGTATTTGTTGTCCAGGTGCGGAGCGCGACCGAACATTATGAAAAACTGGCTGTTGGCGCTGTCGGGATGGCCGGAGCGGGCCATGGAGAGCGTGCCGCGGACGTGTGGGGTGTTGCTGAATTCGGCCGGCAGGTCCGGATACTGAGAGCCGCCAGTGCCGTTGCCTAGGGGGTCTCCGGTCTGAGCCATGAATCCGCGGATGACGCGATGGAACTTAAGCCCATCGTAAAAGCCTTCACGGGTCAGTGTCTTGATTCGCTCCACATGCTTGGGCGCAAGGTCGGGGCGCAACTGGATGACGACGGTACCATCTTTAAGTTCCAGGTAGATGGTGTTTTCCGGATCGAGGGTTCCGGCCTTGGCCGGGGCGGTCAGCAGGGTTGCGCCGAGCATAACGGCGAAGAGGAAGCCAAACAGACGGTTCATGGTCGCGAAATCCATTCTTCTTGAAACGATAGTGAATACGGTGTGCGGAGGGTAGCCAAAAGGCCCCCCGATACGCAAGGTGAGTGTCGCGTTGTAAAGAAGAGTTCGTGGCTAATCGAACAGAGCGTCGATGTCGTCTTGGTTAAATCGCTCTTTCGAGGTCTCCAGTTGGGGGCCGTTAAGCAGCGCTTCGTCTTCGGTTTTTTCCAAGCCGTCGACTTCTTCCTGCTCAATTTCCTGAACGCCCCAAACCTCGACGAGATTGTTGATCCGCTCTTCGACGAAACGGATGGACTTCAAAACCTTGGAGACCCGTTGGCCGGTAATATCCTGGAAAGAGCAGGCCTGGAAAACGGCCATGCAGTTGTCGTCGATCTGGTTGAGTGCGGTGTCCAGGTCTTCACCATCGCGGATTTTTTGTACGGAATTCTGAATAGATTCTGACATTTCCATGATGGTATCGGTCGCATCTTCAGTCGCTGCAACGATGGCGTCGAGCTGGTCGCTCATCTTGGTGATTTGATGTTCTTCGTCCACGGGGTGGTGGATCGTGGCAATTTCTTTCCGGACGCGCTGCATATACTTGAAAAGCCCGGATAATTCTCCCCTTAGAACATCGATGTCATCACTCATTGTATTTTCTTGTCCTTTCCGGACGTTTGGTTGAACGGTTCCAGTAGTCCCTCGAACTTTCGCCATACTAAGCAACCCGGTCAATCGAATCAAAGCCTTAACTAAAATAGTTAGACCCGGTGATCATTGGTTAGGCGCTATATCAGTGTTTTTTACCAAGCATAGTGCGCATGGCGAGCTGTTGTAGCTTGTCAAGCTGTTCGTCGCTGAGATCGTTTAGGACATGGGTCTTGGCGCGTCGCAACTCTTGGGCGTTGCGAATGAGCTTGCGGCGCTCGGAGGCCTCCATTCGGGCTTTGTTGGCGCGGAGGGCTGCTAAAAGAGCTTCGCGGTCCTTAATATCAAAGCCGAGTTCGGGGTTGGTGGCTTTCTTTTCTTCGATGTCCTGTTTGCGGCTCTTTTTGCTGGGTTTTTTGAACACTTTTCTCACCTGTTCGGGGTCGTCCGGGTTGACGCCCATGGTCTCCAGCTTGCCCCGAACTGCTTCTTTCCGCGCCATACGTTCCCGCGCTTTTTTATCAACAAGCAGCGGCATCAAAGCCTTGGCGATCAGTTTACTCATGCCGCTTTTCCTACATTTGATGATGGGCCTTGGTTGATTTCAAGTTTTTCATGAAAGACTTAACGTTTCGCAAAAAACGTCCAGAGGAGAAGGTTTATTTGAAAATCCAGTTCTTGCCTGTTGATTTTTTTCAATGAACAGGAGTAAACCTCTCTCAACTCTTAAGCTGTTTGTGAGAGGAGGCGCAGGCCTCATTTTCGTTGAAATGCTTGAGAATCACGGAAAGTCTGGAGTTTCAACCCCGCTAGTGGAGTGGCTCCCTGGCCACCCGATCGTGCGGCTTCCTTTCGGCACACTCTGTCCTATTGTGGAAAAACTTGTGGATAAAAACCAAAAGGAAACCTTTCGCAGGTTTTATATGGGGTTGCGAGATAAGGCTTAAGGAACTGTCGGCATATGTTTGCCGATAACGGTTTACCCCACCGGACAAGCTTTTGTCCTGTCATGTAAGTATCACTATCTTTCCGCGTTTGGCGGAGGTACATGGAGCCCATGCGACGTTCACGTTGTGCAAAAATTATCGCCACCCTCGGCCCGGCCACTTCGACCCTGACGCGGGTCGCAAAGTTGTTCGATGCGGGAGCCGATCTATTCCGTCTCAATTTCTCCCATGGTGCCCATGAAGAGCATCAAGCGCGCTATCAACTCATTCGCAAATTGGAAGAGGAGGCGGGGAGGCCTATCGGTATTCTGATGGACCTGCAAGGGCCTAAGTTCCGCATCGGAAAGTTTGCCGAAGGGAAGATCAAGTTGGTCCCCGGTTCGCCCTTTCGTCTCGATTTGCTGGACGAGCCGGGCAACAGTCGCCGGGTGATGCTGCCGCATCCCGAAATCATTGAGGCTCTGACGCCGGGCACCATGGTGCTGATGGATGATGGCAAATTGCGTCTGCGCGTAGAGAAGACCGGGACTGATTATGTCGAAACCATCGTGTCGGTAGGCGGTGAGCTTTCCGACCGCAAAGGGGTCAATATTCCCGATGTGGTCATCCCGCTGTCCGTGTTGACCGAGAAAGATCGTGCCGATTTGGAATTCGGTCTTCAGTTAGGCGTCGACTGGGTTGCCCTATCTTTCGTTCAGCGCCCTGAGGACGTGGTTGAGTTGCAGCGTTTGGTGGACGGTCGCGCTAAGGTGATGGCGAAGCTGGAAAAACCTGCGGCGATTAATAACCTTCGGGAAATTATCGAAGTCTCCGATGCCATCATGATCGCTCGCGGCGATTTGGGGGTCGAGGTGCCTGCCGAAGATGTGCCCGGTTTGCAAAAATGGATTATCCGCGAATGCCGCCATTTGGGAAAACCGGTCGTAGTCGCGACGCAGATGTTGGATTCCATGGTGCGCTCGCCCATTCCGACCCGTGCCGAAGCGTCCGACGTGGCGACGGCGGTTTATGATGGGGTCGATGCTGTAATGCTTTCGGCCGAAACCGCGGCGGGAGATTATCCGGTGGAATCGGTTTCCATGATGAACCGGATCATCGACAAGGTGGAGCGCGATGATCACTACATGCGCCTGATGGACGCCGAGCGGTTTATCCCCGAACCGACCAGCGCCGACGCCATTACCTCGGCGGCCCGCCATGCGGCTCAGACCATCGGGGCGGCGGCTATCGTCACCTTTACCCATAGTGGCTCAACCACCATCCGCGCTTCCCGTGAGCGTCCCATGGTGCCTATTCTCGGATTGACGCCGGTGATGCATACGGCGCGCCACCTTTCCCTTGCCTGGGGCGTTCATCCGGTCAAGACCAAAGACGTGGAGAGTTTCGTCGATATGGTCAATAAAGCCTCACGGGTGGCTAAGCGGGAAGGGTTTGCCAAGGAAAAGGATCGGATTGTGGTGACGGCGGGAGTTCCCTTCGGAACGCCGGGCACGACCAACGCCTTGCGTATCGTCCGGGTCGGTAAGAATGGCGCTATGAGCTATGACGCCAACGCCGAGAGCCTTAAAATTTAGGCCTTTAGGAGTTCCATTTTTCGTTGTGCTCCAGTAGGTTGGCGCAATGTTCTTAGAGCTTTTCAATATCGTAACGCCGGTTTTCGTCTGTGCTGGATTGGGATTCTGGTGGACCAAATCCGGACGGAAGTATGATGCCGAGTTGATCACCAACCTGATCACTGCGATTGGGTTGCCCTGCCTGATTTTCTCGGTGCTGACATCGACCGATTTATCGGTCGAGGCTTTTGGCGAAATGGCTCTTGGAACGGCGCTTTGTTTGGCGGCCTTTATGGTTCTGGGGTATGGCTTGTTGAAAGCAACAAAGCAAAATATCAAGGCCTACCTTCCCACTTTGATGTTTCCTAATATCGGCAACATGGGGTTGCCGCTCAATATGCTTGCCTTCGGCGATCCCGGGTTGGCTCTGGCCGTGGCCTATTTTACCGTTACGGCGGTGGTTCAGTTTACCGTCGGTGTCGGCATCAATGCGGGCGCTCTTTCGCTCAAAGAATTGATCCGCATCCCGACCCTTTATGCGGTTGCGATTGCCCTGGTTTTCATGATCGGCGGTATTCCCGTTCCCAAAGTTGTTGCCAGCACCACCGACCTGATTGGCGGGATGGTCATTCCCATCATGCTATTTACCCTTGGCATTTCGCTTGCCAGCTTGCGAATTTCAGGAATCGCCAAAGGGATCGTCCTTTCGGCTGTGCGGCTTATTATGGGGTTTGTGGTCGCGGCGGTTATTGCCGACCTCCTGGGTTTTGTCGGCATAACCAAAGGGGTTTTAATCGTCCAATCCGCCATGCCGGTTGCCGTGTTTAATTATCTCTTCGCCATGAAGTATAAAAACGAGCCTGAAGCCGTAGCCGGGGTGGTTGTGATCTCAACCATCCTATCCTTCGCAACTCTGCCATTCCTCATGTGGTACGTGCTCTAAAAAACCGTTGCTGGTTTCTGACAATTGAATTCCATGGGCCTGAATTATCCGCTAAGTTTCGCACTCCAAGACCAAGAGGGGGGCATGGAGCATTTAGCCTGGAAGAAGTGGTTCGAGGTTGGTCACGATACCATCGACTTTGAGCATAAGACCTTCTTCAGCCTAATCAATAAAGCCCACGATTTTGTCAAAGAAGGCCGGGACAATGAGGAAATTCGACGGGTTTTCGATGAACTTCTGAAGTATGCCGATTTTCACTTTACCAGCGAAGAAAACGTGATGGTCGAGTGCGATTATCCCTATCTTGAAGAACACCGGGGCGAGCACAAGCGGCTGATGATCAAGCTTCGGGAAGACATTACGAGCTTTGAAGGGGAAGCCATGGAGGCCTCCCAGATCGTCCATTTTCTCTTCGAGTGGCTGCTTAATCACACGATCACCGAAGATCTAAATATTTCGGCGGCCGTCAAGCAGAAGAAGCTCAAAAGCTACTTCAATATGCTGGAGAAGGACGACAGCTAGCCTTCGAATCCCTCGACCCCGATCATAATCATGTCGCCTGCTGGCAGGCGGATATCGCGGGCTTTTTGGTAGTCGTCCGAATAGTAGAACTCTTCGTATTTTTGTTTAGATGGGAACCGCAGTAAAACCATGCGCCGGGGCTCGAAGTAGTCGCCTTCATATACTTTAAAGGCGCCGCCCCGCACCAGATATTCACCGCCATGCTTTTCAACCAGAGGCTTGGCAAGTTTCATGTATTCCCCATATGTTTCCGCATCGTCGATCCTGACGTCAACGACAATGAAATAGTCGGCCATGGCTTTGTCTCCTAAAAATGAGCCAGATACCCGCCGTCAACGGCGAGGGTTTGGCCGGTAATATAGCTTGCTGCGTCGGAAGCGAGAAAGACCGCCGCTCCTGCAATTTCATCGGGCTCTCCCCAGCGTCCCAGGGATGTACGCTTGTTGAGCCAGTCCGCAATGGTTTCATCGGCAGTCATTTCCGCGTTGGCTTCGGTGGCGAAGTAGCCGGGGGCTATGGCGTTGGCTGTGATGCCGTAGGGGCCCAACTCGGCGGCCAGGGAGCGGGTCAATGCTTCAAGTCCGCCTTTGGATGCCGTATAGGCCGGATCGCCCGCGCGTGAAATGGGCCCGGCGATGGAGGTGATGTTGATGATCCGTCCATTGCGGCGCGGTATCATTCGCCGAGCGGCTTCCCGCGCTAGCGCAAAAGGGGCGACGAGATTGGTTTCTAGCAGCTTTGCGACCGATAGGGTGTCGAACTCAAGGAGACCGCGCCGGTCCCGGTTTCCTACGTTGTTGATGAGGATATGCAACCCGCCGTAACGGGCTTCGATCTCGTCTAGTGCAGTTGTTAGAGCGGCTTCATCGGTAATGTCAAAAGGGAGGGGTGTTGCGTCGATAGTTTGGGCCGCTGTTTCAAGGGACTGGGTGTTGCGCCCATTGATCAACACCTTGGCGCCCGCCGCCGCCAAAGCCTTGGCGATTTCCAGGCCCAAGCCTCGGCCTCCGCCGGTGACGAGCGCTGTTTTGCCGTCGAGGCGGAAGGGTGAGCTTGGTTGGGACATGCTATTCTGCGGCCTTTAGAGGGGCGTCCGGATTGCGGAAACGGGCCAGGAGGTCGGCTTCTTTGGCCTGGGCGGCGCGCATGTTGTTTTCTTTCACATGACCAAAACCGAGAATATCGCTGGGAACCTTGGCGATCTCTACCGCTAGCGCATGATTGGCTGGTGTAAGGCCTGAAAGAAGTTCTCCTATGGTCTTCTCGTATTCACCGATCAGGGCCCGCTCGGCCTTGCGTTCGGCGGTATAGCCGAAAATGTCAAACGGTCCGCCGCGCAATCCCTTGAGATTGGCGATCCATTTAAAGGCTGTCATCATCCAGGAACCGAATTCCTTTTTCTTGAGATGACCGGTTTCAGGATCGCGGTCGGCGAGAAGCGGTGGGGCGAGATGGAACGTCAGAGTGAAGTCGCCCTCAAACTGAGCATTGAGTTTATCCTTAAATTCCTGACTGGAATGGAGGCGGGCGACTTCGTACTCATCCTTGATGGCAAGCAGCCTGAAGTAGTTCTGAGCCACGGCTTCGGCCAGTTCCTGCGATCCTTTGAGCACATGTTGTTCGGCCTCGGCTGTCCGTTTGATCAGCATACGGTATTTGTCCGCCAAAGCTTCATCCTGGTAGGCGGCCAGATAATGAGACTTATCAGTGATAATTTCCTGAAGGTCGCCGTTTTTTTGTGGATTGATGGTTTGTACCTTGGGTCGAGCTACTTGAAGGACCTTGTCCGGTTGATGGGCGGCACGACGGCCCCACATGAAGGCTTTTTTGTTGAACTCGACGGATACGCCGTTCAGTTCAACAGCCCGTTCGATGGCTTCGGCGCTTAAGGGGATCAGCCCCTTTTGCCAGGCGTAGCCGACCATGAAGAGGTTGGTGGCGATAGCGTCGCCGAGAAGGGCAGTGGCCAGCGCCGTAGCCTCAACAAATTGGGCGTCGTTGCAACTGTTGCCGATGGCGTCGCGCAGTTCCTGATCCGGATAGACGAAATCTTTGTTCTTGGTGAATTCCGCCGTCACGGTCTGATGGGCATTGATCACCGCCCGGGTTTTGGCGCTGTTCATTTTGGAAAGCGCTTCCGCACCGCCTGCTGTGACCATGTCGCAGCCAATAACCGCTTTCGCGCCGCCGGGGCCGATGCGCACCGCATAAATGTCTTCCGGCTTGGCGGCAATCTTCAACTGACTGACCACCGGGCCGTTTTTCTGAGCTAGGCCCGTCAGATCGAAGGATGAAACGCCTTTGCCCTCCATATGGGCCGCCATGGCGAGCAGGGCGCCGATGGTCACCACGCCGGTGCCGCCGATGCCTGTCAGGATTACGCCGTAGGGCTCGTCCAGGGAGGGGAGGGTCGGCTGGGGCGGTTCACTCAGTCCAGCGTCCTGGGCGGTATTGCCCGTTCCGGCATTTTTGCGTGGTGTGCCACCATGGACGGTGACGAAGCTGGGACAGAACCCGTTGATACAGGTGAAATCTTTGTTGCAGGATGATTGATTGATCATCCGTTTGCGGCCGAAGGGGGTTTCTACAGGTTCAATGGAAACGCAGTTAGACTGAACACCGCAATCGCCACAGCCTTCACAAACGGCATCGTTGATGAACACGCGCTTGGGCGGATCAGGATAGAGGTTGCGCTTCCTGCGGCGGCGTTTTTCTGCTGCACAGGTCTGGACGTAGATAATCGCTGAAACCCCTTCGGTGCGCCGCAGTTCCTTTTGCAGAGCATCCATTTCATCCCGGTCGTGGAAGGTGCAGAAGGGTGCGAAGCCGCCAAGCGAGTCGCCGTATTGCGCTGGATCGTCGGTCACTACGGCTATCCGTTTGACGCCCTCGGCAGCGACTTGCTTGCTAATGATTTGCGGTGTCAGCGGCCCGTCGTGAGGCTGGCCGCCTGTCATGGCGACCGCATCGTTGAACAAAATTTTGTAGGTCATGGTGACCTTGGCCGATACGGCGGCGCGGATAGCCAGCAAGCCGGAGTGGAAATACGTGCCGTCGCCGATATTGACGAAGATGTGCTCTTCGTCGGTAAAGGGGGCTTGGCCGATCCAGTTGGCCCCTTCGCCGCCCATATGGGTGAAGGTGGCCGTCGAGCGATCCATCCAGATCGCCATGAAGTGACAGCCGATACCGGCTACGGCGCGCGATCCTTCGGGAACCTTGGTTGAGGTGTTGTGTGGGCAACCCGAGCAGAAATAGGGCATGCGTTGGATGCGGGAAGGCGGGGCGTTTGGGGTTTTCTCCTTGGCGTCGATCAGTGCGATCCGGTCGGCGATTTCGCTTCCCAGCTTATCTTCACCAAAATGCAGACCCAGGCGATCGGCGATCACTCTGGCAATGACTTCGGGCGACAATTCGCCTGATGGCGAAAGCAAGGGTTTTCCGTTCTCGTCTTTTTTGCCGACGATCAAGGGGCGCTCGGCTTCTGGCGCACAGTAGAGCGTTTCCTTCATCTGCACTTCGATGACGGGACGCTTTTCTTCAATCACCAGGACTTCAGAACATCCCTTTACGAAACTTGTGATGCCGGTTTCTTCGAGAGGCCAGATCATGCCGACTTTGTAGACCTTGATCCCCAGTTTCTTGGCGATCTTTTCGTTGATCCCGAGATCGTGTAAGGCCTGCATGACATCTAGGAACGATTTACCTGCTGTGACGATGCCGAAAGTTGCTTTGGGTGCGTCAATCGCTACACGGTCGATCTTGTTGGCCCGGGCAAAGGCAAGGGCGGCAGGAAGACGAACATCACGCATCCGCACCTCTTGGACCACGGCCGGATCGGGCCAGCGAATGTGCGGCTCGCCTTCGGGCATCTCGAAATCGTTGGGAATAACCGGCTTGATGCGATCCAGGTCGATTTCAACCGAAGACGTCGTTTCGACGTTTTCGGTTACCGTCTTCATCCCGACCCAGGTGCCGGAATAACGTGAAAGCGCATAGCCGAGGATGCCGAAGTCGATGAATTCCTGCACGTTGGCCGGTGCTAGCGTTGGCATTTGGGCGGCCATGAAGGGGTATTCACTTTGGCTGGGTGCCGTGGATGATTTGCAGGCCGGGTCGTCGCCCGCAACCACCAAAACACCGCCATTGGGTGAGGTGCCCGCAAGGTTGCCGTGCTTAAAGACGTCCCCCGAACGATCGACGCCGGGGCCCTTGCCGTACCACATGGCAAACGTTCCGTCGAACTTGGCCTTGGGGAACATGTTGGTTTGCTGGGAGCCCCAAACGGCAGTGGCCGCAAGGTCTTCGTTGACGCCTGGTTCGAAGTGGACGTTATGTTTTTTGAGATGCTTCTCGGCGCGCCAAAGCTCTTTATCGACATTGCCGAGTGGTGAGCCGCGGTAGCCTGAAATGAAGCCTGATGTATTAAGTCCGTTTTTAGTATCGATCTGCTGTTGCAGCATCAGGAGCCGAACCAGCGCCTGGGTGCCGCTTACCTGAATTCGGCCATTTTCAAGGGTATATTTGTCATCCAGCGATACTACCGAAAGCTCGGTCATGTGTGGCGTCTCCCAACCTGAAACCTTTGTTTTTCCCTCAGGCATTTCTTGCTTAAAAGGTTAGCTATGCTGACCCTTTCTTCAATGGGAAAATCGAAAATCGTATGAAATCGATCATCCGTTTCGCGTTGTTCGGCTGGCCAACAAAATTGTTGCGTGAGATATGGGGTGGGCTATGCATCCATTTCAATGATCCGCCCGGGATTTAAGATGTTTTTGGGGTCGAGCGCGCGCTTCATGGTCTGCATCAGCTCTATATCGGCATCCGACTTACAAAGCCCCAAATAACCGCGGCGGGATAGACCAATGCCATGCTCGGCCGAGATAGAGCCGCCGAATTCACTGGTCAGGCCAAAAAGTACTTCGTCGATTTCCGGTCCGCCGTTGTCTGCATTGGTCAGGGGATGAACGTTCCCGTCTCCCAAATGCCCGAACATCACCAATTCGCTTTCCGGCCAGCGCTCGGCAAGAGTTTCGGTGAGTTTTTCGGAAAAAGGCTGGATGGCATCGAGTGGAAAGCTGACGTCATAACTCTTTCCAGGTGTAAGGGTCAGGTATACTTCCATGCTGGCATCCCGGATTAACCAGAGGTTTTTCGCCTCGTCGCCCGATTTGGCGATCACTGCATCTTGTATGACGCCGCTTTCCAGCGCATCGGCGAGAGCTTCTTCCAACGCCTTGGCGTCCCTCTCTTGGTCGCCGCCCTGTGTTTCGACGAGCACGTAAAATGCGTGGGCTTCATCAAAAGGATTATCGGGCGTTTGGGGTAGGCTTATGGCTTTCTCGAAAAAGCTTTGCCACATCACCTCAAAAGCGGAAAGCGTGCCTGGGAGGCGGCGGCGCATCAGTGTTAGGAAATCGGTGACTTGAGGGAAGCTATTAAGGGTGCAGAGGGCCAGCGATTGACTACGCGGCTGGGGGAAAAGCTTTAAGACCGCGCGGGTGATTACCCCCAGCGTTCCTTCGCTACCGATAAAGAGTTGTTTGAGATCATATCCGGTGTTGTTCTTGACCAGCCTGTTCATACCGCCGACCACCGTGCCGTCGGCCAATACCGCCTCGACGCCTAAAACCAAATCGCGCGCCATGCCATAGCGAAGTACCCGGTTGCCCCCTGCGTTGGTTGAGAGATTGCCGCCGATGGTGCAACTGCCTCGTGCTCCGAGGTCGAGCGGGAACATTAAACCCTTAGTCTCTAGCTGTTCTTCCAGCGCCTGCAGAACGACACCGGCCTGTACCGTTGCCGTGCCGCTGCGCGCATCAATCGCCTCTACCGCGTTCATTCTCTCGAGTGACAAAACGACTTCGCCATCAAGCGGGATGCCGCCTTGGGTCAGCCCGGTCATGCCACCTTGGGTCAGGACTGGCTGGCCCGCCTCGTTACAAAGTGCGAGCACTTGCGAAACTTCGTCCGTTGTGGCTGGGCGGAGCACCAAAATGGGATCGCCGTACTTTCGGCCGGAAACATCGGATGTGTGACGCTCGCCGATATCGTCGCCTTCAAGGTATCCCTTGGGGCCGACGATTTCTTTCAATTGTTCCGTTAAGGCCATGCCTTGCTCTTTTGTCGTCCCTGTTACCGGAGGTGCTTTACCCCCTCAATTTTGCGGGGCTCAGGATAACGATAAATGGTGATGCGAGATAAGAAAAAACATGCTGACCGTCATCTGGTGCGTTGACAGGGCGGGGAAGGCGGCCAACTCTATAGCCGATGATTCTTTAAAGGAGCCCTCATGACTGCCGAAAGTTTGCCCCAATGGAACCTGGAAGACCTTTATGCCGGGCCCAATTCCGATGTGCTTAATACCGACCTGAAAACGCTTGAGGAAAGAGCCAAAGCCTTCGGCGAAACCTATAGGGGAAAAATAGCATCACTGGACGGGAAAACCTTCGGCCAGGTTATTGCCGAATACGAAGACTTCGGTGAAATTGCCGGGAAGGTGATGAGCTATGCTCAACTGTTGTTTGCCGGAAACATGGGCGACTCTGAAACCGGACGATTTTATCAGACCATTCAAGAGAAAATCACCGATATCTCGACCTACACGCTGTTTTTCGAGCTTGAAATCAATCGCTTGAGCCAAGAGCAACTGGGCGAGCGGTTAAAAGCCCCCGAAACGGCCAAGTATGCCGCCTGGCTGCGTGATGTTGGTGTGTTCCGCGATCATCAACTGTCTGACGACCTTGAAAAGCTGCTGCTTGAAAAACAGGTCACCGGCAAGGGCTCTTGGGTGAGGCTGTTTGAAGAGACGATGGCGGAGTTGCGCTTCCCCTTGGAAGGAGAGGCCGCTTCCCTGACCGCCTCTGAAATTTTCGATAAATTGTCGAGTAAAGATCGGGAAGTCAGGCAGGCCGCTGCTCTGTCTATCGGCCAGGTCTTGCAGGATAACATCCGCATCTTTTCTCTGATCACCAATACGTTGGCCAAAGATAAGGAAATTGAAGACCGTTGGCGTGGCTATGCGAGCCCGGTCAGCTATCGCAATAAATCGAACCTTGTGGAAGACGAGGTGGTTGAAGCGCTGACGACAAGCGTCAAGGAAAGCTACGGCGATCTGTCACACCGTTATTACGGCCTAAAGGCTAAATGGATGGGGTTTGATAAGCTGGAGTTTTGGGATCGTAATGCGCCTTTACCAGATGATGACGACAAGCGCATTCCCTGGAGTGAGGCCAAGGATCGGGTTTTGAATGCCTATGGGGCTTTCGCGCCTGAAATGGCTGAGATCGCCAAGGGTTTTTTCGACAAGAAATGGATTGATGCCGAACCACGCGCCGGAAAGGACTCGGGCGCTTTTTCCCATCCGACGGTGCCTTCGGCGCACCCCTACATTTTGATGAACTATCACGGTAAAACCCGCGATGTGATGACCCTGGCCCATGAGTTGGGGCATGGCGTCCATCAGGTTCTGGCCGCCGGGCAAGGCGGCTTGCAGTCCGATACGCCTCTGACTTTGGCTGAAACTGCTTCGGTGTTCGGTGAAATGCTGACTTTCCGTGCGGTTATCGATGGTGAAACCGACGCCAAACGCCGCCGGGTTTTGTTGGCGGGTAAGGTCGAGGACATGCTCAATACGGTGGTTCGGCAGGTGGCCTTTTTCGAGTTTGAGCGACGGGTTCACGACAAACGCCGCGAGGGGGAATTGTCTCCCGAAGCCTTGGGCGATATCTGGATGGCGGTTCAGGACGAGAGCTTAGGTCCGGCGTTTAATTTCACCGATGAATATCGGACTTATTGGTCTTATATCCCGCACTTCATCCATACGCCGTTTTATGTCTATGCCTATGCATTTGGCGATTGTCTGGTCAATTCTCTCTATGACGTATTCGCCAAGGGGCATGAAGGTTTTCAGGCCAAGTATCTCGATATGTTGAAAGCCGGGGGGACGCTCCGCCATAAGGAACTGCTGGCGCCTTTCGGACTCGATGCTTCCGATCCCGCTTTCTGGAAGCGGGGCTTGAAGGTGGTATCGGGCTTCATCGATGAGTTGGAGGAGGAACTCTAATTCATGGCTGCACATGGCTCGAAAAAGGTTATCTATGCCGCCCTTGCGGGCAATTCGCTGATTGCCGTCACCAAGTTCGGTGCGGCGACCTATACGGGCAGTTCGGCCATGCTTTCCGAAGCCATTCACTCGCTGGTCGATTCCGGAAACCAAGTGCTGCTGCTTTATGGATTGAAGCGCAGCGCCAAGCCCGCCGACGACAACCACCCTTTCGGCTACGGCATGGAACTTTATTTCTGGACCTTTGTTGTCGCCATCATGATTTTCGGCGTGGGGGCGGGCGTCTCGATTTATGAAGGCATCGATAAAATTCGCCATCCCCACCCAGTCGAAAATGTTCACATCACCTATTTGGTTTTGGGAGCCGCCATGGTTTTCGAAGCCTTTGCCTGGTATGTGGCTTTCAAGGAGTTCAAACGCTCGAAAGGAGATGCCGGTTGGCTTGAGGCGGTGCGGCGGAGTAAGGACCCCTCGGTCTTTACCGTGTTGTTTGAAGATACGGCCGCCATGCTTGGTTTGTTGGTCGCCTTTGTCGGTATTGGGCTTGGCGAGTGGCTTGGTTTGCCTGTCTTGGATGGCGTGGCTTCCGTGTTGATCGGCGTGATTCTCGCCGTGACGGCGGCCATTCTCGCTTATGAGTGTAAGGGGCTTTTGGTCGGCGAGGCGGTCAAACCTGAGGTGAGAAATTCAATTCAGCGGATGGCGAAAGATCAAAAGGGCGTTTTGACGGTCAACGAGCTCTTGACCATGCATCTCGGGCCCAAGGACGTATTGCTCAATATCAGTCTCGATATGGCGGACGAACTCTCCTCAAGCGATGTGGAAGCCGCCGTTTCCGAATTGGAGCAGCGGGTGAAGGAAGCACACCCGGAAATCAAGCGGGTGTTCGTGGAAATTCAGGAGCGAACCGGGCATTTGGCTGATTTGCGGCCGAAATAACCCTTTCATCATTTGTCATACCTTATGGTAAGAAGCGCTGCCGAGGGCGTTAAACGCTCCGCAACGTAGATTAATCAAAGGTTCTGGAGGGATTGCCTTGTCCGGCAAAAAGTCGCAGCGGCTGGAAGTGCTCAGTCGCCTGCCGAAAAAAAGGAACGGCAAGCCACCCTTGTTGTTTGTTCACGGCGCTTTTGCCGGCGCGTGGTGTTGGGATGAATATTTCCTTCCCTGGTTCGCCGAGCGTGGCTATGAGGCTCATGCTGTCTCGTTAAGCGGTCATAACGGCAGCCGGAAACGGGACGAAGAACTCCATGCCTTGGGAATTTCCGACTATGTCGACGATGTCGCCGAGGTCGTCAATGGGATGGAGCGGCCGCCTGTTCTGATCGGTCATTCCATGGGGGGATTCGTGGCTCAGAAGTACCTCGAACGCCACAAACCCGTCGGGGTGGTGCTGATGGCTTCCGTCCCACCCACCGGGTTGACCGGGCCCGCCATGTCCATGTCGCTCAACTATCCCTGGCTGACATGGCAGATTGCCATGTTCGAGGCTTTCGGGATGCATCGCACCTCAATCAATCTTCTGCACGATGCGCTTTTTTCTTCCGCCATGGACCCAAAGGACACGATGAAGTACCTACCTAAGGTGCAGCGCGAGTCCATGCGTGCGACAACCGAAATGTATTTGGCGGGATTGCCTATCCCGGCCTTGATCTCGACCGTGCCGACCTTGGTTGTAGGTGGTGGGGCCGATAAGCTGATCGATCCGGTCCATGTTTCCGCCACGGGCATCTTCTATGGCGTTCAGGCCGAAATCTTCGGTGGGATCGGCCATGGCATGATGCTTGACGTGAAATGGGAAGAGGTTGCCTATTACATGGAAGATTGGCTGCAAAAGACCGTTTTTTAATTTCTCGAACTGTTTAAATTCAGAAACTAATCAATCCTTTGGTTTAATTGAGTTAAATTGTAATAAACCAACTGGTTGGTTTGCTATGTTGTGTAGTCCAATCAGGCTAGGAACATTCTTCCGCTGAATAATTCACGCTATAACTATGTGAAACATATTCTTGGTAGTTTTTTTCTGCTATTCTGGCCATGAGCTATTCCTCTTAGAAAAAACCATAATGAGGCGCGCCATGGCTCTAAGGGCAGGGACGATAGGGAATATATCGGTGAATGCACGTGTGGGTACTGCCAAGTTATGGCTTGGCCTTTTTACGTGCTTATGTTTTTTGGTGATTTTCTCTCCGAAGGTTGCAGCTGAAGACAGCCCTTTTTGGCGCTGTTTCGATAATTACTGCAAGCCGCACAAAGATGCATGTTGGTCTACGCTATGTTCCACCGTCAAAAGTGGATGCGCGGTCCCCTGTGGAATTTTTGACAACAGGGGCGGCCCCTGTCCCCGTGTCTGTACATCGGTTGGGTCTCTATACGAAAAGCATGAATGTAATGTTCAATATATGGACTTTTCCACCGCCTGTATGAGTGGCTGCGTTCAGCCTGATCAGGATAAAGCCTTTAGCTGCGCCTGGAAATGTAAAGGGAAAGCAGACGAACTCCGGAAACAATGCTGGGAACTCGTTAATAAGCAAGGGGTTGATCCTAAAAATGCGGTTGCAAAAGTTTATCCGGCTCGAAAAAAAGGAAGCTCCGGCAATCCCGCGTCGGGGCAACGTATTCTGATCCACAATGGTAAGATCTTTCTTATCAGTGAAGAAAAATGGAAACGTCGAGTGACGCGGCATCTTCCCCACGATATGGGAGCCTTTTACGACCCCAATGAAATCGACTTCCTCCGCATGGATTGGGCGGCGGACAGCGCTGTTATTTTGACAGGTGTTGGGACGGCGGCCGCGGTTTCGGTAGGCGTCATGACGGGAGGGACGGCCATCGTCATTGGGGCGGGTGTTACCTTCGTTGCGAGCGGGTTGAAAACTTTTGTCGAGCAATCGTCAAGTACACTCGATGTCGAAGCTGCTGCATTGGAAGGAGCCAAGGCGGGGGCTGTGGATGCCGCTGTCGGCACGGTGTTTGACGGCTTGACCATAGGGGCGGCGGGTGGCGCCAAGGTGGTTTTTAAAGAGGCTTACAAAAAGACCGCAAAGCAGGTTGTTAAGCGCAAAGTCACGCGGCAAATCGCCAACAAGGCGGTTAAGGCGGTGACCAAGTCGAAACCAGGAAAAGCAGTATCGAAGCTATATAATAAAATGCTCAAAGACCCTCTGGTCGTTCGGCTGGAGAGGAAGTTAGTGATGGCGCCCAAGGGGGGTGAAAAAGCGTTTAAGGTCCAGCGGGTTTTTACCTCTAAGTGGGATAAGAACATGACCGTGACGGTGCTCACCGGGCAGGATGCGGCGGCCGATGGTTTGGAAACCGGGCTGAGTAACCGGGTTTCCAACGAACTCTCCAATGTCGGCAAGCAAATGTTTGGCGACTATTGGGACGGAAAATGGTCAGACAAATCGCCGGGTGACGGGATTATGGAGCCGGGGCGGGTGGGTGACAGCCCAACGGCGCTTGTGATTACTCATAACGACGGGGGACGGCCATGATGCGTTTCCTGATTTGTCTGATTTTTTACATTGCAATAGCTTTGCCTATTGCTACGCCCAGGGCCGCTGATCTGCTTATTCGCGACGACCCTGCGGTCATTCCAAGTACAGAGTTGCGTCAGGATTTAAACCGTGCGCTACTCGCCGTGGTGATGAAAGTGCGGGGGCGAAGCGCCGCCGAGATTGCCGAAATAGATGTCGCGCTGGCCGATCCGGTAATGAAAAGCCTGCCCGATAAATCAATTTTTTTAGCCCCCTTCGATCTCAAAGAAACCCGAGTTTCAGCGCTTCTTCCCGGGGGAAATAAAGATTTGATCGGGCTGAGGGCGACGGGTTTTTTCATCTTTGAAGATGATTTCCTGCGTCAGTTCCAGCTGTCTTTCGCACTTGATTACCAAATTGAAGAAACGGGAATAGTCCGGGTCAACTGGGCCAGCGTTGGAGAAAGCTCGCCTCTCCCGCCTGTGGTGTCCCTTTATGTGGTCGAACAAAAGGATATGCCTCGGAATTTTGGTTCTGACTTCCATTCTTGGCAGGACATTTTCTCTTTCGCCGTGCTCAAAGGGATCGACTTAAGGAATGTCGAGAGGCTTCCGAAAGGAAAGAAGGCCTATACGGTCTTTCAGTTTATCCATAGCAGATTGCCGAGCGGTGATTGGGCTGGGGCCATTATTTCCAACTCTCCAGAGGGACAGGACGGCGAGAAGGTAAAGACACTGATCAACACATATGACCACTGGAAGATTTACCGTCATCAGGTTGAGATGGATTTGACTGCCGGGCCGCCGCTCTACTTCAAGATACTCTTCAAGCCGAAGAATACTGGAACCAAAGAGGTCGACGGTAAAACCTTTACCGTTTCGACCCTTACTCCTCACGGGGGCGGGAAAAGGATAGTGCCGGAACAACCGGGAATGGCCGACTTCGCTAACCTGACCGAAGAAAAACAAGCCCCGCCAGCCAAGGCAAAAATGGTGCCGGGTAAGATTTCGCCGATCAGCGATGATGGCAAAGTGCGCTTGGAAGTTGTCGACCCGGCCGAAGGGTTCCGGTTGATTAACGAGGATATCGGTTATTCTTTCCTGCCGCCGTTTGATAACTGGCGCATCGCGAAACCGGACGAGGATGGCGACCTGATCATCTACGATCAAGGCGGCTGCCTTATGAGCTTTGCGCCTACCTCGACATTTGCCGACGCCCCGCAAGGCTCGCCGGAAGCCTTCGAGGCTTATTGGTGGAAGAGCATGACCTCGGTAAAAGAAGGGGAAGGGGCGGTGCGTCATGCGCCGTCGTCTCGGTCTATCGGTGGGATGGACGCCATGTCGGTCCGCTATGATACCAAGGATGGGCCCTGGCACTTCAACTACATTCAATTGCCCCATCGTCTGCTGATGGCGGCATTTACCTGTCCCAAGGGAGATTTTAAGGCGCAATATTCGAAATACGATAAGGCGGTTTCAACCCTGAAAGCATTGACCGGTGCTCCGGCTCCCATGACGGCTAAGACCCCCCCTAAGCCAGCAACACCAATAAAACCCAAAGCTACCGCTTCGGATGGTCCCCAACGGTTTGCCGAGCCAGGTTTCGGCTACACCATGCCCTATCCGCCCAACTGGGTATATGAGAAGCCATCTCAATGGACGGTGGTTTTTTCCGGCCCCAAAGGGACCGACAGCTATTACAGCACTGTCACCGTCCAGAACCTGCAAGCCGCGACCTACCCGACCATGGATGCTGTGGTGGCCGACTTAAAGGCCCAACTGAAAGCAAGCGGTAAAAAACACCGTTGGCATCATACGCTGCCTTATCTTCATATGGACGATGCGGGTAACATTCAGGGTAAGCAGTTCACCATGGAATACTGGGAAGGGAAGGAAAAACTCCGCCGTTCCGGCATTCTTATTCCTCGGCCTGAGTTCGGTGTTTATCACTATTGGAGTTACACCGCGCCTGAGGCTTTATGGGGCGAAAGCCTCGATCTGGCGGAAGCCATGCGCGATGGTATTCAGAGGGTTGAAGCGGCGGTCAGTACACCGACAACCCCCAGCCCGCTTCCAGATCAAGCTAAGAAGACCAAACCCGGCAAACGGATTTTCAACGAGACCGATGGTTATTCGTTTATTCCGCCGGCGGGTTGGAACGTGACAGAGCGGCAGAGAAATTCGGTAATCAATGTGACCAACGGGAACTGCGAGTTGCGTTTCGCCATGGGACAGATCGGCAACCTCGGCCTTGAGGCTTATGCCGACAAATGGGAAAAGGTCAGCGTCCGTCCCGACTACATGTTCAAGAAACGCTATAACCGGATGAAGTTGCGGTTTAATGGCCTTGATGCCGTCTCGACTGAATATGACACGGGCCCCAATACCGGTTTGATGACCTTTGTCCGGTTGCCCAATGAGGTGTTGGGTATTCGAGCGACCTGTAAACAGGGGCCTTTGGCTCAGGTGTTCGAGGCTGTCGAATATTCCATGAAGTCGGTTACTGCGTTAGCGCGATAAGTGCTGGATCATCGACATGATCGACTAAGATCTTGCGGACCCGTTCTTGCCAGCCTTCCTTGAAAAGCCGTTCATCGTCGGCGTCGGCTTGGCCTTGCAAAATCATGCCGAGTCGTTCCCGAACCCCCGGTTCCATGGGGACGATCGGGGCATTAAAGGTCGCGTTGATCCTTTGACTTGTGTCCATGCGAACAAAAATCATCTCTGCGTTTCCCGATACTCCGAAGCGCATGAGATTTTGACGGTTGAAGTTGGGGCCTATGCCTTTGAAACCGCCTTCACCTGCCGCTCCGGTGATTAGTTGGGCGACCGAGGCCATGACGCCGGTCACCCCTTCGTCAAATGCATCGGGAAAGGCGACCGCGATTTCGCCGCGGACCGGTGTTTCGCCGCCATAGAGGCTTTTAACCGCCTTGACCGTCATCAGATAAGCCCCAGCCACGGTGGGGCAGGAATGCCCGGCCAGTTTGACCGCATCGATATAGCCGTATTCCAGCAGGCCATCTTCGCAGGAGCCGAGAAAATCGCTTAACGGATCTTTCAGTGTGATAGTGGGGGCTTGGTCGAAAAAAGCGGGGTATTTCATGGGGCGGTCCTTGGTTGCAGTTTTCCGGCCTTTTACCGCCCGGTGAAGGGGGCGTCGATTACCCATGTCAAGCCGATGCGTCTTTGATCTGATTTCTAAGGGAATATGCCTATAGAAATTTTGGCCCCCAATAGTTACGATAGAAACTAAGTCTGATGTGGGGGGGGAGTAGTGGTCGCATCGTTGATTGCCCGAAAATTGCCGTTTCATTACGGCTGGATCGTCGTTCTTGCGGGAACGCTGACGATCTTTTCGTGCTTGGGTTTGGGGCGGTTCGGCCTTGGTATGCTGCTGCCGTCCATGGGGAGCGACCTCGGCCTCAGCTATACTCAGATGGGTGCGATCAGCACGGCCAACTTTATCGGCTATCTGGCTGCCGTTGGACTTTCGCCTTTCCTGATTAAACGCTTAGGAGAAAGCAAAACCATTGTCTTCGGGTTGTTTTTAGTGGCTGCCTCGATGGGCGTGGTCAGCCAGGGCGACGGCTATCTCTGGATTATGGTGTTTTACACTTTGACCGGATTTGGCAGTGGGGCCGCCAATGTGCCGATGATGGTGCTGGTTCCCCATTGGTACGCCAAGACCTATCGGGGTCGTGCCGCGGGTTTCATGGTGATCGGTAGCGGTTTTGCGATTATTTTCTCCGGCCTGTTTATTCCAGCGGTTAACGAGGCCATCGGACCTGAGGGCTGGCGGACCGGTTGGGCCACGTTAGGAGGTATCTCGGCGGTTGTCGCCCTGATCAATTGGGGGCTTTTACGCGACCGGCCGCAAAAGCTCGGCCTCGCTCTACTTGGTGAAGAGAGAGAAGCCCGAGCCATGGCAAGCGGCAAGGGCAAGAGCGACCCGACCATGTCACCTAAGCGGGCAATCATTCATCTGGGTCTGCTCTATATGATGTTCGGCGCCACCTACATCACCTACGGCACCTTTATCGTTACCTCCATGGTCGAGGAGCGTGGATTCTCCGAAGCCGCCGCCGGTCAGGTCTGGTCCTGGATTGGTTTGTTCAGCCTCGCTTCTGGGCCTTTGTTCGGCACCCTTTCGGACAAGTTGGGTCGTCGCGCCGGGCTATTGGCTGTCTTCACCGTGCAAACCTGCGCCTATACCTTGATGGCATTGCATCTCGACACGCCGTCGCTTTACCTGTCGATTGGTTTGTATGGGATCGCCGTCTGGTCAATCCCGTCAATCATGGCGGCCGCCGTCGGTGATTACGTGGGGCCGGAAAAGGCCGCGACGGCTTTTTCGACCATCACCTTTTTCTTTGCTATCGGCCAAACCGTCGGGCCCGCAACGGCGGGGGCGATGGCCGATACCATGGGAACCTTCGATTTTAGTTTCGCCGCCATAGCCGTTTCCGGCGTCGTCGCGATCCTGGGGACCTTGGCCTTGCCGAAAAGGGCAAAGGGCTGACAAAGATTAGTCGCCCGTATATTTCGGCGCGCGTTTCTCAATGAAACTGGCGATACCTTCCGCGCAGTCTTCCGAGCCTTGAATCAGAGCGAACTGCTCCATGTCGAGGGCCGCGCTGGTGGCGTTCAGGGCGTTGGCGTGGGCGTTGATTTGTTTCTTGATCATCCGCACGCCCGTCGGCGGCAGGTCGGCGATATGGTGGGCCATCTCCAGGGCTTTTTCCATGACCTTACCGTCTTCGGCGATTTCATCGGCTAAGCCCCAGTCGATGGCGCGTTGGGCGTTTAATTGCTCGGCCATAACGATGATCCGTTTGGCTTTGGCCGGGCCCGTGAGGTTGGTGATTCGCGGTACGGCCCCCCAGCCCATGTTGAAGCCGCGTTCCACTTCGGGCACGTAGAGGGTGGAGCTTTGGCCGACGATGCGCAGGTCGCAGGAAACGGCGAGCGCCACCCCGCCGCCCACACACCATCCTTCGATGGCGCAAAGGGTCATGGGCTCCAGTTCTTCCCAGGCTCGGCACATGCGCGGCCCGGCTTTGAGGATTTGCCTCCGTTCGGCCAACCCCGTCGTGCGGGAGCGCTGCACGCCTTCATCCTTCAAGTCCATACCGAGGGAAAACCGGTCGGGCTTTCCTGTGAGGATGATGGCCGAGGTTTCGCTGTCGTTTTCGAAACTCTGTGCCGTCTCGGTGAGCTCATCCATCAAGCCGATGGAAAAACCGTTGCTCTTGTCGCCCCTGTCGAAGCGGACGATGGCGATGCGCCCCTGACGCTCGATGGTCACGTATTTCATGGTCATTCGTCCTCCAGCATCGCGAGGCAGTCGGCTTGTGATTTGCACTGTTCGGTGAGGTTGATCACCGGGCCGGGGCCGACCGCATCGATTTGGATGGGGATGTACTGACCGTCGGCCGAGAGATAGATGTGAAAGCTGAATTTACTCCACAACTCAGTGTGGCTGTCTTTGAACCCGGCGCGTGGCACGGGCTTGAGGATCAGCCGATAGACGTCGAAATCGGCTCGCCGGATATGGCGTGTAAGTCTTTCGCCCACTTCTCCTTCAACGTCGAAACGCCGTCGCCCGTCATAGACCGGCAGGGTGAAGGTCTTGGGGGCGCCATTTTCTATATGATCTTTGGTTTTGCGAATAGCTTCGACCACGGCGTTGATTGGGTCGATGGTGCCGACCCGCCATTGGGGCTCTACTTTATCGGCTTGTCGCTTGTCGTCCTCCGGGCTTTTTCCCTTGGTCTGAATGAGCGGGTGGCCCGTTCCGGCTTCATCGAAGGTCACCGTCACCGTACGTTCGCGCCGCCGGTTGGTATAACCCACTTCATAGAGGTCTGGACGGTACTTGCGGTCCTCCCCGATGGTCCCTTCGGCTTTGGCCTTAACCCTTAATTTGGTGATCCAGCGGATTAGTCCACGGGTTTCAAGCTGGAAGAGATTGGTCTTTTCCCCTGGGGCGAATCCGTAGGACAAAACGAAGTCGCCTGCGTGTAAGCCGCTGACCATGAATTCGAATCGGAGGTGATAGCGGTTGTCCTCGGCGCGCGGTGCTGTCACACTGAGTGCGATAAAAAGAAACGACAGAATGGCAAAGAGTATTTTTTTTCTCATGCCACGGAGTATAGGGCCAGGAAACACACCATCCAAGCGTCAAGCATGGATGGCGGGGCGATTTTGAAAACGATTTGTTTTCAGCCTCTTGTGAGTGCCGCGCAGTCTTTTGCAATAGCTTTTGCAAGTCATATTACGGCTTGTAGATAAAGTTGCTTTACTGCACTGCACAAAATTGTTTAGATGGGCGCAATGAAATTGGCATTACCAATTCTGACTTCAATACGGGGGCAGACCCACAATGAAAATTACGATTCCTAAAGAACGCCAAAGCGGCGAACAGAGGGTTGCGGCATCGCCGGAATCGATCAAGAAGTTGATCGGCCTCGGGTTCGACGTGACGGTGGAAAAAGGCGCGGGTACGGCTTCGGCCATTTCCGATGCTGACTTCAAGGACGCCGGTGCGAAAATTGCGGCGGGCAAAACGGCCTTGAAAGACGCCGATATGGTCTTGACCATCAATGGGCTCGACCCGGACAGCAAAGGCAGCCTGGGCTTGAAGAAAGGTGCAATCCTGATCGGCGGCCTTTCGGCGCTGACCAATGAAAAGCGAGTCGAAGCCTATGCCAAGGCGGAAATCACCTCCTTCGCCATGGAGCTTTTGCCGCGCATCACCCGCGCACAGAGCATGGATATTCTTTCCTCACAGGCCAACCTAGCGGGCTACAAAGCAGTGATCGATGGCGCTGCCGAGTTCGGTAAAGCCTTCCCGATGATGATGACGGCGGCTGGGACCATCCCGCCCGCCAAGGTCTTCATCATGGGTGTCGGCGTTGCCGGCCTTCAGGCCATTGCGACGGCCAAGCGTCTAGGCGCCGTGGTGACGGCGACCGACGTACGCCCCGCCACCAAGGAGCAGGTTGCCAGTCTCGGCGGAAAATTCCTTACCGTCGATGAAGAGATGGAGAAAGAGGCCGAGACCGAAGGCGGATACGCCAAGGAAATGCCGCCTGAGTACTACGAGAAGCAAAAGCAGGTGGTGGCCGAACACATCAAGAAGCAGGACATCGTGATCACCACGGCGCTTATTCCGGGGCGTCCGGCTCCGGTGCTGGTGACCGAAGATATGGTCAAGACCATGCGCTTGGGCTCGGTGATCGTCGATCTGGCGGTCGCCCAGGGCGGCAACTGCCCGATATCCGAAGCAGACAAAGTGGTCGAAAAGCATGGCGTCAAGCTGGTCGGGCATACCAATATGCCGAGCCGTCTGGCTGCCGATGCGAGCCCGCTGTTCGCCAAGAACCTGCTCAACTTCATCACCCCTTTGATCGATCCCGAGTCGAAAGAACTCAAGATCGACTGGGAAGACGAAATCATCACCGGAACGCTGGTTACCCGCGACGGCAAGGTGGTGCATCCGAGACTGACGGGATAGGGGAGCGATATTATGGATACGACAAAATTTGCCGATACCGCTTCGGAACTGGCCAATAGCGCCGCAAAACTCGCCAAGGATGCCGCCGATCTTGCCAATCAGGCAACACAGCTCGTCGCGCCCGAGGCAACCGATGCGGCTGCTGCCGCCAGTCACGGCGACCAGTTCCTGTTTTTGTTTACGGTCTTCGTGCTGGCCTGTTTCGTTGGCTTCTACGTGATCTGGAGTGTGACGCCGGCTTTGCATTCTCCGCTGATGGGCGTGACCAACGCCATCTCCTCGGTGATCATCGTCGGGGCGATCCTGGCGGCGGGCCCCGATGGCATGGGCTTTTCCCAGATCATGGGCTTTATCGCCGTGACGCTGGCCTCGGTGAACATCTTCGGGGGCTTCCTCGTCACCCAGAGGATGCTCAGCATGTTTAAGAAAAAAGAACCGAAGAAGCAGGAGGCCTAACCCATGGAAAGTTTCGCTGGATTATCCGGGTTCGCCTATCTGGTTGCCTCGGTTTGTTTCATCCTTGCGTTGAACGGCCTCAGCAACCCTGAGACGGCGCGCCGCGGGAACCTCTTCGGCATGGCTGGTATGGTCATTGCCGTGGTCACGACGCTGATTGCGCCGGGTGTGGTCAGCTACGGCATGATCATCGTCGGTCTGCTGATCGGCGGCACTATTGGTACGGTGGTTGCCCGTAAAATTCAAATGACTGCTTTGCCGCAGTTGGTCGCCGCCTTCCACTCGCTGGTCGGTTTGGCCGCCGTCTTCGTTGCGGCTGCGGCGCTCTATTCGCCGGAAGCCTACGGCATCGGCACGTCGGGCAACTTGAGCCCCGCCAGTCTGATCGAAATGGGCCTGGGAACCGCCATCGGTGCGATTACCTTCTCCGGCTCGATCATCGCGTTCGCCAAGCTTCAGGGGATCATGAGCGGTGCACCGATCACCTTTAAGGGCCAGCATATGCTCAACGCCGTGTTGGGCCTTGCCATGCTCCTGCTGCTGCTCGGCTTCGCCGAAGGCGAGTCGCACACGGTCTTCTGGATCTTGGCGCTGCTGGCCTTTGTACTGGGCTTCCTGATCATCATCCCAATCGGCGGGGCCGACATGCCCGTCGTTGTCTCCATGCTCAACTCCTACTCGGGTTGGGCGGCCTGTGGCATCGGCTTTACGCTGGGCAACCCGGCGTTGATCATCACCGGGGCGCTGGTTGGTTCTTCGGGTGCGATCCTCTCTTACATCATGTGTAAGGGTATGAACCGCTCGATCTTCAACGTGCTGCTCGGCGGCTTCGGCACCGACACCGGCGCGGCGGCCGGTGCTGGCGCTGGGCCTCAGGGCTCGGTCAAGCAGGGCTCTGCGGCCGATGCGTCGTTCATCATGAGCAACGCTTCCAAGGTTATCATCGTGCCGGGTTACGGCATGGCGGTGGCTCAGGCCCAGCATGCGCTGCGTGAAATGGCTGATATGCTGAAAGCCGAAGGGGTCGAGGTCAAATATGCCATCCACCCGGTGGCGGGCCGTATGCCGGGGCACATGAACGTGCTCTTGGCCGAAGCGAATGTGCCTTATGACGAGGTGTTCGAGTTGGAAGAGATCAACCACGAATTCGCCACCGCCGACGTGGCCTTCGTGATTGGCGCCAACGACGTGACCAACCCGGCGGCCAAGACCGACCCGTCGAGCGCCATCTACGGCATGCCGATCCTCGATGTCGAGAAGGCGGGAACGACCTTGTTCATCAAGCGTTCAATGGCGTCTGGTTATGCGGGTGTCGACAACGAGTTGTTCTTCCGCGACAAAACCATGATGCTGTTCGGCGACGCCAAGAAAATGACCGAAGAAATCGTCCAAGCCCTTGGCTAAACGGTTTCATCGGGAAACATAAAGAAAGGCGGGAGCTCCGGTTCCCGCCTTTTTTGTTGTGCGCCCTATATGGTCATGCCCTCGAAGGCGTGCATCCACGTCTTAGATGGCAAGGCGGTCTAAAACGGAGCCCTCCACACATGACGGCGTTTGGCGTCGAGCGATGGGTCTGTCCCCAAAGGCTCTCTGGGCCGTACACGACGGACAGAGGTAATCGTCCTGGAACGACGGGGAGGCTTTTCTTGACTTTTGTGGTGAAATAGGATATTAATCCTTTTTGATTTTAAGCAATCATCCCCCAAAGCCAACTCGTTGGTTTCACTGACTTTTCAGTGAAAATGCTAAATTTTGACACACTACACGACGCTCTATCTGAGAGGATGAGAATCTGTTGGACTGGCCGATTCTATTTTTGCCGAATGGAGTCGCCCGATGGACCGCCAAATTCTCACCGCTCTCGAAGATAGGCTATCGCCTCA
>Ga0209475_10000799_pt1 | contig 49604 bp, 43 predicted proteins | sample tdDd471_FD_187128 | JGI IMG/M metagenome (GOLD analysis project Ga0209475, IMG submission 187128) | Marine sediment microbial communities from the Atlantic coast under amendment with organic carbon and nitrate - tdDd47.1 (SPAdes)... | ecosystem: Environmental > Aquatic > Marine > Coastal >... | reverse complement strand
ATATAGCGTTCGAGCAGGGGCATGGCGCGGATGGCCCGGTCGGCCGTCACCTTGCGGTACTGGGGATGGATGCCGCCCTTGAACTTCATGCCTGTCCTTTCGGAGCCTGGGTTTCGTGACCGTCCACATCGAAGGCCCGCAGGTCCCGCAGGATGAGGGCGCCGGTGGGACAGGCCTCCACGATGGACGCGTCGGTGGGCGCGTGGTCGTAGTCCACGTGGGCCAGGAAGTTGGACACCTTGATGCGCGGGTCGTCCGCGAAGGTCTTTTCGCACTTCTTGCAGCCGATGCAGGACACGCCGCAGGCCTTGCGGGCCGTGCCGCCCTTGTCGGTGTTCACGCAGAGCACGTGGATGGTGGCGTCCTCGGGGACCAGGCCGATGAGATGTTTGGGACAGGCGGCCAGACACTTGCCGCAGCCGGTGCACCGCGCGGGAATGACCTTGGCGATGCCTTGTTCGGTGATTTCAATGGCGCCGAAGGAACAGACGGCCTGGCAGTCCGCGAGGCCCAGACATCCGTGCAGGCAAAGCTTGCTGCCGCCGCCCAGCAGGTCGGCGCTGGCGCAGCTGGCCTGACCGTTGTAGCGGAATGACGGCTTGGCCACGCTCTGGTCGCCCTGGCACATGACCAGCGCCACCCGGCGTTTGGTTTCGGTGACCTCCTGGCCCATGATGGCGGCCACGGCCTGGCGGGTGGCGTCGTCGCACACGGGGCAGTCCGCGGCCTCGGCCTTGCCGGCCACCACGGCGGCGGCGAAGTCGGCGCAGCCGGCGAACCCGCACCCGCCGCAGTTGGCGCCGGGCAGGGCGTCGTTCACCTCGTCCTGTCGCGGATCGGTCTCCACCGCAAAGGCCTTGGCGGCTGCGGCCAGGCCCAGGCCCGCCACGAGTCCCATCCCGGCGAGTACGGCTGTCGGTACCAGCATGATGTCGTCCTCTTCCGTCAGGTTCACCGGCGCCGAGCGCCGGCCGGTTCCGTTACTTCACCAGCCCCGCGAATCCCATGAAAGCCATGGACAGCACGCCGGCGGTGACCAGCGCGATGGCCGTCCCCTTGAAAACCTTGGGTGTTTCGGCCAGATCCAGCACCTCGCGGATGCCGGCGAACAGCAGCAGCGCCACGCCGAAGCCCACGCCGGCCGCGATGCCGAACACGGTGGTCTCGATCAGGCTGTGGTCGTTCTGGATGTTCATCACCGCGCAGCCGAGCACGGCGCAATTGGTGGTGATCAACGGCAGGAAGATGCCGAGGGAGCGGTAGAGCGGGGGACTCAGTTTCTGCAGCGCCAGCTCCACCAGCTGCACCATCGCGGCGATGATGAGGATGAAGCTGATGGTCTGCAGAAAGACCAGATCCAGCGGCTCCAGCACGTAGTTGTAGACCAGCCAGGACACCACGCTGGCCAGGGTCATGACGAACATGACCGCGCCGGTCATGCCCATGGCGGTGCCGAGCTTTTTGGAGACGCCCAGGAAGGGGCAGATCCCGAGGAAGCGCGACAGGACGAAATTGTTGACAAATATAGCGCTTATGACGAGAAGCAGGAGTTCCATGGTCCACTTCCTGTTAATGGTTTGACAGGTAAGGTGGGGTTTTGGATGGGGGATTTCAAGAAGAAAAAGAGGGAAATTTGTCATGAAAAGAGGTGGGAAAAAGGGCTGTTTTTGTGGTTGGATGATGCAGCAGTGCGACCTGTCCGATCCGTCCCCGGAGGCCCGGCCTTGACCCGTGTTTCGTTCCTACTTCTGTGCGTCATGATTCTGACGGCCCCGCAGGCTCGGGCCCAGCCCGACCGCACCGGTTTCGCCGCCCAGATCTTCGGCGGCTTCACCTGGAATGCGCCCACCACTCTCAAGATCGAGCAGGCCGGCTACCCGCCTCTCGACTTCGAGGCCGAGTGGGAAACCCAGCCCCTTGAGCAGCCTTTCTACTGGGCGTTGCGTGCACGGTGGCGTCGCCCGACCGACGGTTTTGAACTTCAGCTTCTTCACCACAAGATGATCCTCAAGAATCCCCAGCAGGGTGTGGAACATTTTGAGGTCACGCACGGGTTCAACACGCTGACGGTCCACTACGTGAAGACATTCGGCCGGCTCGACGCGCGCCTGGGTGCGGGCGCGGTCATTCCCCATTCGGACTCGACCGTGCGGGGCACCTACTACGACGCGCCGGGCTACACGATTGCCGGTCCGGCGGTGATCGCGGGGGTGGGGACCGAGCACGTCTTCACCAGTCGGATCCTTCTGGCGGCGGAGGTCCAGTTCATGGCGGGGTGGGCGAACGTCGGCGTGGCCGGTGGAAGTGCGGACGTGACCAGCGTGGGGCTTCACTTCCTGTTCGGAACAGGTTACATATTCTAGGTCGCGTTGAGCCAGTCACCTCAGGATCAGGAGCAGGTGGATCATGTCCTTTCGCAGATGGTGTGCACGGTCGCTCGTCCTGTCGGCTCTGGTCCTGGTCAGCGGCTGCGCCTCCGACCCCGAGCCGGCCTCATTCGAGTTCGAAACCATGGGCACCCTCGCCCGCTGCGACCTTGCACTGCCCGACGGGATGACCGCGCCCGAGGCCCAGACCATGGTGACGGCCGTCTACGATTCGGTCACCGCCGTCTTCAGCACCTGGCACCCGGACACCGAACTCAGTCGCCTGAACCGCGCTCCCGCCGACTCGGCTGTCAACCTGTCGCCCTGGCTGTTCCAGTGCCTCGACCAGGCGGAGCGCATCCGGATCCTCAGCGAAGGCGCCTTCGACCCCACCGCCGAACCGCTCATGCGCCTGTGGGGGTTCTACCAGCGGGAGGGCCAACTGCCCTCCGACACCGAGATCGACTCGGCCCGCGCCCTCATGGGCGACTGGGCGTTTACCGGGGACAGCGAGGCGACCAAGCGCAAGGCCGACACTCGCTTCGACCTGGGCGGCATCGCCAAGGGGTATGCGGTGGACCTGGCTGCGGCCAGTCTGCGCAACGCGGGGGTGACCGACGGCCTCGTCGACCTCGGCGGCAACCTGTTCTGTTTGGGCGGCGCTCCTGAGCGGGAGGACTGGCGTGTGGGCATTCGCGACCCCCTCGACCGCACCACCTACTTCGCCTCGGTGACGGTGAGCGGCCAAGCGGTGGCCACGAGTGGGTCCTACGAGCGGTTCGTCACCATCGACGGCGAACGCTACGGCCACATCATGAACCCCGCGACCGGACGTCCTGCTAAAGGCGTGCTGGGGGTGACTGTATTCGCGGAGACGGCCGCGCTGGCCGATGCCCTGTCCACCGCCCTCTTCGTCCAGGGCCACGGGGTGGGGCGAATCTTCCTCAAACTGCTGCCCGACCCCGTGGATGTCCTCATGGTCATTCCCGGGCGCGAGGGCGAAAAGGCCCGGGTGCTGTACACACCGGGCCTCCTGGGTCGCATCACTCTGCTGGAAGATTACGCGGATACCTACGACCTGGTGGAATGGCGATAGCCGGCTAGTTCACGCCGTAACAGATCACTTCCAACGGCCGTTCCTCGCCGCCGGCGGCCTCCGCGGTGCCGGTGTTGTTTTCGCGTCGGTAGGCGTCCACCGCGCCGGTGACCACGACCAGGCGGCCGCCGGGCAGGAAGTGAATGGCGTCGAGCCGCGGGTCGCCGGGGCACAGCAGGCGACGCTGTTCCGTGAAGTTTCCTTCGCCGTCGAACACGTCCACCGTGGTCAGCACTCCGGGCGCCCGGTCGAAGTCCCCCCGTCCGGAGCGCACCCACAGCGTCCCGTCCGGGTTGGTCCACAGGGCGGTGATGTCGGGCTCCGTTTTTTCCACCGTCACGCCCATCAACTCACGTCCGTAGTGGGCACCGATGGCCTCGTGGGTCAGTTCGGCGCGGCGGGTGTCTTCGGCGGAGCGTTTGAAGGACTCGTACACGCGCGTGATGACGCGCTCGACGGCGCCGTCGGCCGTACAGACCCGGACTTCATAGGCGTTGCGTTCGGGCGCGAAGCAAACGCGCCCTTCGGGTGTGAGGCCGAACCGGTTCCACACGAAGTCGAAGGTCTGTTCGTCGAACACGAAGTGCGTGGTGTTGATGGGCGCGACCTTGGTGAGGTAGTCCACCGACGGCGCGCCGTCCAGGCTGTAACGCCGCAGGAACATGTCCTGACCCATCTCCCCGGATTCGTTCATGGACCAGCGCATGCCGGCGATCGCCAGGAAGTCGACGTGGGCCTGTCCGCCCAGCAACAGAATGAAGCCGCTGTCCGGGGCCTTGGGGTCGGTGAGGCGGATGGACCCCCTGGGGGCGCCGTCACGCGCGACCAGTTCCAGCTTGCCGGGCAGCACCTGGCCGATGCCGACGGTTCCGTCGGCCAGCGTGAGCATGCCGTTGGCGTTGTTCACCTGGCCCGGGCCCTCGCCTTCGCTGCCCAGGGTGCGCAGGAAATGGCCGTCGGTATCGAAGACGAAAACCTGCACGAGCTGAACATCCAGCACGTAGGTTTCGCCGTCCGGGCCGGGCAGCACCTGGAGGACGTTGCCGAAGAAGACCTCGTCGTCCTCGCCGCCGGCGCGCCAGAGTTCGGTCAGTTGGACATCGATGACACCCCCGCTGGGCGCAGAGCCGTTGTCAACGCGGACGGGACCGGCCAGGGTGGGCAGAGCGAACACACACAACAGCAACAGGATGCGGATCATTTGTGGACCTCCATGGGGCGGTTGAATCTCCCGGGGCCTTGACGAATTGGGGCGACAATAGTTGCAGTCAGGTTATCATTAAGGCCCCGAGGGCAACACAAAACAACAAAATATTTTGATAAATAATCCGTCAAAAATTTAACAACTATGTCTTGACTCTAAGCTGAAGGGGCATAACTTTTCCTTTATATGAGGGGAGTTATCCGGTTTGAATTTCCGCGGGCCCCTCGAATTGAATCAAGATTTCCTTATAGCTTATTTTTGCCCGATCCGGGCCGAAAAGCAGGGGAAGGAGGATTCGACATGACACCCCAGGACATGGCCCTGGTCACCACCATCGGCGAACGTTGCCGCACGTGCTACACGTGTGTGCGGGAGTGTCCGGCCAAGGCCATCCGCATCACCGACGGCCGCGCCATGATCCTCCACGAACGCTGCATCGGCTGTGGCAACTGCGTGCGCGTATGCAGCCAGGACGCCAAGGTGGTCACCGGCTCTTTGCTGCCGATGGAAGCCCTGCTGGCCGGTCCCGAACGCGTGGCCGCCGCGGTGGCGCCGTCCTTCCCCGCCGAATACCCGGACATGCCCGAAGAAACCTTTGTCGGCATGCTGCATGAGCTGGGCTTCGACCTGGTCCACGAGGTGGGGTTCGGCGCGGATCTCATCGCCCGCGAAACCCGTCGAATCATGAACGACGGCACCGGTCGCCGCTGGATCTCCTCGGCGTGTCCCGGCATCGTCACCTATGTGGAACGCTATCACCCGGACCTGACCGACTCGCTGCTGCCCCTGGTGTCGCCCATGGAGGCCGACGCCCGCGCCCTGCGCGAAATCCACGGCGAAGATCTGCGCATCGTTTTCATCGGCCCCTGCATTGCCAAGAAGGGTGAGGCGGCCCGCACGTCGGGCACCGGTCGGGTTGACGCCGCCATCACCTTCACCGAACTGACCGAGTTCCTGGAGGCCAAGGGCGTGAGCGGGGCCACGGTCAAACCGGTGGCCATGGCCCAGCCCCGGGCCAACCTGGGCGCGGTGTTCGCCCTGTCGCGAGGCATGGTGCAGGCGGCCGGCATGAGTGAGGACCTGGCCACGGGTATCGTGGTCACGGCGGACGGTCGCCAGGACTTCCCCGAGGCCCTGCACGAGTTCGAGACCGGCGACCTGGACGCCGCGCTGCTGGACATCCTCTGCTGCAACGGCTGCATCATGGGCGCGGGCATGAGCACCAGCGAGCCCTTGTTTCGGCGACGGGCCCGGGTCAGCCGCTTCGTGAGCGCCCGTCAGCGGGAGAACGATCCCGCGGTGTGGCAGGGCTTCATGGACCGCCTGGCCGACCTGGACCTGACCACCAGCTTCACGGCCGACGACCGCCGCATGGGCGAGCCGGACGAGGCCGAAATCCGACAGATCCTGAACCGGCTGGGCAAGCACACCGCCGGCGACGAACTGAACTGCCGGGCCTGCGGCTACGACACCTGCCGTCGCCACGCCGTCGCCATCTACAAGGGCATGGCCGAGAGCGAGATGTGTCTGCCCTACGTGATCGACGAACTGCGGCACACGGTCACCGAACTGAACCAGTCCCACCAGGACCTGACCAACACCCAGGAACAGCTCATGCACAGCGAGCGCCTGGCGAGCATGGGGCAACTGGCCGCGGGCATCGCCCACGAGGTGAACAACCCGTTGGGTGTGGTGCTGCTCTACGCGCACCTGCTGGCCGAACAGTGCGATCCCACTTCGGAGATAGGCCGGGACCTCCAGCTCATCGTGGACCAGGCCGATCGGTGCAAGGGCATCGTGTCCGGTCTGCTGGACTTCGCCCGGCAGAACAAGGTGGACCTGAAGACGGTGGCGCTGGCCGACCTGGTGGCCATGGCCCAGCGGGGCTGCCTGGTGCCGGGGGAAACCGTCGTCACGGTCACACACAAGGTGCCCGGTCTGGCCGCCCGCGTGGACACGGACCAACTGGGCCAGGTGCTCATCAACCTCATCAACAATGCCACGGCGCCCACCACCGGGGCGGATGAACTGGTCATCACCACCGACCGTCTGGGCGGCGACCAGGTGCGCATCGCCGTGACCGACAACGGAGCCGGTATCCGGCCGGACATCCTGCCGCGCATTTTCGAGCCTTTCTTCACCACCAAGGAGCAGGGCCGGGGCACCGGGCTGGGCCTGGCCGTGAGCTACGGCATCGTCAAGATGCACCGGGGCGACCTGCAGGTGACCACCAACAGTGATCCCGCGGCCGGACCCACCGGCACCACCTTCACCCTCGTTCTGCCCGTGGCCGCCGATGCGGAGACCGGAGAGCCGTCATGACCGTTCAAACCCCGGACAACATTCTGCGCATTCTGGTGGCCGACGATGAGGACGGCATCCGCATGGGCATCCGGCGGGTGCTGGAGGGTCTGACCCTGAGGAACGAGGAGTTCGGCGGCGATTTCGAGATTGAAATCCGTGAGGCCGCTGACGGGCTGGAAACCGTTCAAAAGCTGGCCGACCACCCGGTGGATCTGCTCATGCTGGACCACGCCATGCCGGGCTGCACGGGGATGGAGGTCCTCACCGGGCTGCACGAAAGCGGCTCCGATACGCTGACCATCATGATCACCGCGCACGCGTCGCTGGAGATGGCGGTCAAGGCCACCAAGCAGGGGGCTTTCGACTTCCTGGCCAAGCCGTTCACCCCGGGCGAACTGCGCAAGGTGGTGGAAAAGGCCGCGCGGCATCTGCTGGCCACCCGCGAGGCCCGTCGGCTGGCCAACGAGCGGCGGCAGGTGCGCTTCGAGTTCCTGTCCATCCTGGCCCATGAACTGAAAGCGCCCCTGGGGGCGGTGGAAGGCTATCTGCGGTTGCTGGAGGAAGGCATTACCGACGGCGACCCGGTGAAAACCGCCCGCGTGGTGGATCGCTGCCTGCTCCGTTTGGAGGGCATGCGCAAACTGATCTACGACCTGCTGGATCTCACCCGCATCGAGTCGGGCCAGAAGCAGCGCGACCTGCACCCGCAGAACGTGGAAGAGCTCCTGGTCAAGGTTCTGGAAACCTTTGCTCCGGAAGCCGACAGCCGGGGCCTGACCCTGAACCTGAACGTGTCGACGGACACGACCCTGCAGGGCGAAGCCGGGGAACTGGAGATCATCTTCAACAACCTGGTCTCCAACGCGGTGAAGTACAACCGGGACGGCGGCCGGGTGGACGTGGCGGTGACGGGCGACGACGCCACCCTGACCGTGGCCGTCACGGACACGGGCATCGGCATGACCGAAGACGAGGTCGAGCGCCTCTTCGGTGAGTTCGTGCGCATCAAGAACGAAAAGACCAAGGCCATCCTGGGCAGCGGGCTGGGCCTGAGCATCGTGCGCCGCCTGGCGCGTCTGAACGGCGGGGACGTGGTCGTCACCAGCCAAGACAACATCGGATCCACCTTTACCGTGACCCTGTCACGCAGCGGAGAAACAGCATGAGCACCGACACCCGGCTGCGGATCGACGCCGCCGCCATCGCGGACACCCTGACCCGGGCCGGCACCGCCGACGCCGTGCACGTGGAGGAGATCCTCGCCAAGGCCCGCCAGTTGCACGGCCTGGACGCCGAGGACGTGGCCGTCCTGAGTCGCATCACCGACCCGTACCTGCTGGGCGAACTCTTCCACGCCGCCCACGACGTGAAGGATGAGATCTACGGCCGCCGCCTGGTCCTGTTCACGCCGCTGTACGTGTCCAACCTGTGCGCCAACGACTGCGCGTACTGTGCCTTCCGCAGCAGCAACCGCGGCGTGGTGCGCAAGGCCCTGACCCGGGACGAACTGGCCGCCGAAACCCTGGCCCTGGTGAACGAGGGCCACAAGCGTGTGCTGCTGGTGGCGGGCGAGGCCTATCCCCAGGAGGGGTTCGACTACATCCTCAAGGCCATCGACACGGTTTACAGCGTGAAGGGCAACGGGAGCGCGGCCATCCGTCGCATCAACGTGAACGTGGCGCCCCTGGAAGTGGACCAGTTCGCGGCCCTCAAGGACCACAACATCGGCACCTACCAGATCTTCCAGGAGACCTACCACCGCGAGGCCTACGGCCGGGTGCATCTGCGGGGGAAGAAGGCCGATTTCGACTACCGGCTGGACGCCATGGACCGCGCGTTCACCGCGGGTATCGACGACGTGGGCATCGGCGTGCTGTTCGGCCTGGCCGACTGGCGTTTCGAACTGCTGGCCATGCAGCAGCACATCCAACACCTGGAACGGAAGTTCGGGGTGGGTCCGCACACCCTCAGCGTGCCGCGCCTGGAGCCGGCCACCGGCGCGGACCTGGCCAGCCACCCGCCCCACCCGGTGAACGATCTGGACTTCCGCAAGCTGGTGGCCATTCTGCGTCTCATGGTGCCCTACACCGGCATCATCATGAGCACACGGGAGACAGCCGACATCCGGCGCGAAACCTTCGCCCTGGGCGTGAGTCAGATTTCCGCGGGCAGTCGCACCAACCCGGGCGGCTACACGGAGGAGGGCGCGGCCTCGGCGGCGCAGTTCAGCCTGGGCGATCACCGTCCCCTGGAAGAGGTCGTGCGCGACGTGGCCGAGATGGGCTACGTGCCCAGCTTCTGCACCGGCTGTTACCGACTGGGCCGCACCGGCGCCGATTTCATGGATCTGGCCAAACCCGGGGAAATCAAACAGCACTGCGACCCCAATGGTCTGAGCAGTTTTCTGGAGTATCTGCGCGACTTCGCCGGCCAGTCCACCCGGGACGCCGGGGAGCTTTGCATCGACCGGGCGCTGGCGGCCATGGACGCCGGGCCCCGCCGTCGGGCCGAAGTCATGCTGGAAAAGGTGCGTGAGGGCAAAAACGATGTCTTCTGTTAACAAACAGGGCGCCCTGCGGGGATACCGCACCCATATCGGGATCTTCGGCCGGCGCAACGTGGGCAAGTCGTCCCTGGTCAATGCGCTCACGCGGCAGGATGTGGCCATCGTTTCGGACGTGCCGGGCACCACCACCGATCCGGTGGCCAAGCCCATGGAGCTGCAGCCGCTGGGGCCGGTGGTTCTCATCGATACGGCCGGTCTGGACGACAGCGGGGCCCTGGGCGACCTGCGCACCGGTCGCAGCCGCGGCGTTCTCGACCGCTGCGACATCGTTTTGCTGGTGGCCGGAGCCGGGCAGTGGACGGATTACGAGGCGGATCTCCTGTCTGAACTCGAGACCCGCGAAACCCCGGTGATCCTGGTGTTCAACCAAGCGGATCTGGGGCGGCCGGGTGACACGCTCCTCGAACAACTTACAAACCGGGTAAGCGCCGTGGTCGTGACCACCGCCACCACGGGCGAAGGCACCGAGGATCTGCGCCAGGCCATCATCGATTTCGCGCCGCCCGAATCGGCCCACGACCCGGTCCTGATCCGCGACCTGGTGCCACCGGGAGAGTTGGCCGTGCTGGTCATTCCCATCGACAAGGAAGCCCCGGTGGGCCGGCTGATCATGCCGCAGGTGAACGCCATCCGCGATCTGCTGGACGGCAATTGTCAGTGCCTGGTGGTCAAGGAGGACGGCCTGGCCGCCGCCCTGGCCAACCTGCGCACGCCGCCGGCCCTGGTGGTCACCGACAGCCAGGCCTTCCGCGAGGTGGAGGCCGTGGTGCCGCGTGCAGTGCCCCTGACCGGTTTCTCGGTGCTGCTGTCCCGGCTCCGCGGCGACCTGGCGCTGCAGGCCGACGGCGCCCGTGCCATCGACAATTTAAAACCCGGCGACCGGGTGCTGGTGGCTGAATCGTGCAGCCATCATCCGGTGGAGGACGACATCGGGCGCATCAAGATCCCGCGCTGGCTCAACGAAAAAGTGGGCGGCGAACTGACGTACGACACCGTCCAGGGCCACGACTTTCCCACGGACCTCAGCGGCTACAAGCTGGTGGTCCACTGCGGCGGCTGCACTATGAACCGCACCGAGGTGCTCACGCGCCTGCACCGCAGCCGGGACGCCGGAGTGCCGGCCACGAACTACGGCTTGGCCATCGCTCACAGTTTCGGAATCCTGGAGCGCGCCCTCGAACCCTTCCACCTGGCGGAGGCGCGGCGTGTCTAGCCGGGGATACAACGCGGAGTTTCGGTCCACCTTGGCGCGGGTTCGCGCCGGGGACAACGTGACCCGCGACGACCTGGCCCTCCTGCTGGAAGCGCCCGAAGGCGAGGCCCAGGACGTCCTGCACGCGGTGGCCTACGAAGTGAAGAGCCGCGAGGTGGGCCGCGTGGTGTACCTGCGCGGGCTCATCGAGATGAGCAACGTGTGCCGTCGCAACTGCAACTATTGCGGCATTCGGCGGGACAACCGCGATGTGGATCGTTTTACCCTCACCGCCAAAGAGATTGTGGCGGGGGCCGTCCGCGCTCACAAATTTGGTTACGGATCAGTGGTGCTGCAGGGCGGGGAGCGCCAGGACCCCGGGCACATCGCCTTCATTACCGACATACTGGCGCGTATTCACGCAGCGACCCGCCACGAGTTGGCCATCACCCTGTCTCTTGGCGAACAAACGGAGGAAACCTACCGCCGGTGGCGCGAGGCCGGGGCCCATCGCTACCTGTTGCGCATGGAGACCACGGACGCGGATCTGTATCTGGCGCTTCACCCCGATGACCCCGATCGCGAAAGCCGCCGCCGCTGCCTGGACTTCCTGCGCGACGAGGGATATCACGTGGGCACGGGGGTGATGATCGGCCTTCCCGGTCAGACCACCCAGCATCTGGCCGAGGACCTGCTGTTCTTCCGCGACCAGGACGTGGACATGATCGGCATGGGCCCGTTCATCCCGCACGACGACACCCCCTTGGGCGGCCACGCCGCGGGCTTTGACGGCGACCGTCAGGTTCAGCTGGGCCTGAACATGATCGCCTGCACGCGGTTGCTGCTGCCGAATGCCAACATTGCTTCGACCACCGCCCTGCAGGCGCTGCACGACCGCGGTCGTGAACTGGGCCTGCTGGCCGGCGGCAACGTCATCATGCCCAACGTGACGGACACGAAGTTCCGCGCGGCCTATCAGTTGTATAACGGGAAGCCGAGTCTGCAGGAGAATGCGGCCCAGACGCGCCTGAAGTTGGATGCGGCGATTGCGCGGATCGGCGAGACCATCGGCTACGGGGAGAAGGGGCATGCGCCGCGGGCTCTAACGCGCAGGAACGAAACGGTCCTCAAGGATTGAACGGCTGGGCAAACTGTATCCCCGCCTGTAAATAAATCGTATTCCGCCCAATCGAACTGTGCCCATACCCCGTCTCGATGGGGCCGAGCGGCGTTTCCACCAGCAGGGTGATGGCCCCGCCCCAATAGGTGTCCCGCCAGGTGGCCTGTTCGGGCTCTTGCCAGGTGTTCCCCACATCCATCCAGCCGCCCAGGTACCATTGCGGCATGTAGGGCAGCTTCAAGCCGGCCAGATGATAGAGCACCCCGGCGCCCCCCATGGCAAAAGCCCGTCCGCGCAATGATCCGTCGGCGACACCGGTGATGTCCCGCAGGCCCCCCATGAGGAAGTCGTGATAATAGGGCAGGTCGCCTTCGCTGCTCCCGCCCTGGGCGCGCATCTGTACAATCCACTTGCCCACCGAAGCCGCTCCCACCAGGTGTCCCCAGTAACGCCCGAAATCCAGGTCGTCGCCCAGGGACGGGCGGGCCAGCCAGGCGCGCAGGCTGCCGGCCAGGCCTTGATGGGGAATGGCCGAGTCGTCCAGCCGGTCGAAACCCAGGGTAAGATGCAGGGCGCCGATTTCGTCGGTGCGGGTGGGGACGTCCGGAAAGCCGGCCTGGGCCTCGGAGTGGATTTCCCCGCGCCACCAGCCCGCCCGGACTTCGGCGATCCGGCCCAGGTTCAGGCCGAGATCCACATGCCCGCCCCGGCTGTCGGTGCGGTAGGAGCCGAGCTGGTAGGACCCGTCGAAAACGGTTTCGTCGTGGGAAGCCCAGAACACGCCGGGGGCCATGAAGAGCGTGCGGGACGGATCCAGGGGCTGGTAGAACTCGGCGTGGACGCTGTGGAGTGAGCCCAGGGCCAGGTCGCCCCGGAACTCCCCGCCGAACCGGTTGATTTCCCGGCGGGCCAGGCGCCCCAGGAACTGGATCTGCCCGCGGTTCTGGTAGTTCATGCGGTAGGATGCCCCGAAATTCACGACCCACGGCAGGTAGGGCTTTTCCACCGGTTGGATCAGGAGTTCCCGTCCCGCGCCATTCGCGGGGAGGCTGAATTCCACCGATTCGAAGGTACCCAACTCGAAGACCCGGTCCAGGTCGCGCACAAGGCCGGCAAAGTCCAGGGTGTCGCCGGGGACTTGCCGGATTCGTCCCAGAACCGAGCGCTCGTCCACGTGGCGAAGATTTTCCACCGACACCCGGGTGATGATCGGCGCGGCCACCCGACGGCGACCCACCGAGGCTCGCCAGCGGGCGTAATCCTCTTGTGACAGGGCCAGCGGCAACAGGGCCTCGCGTTGGGCATCCACCGCCTGCCGGCCTGCGGCGATGGCGGTCTCCGCCTGGGTGAAATCGAACAGCGGCACGTCGGGCAGGGACACGGCGATGGGGACATCGGCCAGGGCCAGATCCGGTGCCACGTTGGCCCAGGTCAGGATGTAGTTGGCCTGCAGGACGATGGTCGGCACGTTCCAGACACCCGCGGGGGGCAGCTCGCCCGGGCTCCAGCCCACGTGGACGGCAATGACCTTGTCGGCGCCCATGTCGCGCACGGCGTCCACCGGAACCATGGTGCGCAGGTAGCCGTCGACCAGGGTACGGCCGTCAATTTCAACAGGGGGAAAGGCCCCGGACGCCGCCATGCTGGCGCGGACCGCCCGCATCAGATTGTCCTGGTCCAGAACCACGGCCTCGCCGGTTTCAAGGTCGGTGGCCACGGCACGAAAGGGAATGGGCAGGGCGTCGAAGCCGTCGTAGCCGGCGGTGTAGAGGTCGGGTTCGTTGAAGACGTAGGTGAATTTCTGTCCGAAGAGAAAACCGCGCTGCAGGCCGAGTCCCTGGCGGGTGATCCCGAACTCGAAAGGCCAAAGGCTGTTCCGGCTGTCGGTCTTTCGCCGGTAGGTCAATTGACGCCGGTCCGGTCGATCGGCCATGAGGTGCCGCCAGTCGACGCTCAGGGCCATCCTTTCGATTTCCGCGGGCGGGAAGCCGAGGGCCGCCTCGGCGCCGACCACCGCGCCCATGCTGGTGCCGGCAATGTAGTGGACGGGGATGCGCAACTCGTCGAGCCGCAACAGGACGCCGACGTGGGCCAGGCCGCGGGCGCCGCCGCCGCCGAGGGCGAGGCCGATGGTCGGTGGGTCCTCGGCGCCGGCGGTGGGGGCGGCGATGAGGAGGATCAGGGCGGCAAGAATGCCTGTGGCAACGCGGCCTAACATACAATCCCTTCCGGATTGAGGGCACGAGGGTCCCCATGGGCATTATGGCCCCCGGGCCGGTCCCGGGAAAGAGGAAAGGCACGGTTTTACCTGCAAAAGTCAGAGCGGTTTTGTATATTCCGGTCACCCCAGACAGGGAGCTGCCATGCCCAAACGATCCAGAAAACCCATCAACGTGGCCAACCTCTTCATGCCCCTCGGCATCCTGATCACAATTCTCGGGGCCGTGTCCATGGGCCTGCACTATCTGTCCGACGACCCGGCGCCCGTCTTTTCCGGTCAACGCGCCTTCGTTCTGGTCGTGGGAATCATTACCCTGCTCTTTGGTCTTTTCGGCAAACGCGGCGGGGGGGGCGACTCGGACCGGACCTGAGGATTTGCGCCAGATCCGTCTTCCCTCGCTCCGGCCCCTGTGGCATAGTCCAACCAACAAAACCCCGCCGAATCAGGTAGCCGCCCAATCCGGAGGTAAATATGATGTTCAGCCGCATTGTCACCCTGACGGTCCTGGCCACCCTTCTGCTCGCAACCGGCTTCGCTTCGGCCCAGGGCATCCCGATCCTGGACCCCGCCGTCGGCGTCAAGGCCGGCGTCAATTTTTCCAATCTGGATATTTCCAAGGCCGGCACCGAAAACCGCACGGGCTTCGTGGGGGGCGCCTACGGCCAGTTCCCGTTCAGCCCCTATTTCACCATCCAGCTCGAAGCCCTGTATTCCCAAAAGGGCTTCACGAAGGCCAAACTGGCCGACCTTACCGATTGGGAGATGAAGACCAGCTTCATGGAAATCCCCCTCATCGTCAGGGCGGAGATTCCCATGCCCCGGTTGAAGCCCTTTTTCTATCTGGGGGGATCCTGGAATATCCTGACGGGGTCGCAGGTGAAGAACTCCGACACCAACAACGAATGGGTCGACAACGACGAGGGCCTCAAGAGCAGCAGTTTTGTGTGGGTATTCGGCTTGGGCCTGAAGGTGAACAACATCGACATCGACGCCCGCATCAATCACGGCAAGACCAATCTCAATGACGACGCAAATTCGGACCTGGAGATCTTCGACCGGACCATATCCCTGACGGTGGGCTACGCCTTCTCCCTCTAGGATTCCGCTGTCTCGACGGGGCCGGGAGCCGACGGCACAGGCTGTTCGGCCCCGGCTTCGTCCGCCAGTTTCCTCACCTGCCGCTGCGCCCACCAGACCGATACCAACGCCGCCGACCAGGTGATGCCGAACACGCCGTACCAGATCCCGTTCAGCCCCATGTCCCACACCCGGGTCGCCAGCCAGAACAGGGCGAAGGGGGCGGCCAGTTGACGGTACAGGCCGATCCACAGCGCGAAAGCCGGCTTCTTCAGCCCCTGCAGGGTGGACGTGTTGACGAAAAGCACCACGTAGGCGTACTGGAGGAAGGCGGCGATTCGCAGGTAATGCCCGCCGATTTCCACCACTTCGGGATCGTCGGTGAACAGGTTCACCAGGAGGTCCGCCCCGAAATACAACAGCGTGGACCCAACCAGGACCATCCACAGGCCGTAGGTCAGCGACTTCCGCACCATGACCCGCACCCGGTCATACATCCCGGCGCCACCGTTCTGGGCGGCCAGGGTGAGCGCCGCCACGTTCAGCCCGATGCAGGGCAGCAGAATGATTTGCTCCATGCGGGTGGCCACGCCGTAGGCGGCCACGGCCTTCTGTCCGAATCCGCTCAGGAAATAGGTGATGATGAAGATGCCCAGCGCCACGGTCATCATGTTCAGGCTGGCCGGAATTCCCTGGCCGGCAATGGCGCGCAGAACCTTGAAGTCGGGGGTCCAGTGGGCGCCTTCGGAGCGGAACAGAAGTCCGGTGCGCCTCGCGCGCAGCCCCAGGAACACCAGGCCGCCCGTCTGCATGAGCACCGTGGCCAGGGCAATGCCCTTCACGCCCATGGCCGGCACGCCGAGGCCGCCGTACATGAACCACGGATCCATCAGGATGTTCAGCACCGTGGCTACCATCAGGTAGTTGCGGAAAGAGCGCATGTCGCCCTGGGAGTTGAGGATGCCGTTGAACATGTAGAACTGCATCACCACACCGGCGCCGCCGAGGATCACGAACATGTAGTCCAGGCAGATCTGAAGGTACTGATCGGTGGCGCCCAGCAGGCGGAACAGGGACGGGACCGAAAGGTAGCCCACGACCATGATGAACAGTCCGAGGAAGAAACTCAGGACCAGGCCCTGGCTGGCGGTGCGGGCCGCCTCGCGTCGGTCACCGCGGCCAAGCGCGTTTCCGATGAGCGCGGTGGCGCCCGTCGAGAAGCCCGATCCCATGGCCAGCAGCACGAAGAACACCGGGAAAGACAGCGACAGGGCGGCCAGGGCGTCGGTGCTCAGGCGACCGGCCCAGAAGGTGTCCACCACGTTGTACATGGTGTTGAAGAAAAAGCCCACGCTGGCGGGGATGGCCAGACGGCGGATGAGCACCGGAATGGGGGCGGTGATCAGGTCGTTGGCCGGGGCGTCGGGAAGGGTGTCGGTGTTGCTCAAAGGATCTCCTTGGACAGATGGCTTGACGGCCCAAGATACAAATGAAAGGGTTTGGCCGCCTTGAGCGTTGCGGTGCCCGGGCGTCGGGTTAACTTGAGGCCCATCAACGATCCATTTGCCGGAGGTAAACCGACCATGAAAATCGTCATCTACATCGTGGCCGCCGTCCTGGTGGTCGGCGTGGCCGGGGGCCTGATCTTCCTGCGCTCACTCAGCAGCGTGAAGGAAGCCGTGGCCGCGGAGGCTACCGACTCCTTCTACGACCTGCAACTCAACACCCTGGAGGGCAAGCCCGCCCCGATGGAGGACTACAAGGGCCGGGTGGCCCTGGTGGTCAATCTGGCCAGCAAGTGCGGCCTCACGCCCCAGTACAAGGGCCTTGAAGCGTTGTACCGCGAACTCGCCCCCCGTGGTTTCGTGATCCTGGGCTTCCCCAGCAACGACTTTTCGGGCCAGGAACCGGGCACCCCTGAGGAGATCCGCGCCTTTTGTTCCTCCACCTACGATGTGACCTTCCCTCTGTTTGAGAAGGTGAAGGTGAAGGGCGAACAGAAGTGCGAGGCCTATCAGTTGCTCACCGTCGGCCTGGAGGAACCGGACTGGAACTTCACCAAATACCTGGTGGACCCCGACGGCACCGTGCGCTACCGTTTCGGTCCTCGAACAAAGCCCGACGATGCTGTCTTGCGGGCCAAGATCGAGGCGTTGCTGCCGGCTGTGGAGTAGTGGCGCGGAGCGGGGTCCGAAACGGTTACCGAGAGGCCTTGGAGATGAAAAGACTCCGCAAGCGCATTCCCGTCCACCGCCCCGAATCCCACGGGGTGGCCCCGGGCACATTGCGGGCCCAGGCCGGCGCGCACGCGTCCCGGCTTTCGGTCATCGCCTATGGCCCCGACCGGATTCTTGAAGAAGCGGATGTGAGCCCGGCGCGCCTGGTTGAGCTCCGTGCGGAGTATCCCGTCACCTGGGTCAACTTCGAAGGTCTGGCCGACATCGACCTGCTGCAGCAGCTGGGCGAAATTTTCGGTCTGCATCGTCTGGCCCTCGAGGACTCCCTCAATATTCCCCAGCGGCCCAAGCTCGACGACTACGGGGACCATCAGTATCTGGTGGCCCGCATGCCGGTGGCCGAGGAGGCCCTGGACACGGAGCAGGTCAGCCTTTTCCTGGGGGCGGGCTTTTTGCTGACGGTGCAGGAAAAACCGGGCGACTGCTTCGACGGCGTGCGCGCCCGACTGCGCGAAGGGCGGACCCGCATTCGCGAACGCGGACCCGACTACCTCGTTTACGCCATGGTGGATGCCATCGTGGACGCCTACTTCCCCCTGCTGGAGGCCGCGGCTCTGCGCCTGGACGAACTGGAGGCCTCGGTTCTGGGGCAGCCGCAGAAAGTCCACCTCTCGGACCTTTACGATCTCAAGCGGGGCCTGATCATTCTGCGCCGCTATCTGGGGCCCCTGAGGGAACTGATCTCCGCCCTGCTGCGGGACGAGAATCCCCTGCTGGCGGACAAGAACCGGGTCTACATGCGGGATTGTCTGGATCACGCCAAACAGGCCTACGACCTGGTGGAGTCCTACCGAGACATGGCCACGGGCCTCATGGACCTTTACCTGTCCATGATGAGCCACCGGATGAACGAGGTGATGAAGGTTTTGACCACCATTGCCACCATCTTCATTCCCCTGTCCTTTATCGTGGGCCTCTACGGCATGAATTTCGACCCGGAGGTGTCCCGCTGGAACATGCCTGAACTGGGCCTGGCCTTCGGGTATCCCATGGCGCTCGGGGCCATGGCGCTGGTGTCCGGCGGCATGATTTTCTTTTTCTGGAAAAAAGGCTGGTTTCGTTAGGGTGACAATTTGAACCCCCTCGAAGGTTCTTGCGCTTTCCCTGTTCAGCCTGGGGCCGGTCCGTCGGCCCTGAAGGCCATGCGGGGGCGGGGCAACTAGACACGTCTTTCAACCCGGGCGGTCTGACCGCCAACTTCGACCATTCCTCAAGGAGAGGTTAAGATGTTTGCACTGTTCGCCAGGAAAAGCCTCCTCATGATCCTGTGCCTCGCCCTGCTGACCGGTTGCGGCTCCGCCAGCATCCAGGTTTCCAGCGACGATCCCACGCCCCATCAACCGCCCAACCCCGCGCAGCACGCCGAAGCCCCGGCGAAGATTCCCGTCAACTCCCTGGACGAACTGCCGCCGCACACCTATCCGCTCAAGGGGTCGGTAAGCGAAATGCTGCAGGATCCCGCCGCCATGGCCGAGCTCAGGAAAGCCTACCGCGCTGACCTGCAGTCCGATCTGGCCACCTACGACATCAAGGACGCGGCCACCCTGCAGGGCATGTACGGATCCCTTCTGATGCTGGAGATGATCGACGGCAACGACACCCAGGCGGGGATCCTCATGGAGCGGATCAAGGACCTGGAGGACAAGGAAGCCGCCCGCCTCATGAACGGGATCACCGGCCGTGCCATTATCGCCGCACGCAAGGTCGCCGGTGACGATCCCGCCACCGAGGCCTTCCAGGCCGCCTTCCGCGAGGCCTTCGAACCGGCGGTCTTCGCACTGCCGTGGGACGTGGTGCAGGACCGCATCAAGGGCAGCAAGGGCCGCGCCGAGTACCTGAGCGAGAACCTGATCCTGGGCATGGTCCAAACCAACATGGACCCGGCCGCCGCCGCCATGGGCGAACTGAACGGCGAGTTGGCCGGCGGGGCCATCCGCATGCGATACGCCATTGATCACGTACTGCCCCTGAACCCGGTGCTGGTCGACGTCTACAGCCGGTTCATCGACGCCAACCAGGTGGAGAAGGCCGACATCTGGTCCGCCCGCGAACTCATTCTGCCCGCGGACGCCGGCTACGCCCCCGTGGTCATCGGCGTATGGGATTCGGGCGTGGACGTGGCTCTCTTCGAGGACCGCCTCTTCGCCAATGCCGCGGAAAAGTTCGACGGCAGCGACACCGACGGCAACGGCTTTGTCGACGACGTGAACGGCATCGCCTTCGATGTGTACGGCGTGCGCAGCCCTCACCTGCTGCACCCCCTGGGCGATCAGGAGGGCAGGCTGGACGAGGTGTTCCAGTACATGCAGGGCTTCACCGACCTGACCAGCGCCATCGACAGCGAAGAGGCGACCAAGGTGCGCAAGCTCCTGGCCAACGTGCCCCCGGCCGAGGTGGGTGGCGTGATGACCTCCCTCAGCTTCGGCGGCCTGTACGCCCACGGCACCCACGTGGCGGGCATCTCCGTGCGGAACAACCCTTTCGCCAAGGTTCTGACCGCCCGCATCGCCTTCGACTACCACCCCACCCCCGTGGCCATGACCCCGGAGGTCGCCGAGCGTCTGGCCGCCGAATACGTGGCCACGGCCGAGTACTTCCGCACCCACGACGTGCGGGTGGCCAACATGAGCTGGGGCTGGTCCTTCAAGGAGATCGAGGGGTCCCTCACGGCCAACGGCGTGGGTGATTCGGCGGAAGAGCGCGCGGCCATGGCCCGCGAGATGATCAACGTGCTGAGCGACGGCCTCAAGGCCGCCTTCGCCGCCACACCGGAGATCCTTTACGTCACCGCCGCCGGCAACTCGGACAACGATGTGGAATTCGACCTGACGATCCCGTCGGGCTTCGACCTGCCCAACCTCATGGTGGTCGGCGCGGTGGACCAGGCGGGCGACCCCACCGGCTTCACCAGCGGGGGCCGCAACGTGAAGGTTTTCGCCAACGGTTTCCAGGTGGAGAGCGTGGTGCCCGGCGGATCCACCATGAAGATGAGCGGCACCTCCATGGCGTCGCCCAACGTGTTGAACCTGGCGGCCAAGCTCATCGCCGTGGACCCCACCCTGAAGCCGGCGCAGGTCATCGACCTCATCGAGCAGGGCTGTGACGCCCATCCCGACAACGCCGACATCCTGCGCATCAACCCGGTGAAGTCCGCGGAGCTGCTGCAGCAGTAAACGGTTTCGATTGGGCCCGGGCGCTTCGGCGACCGGGCCTTTTTTTTGTGTCCACGGGGCCACAGTCGCCGGGGTCCGCTGGACACGATCGTATGGGGTTTGAATTCAAAAAGTTGCCTTGGCAACCTTTACGAAAACTTCACACCGGCACGATCCCTGCGTTTCCCCGGGAAACCCCACTCCCGGGAGGTAAGGTGATGAAGACGGTCGTGACGATGTTTGCCCTCGCGGTTTTTCTGGGCGCCGCCCTGGCGGAAGAGGCTCTGCCCACCAAGGATCAGGTGCTTCAGAGGTTCGTGGAGGCGGTGGGAGGCGGGGCCGCCCTCGAGGGCCGCGACGAGGTGTGGTACAGCGGGACCATCGTCCAGGATCTGGCCTGGAAGGAGCCCAGCCACACCGAGACGCCATTCTGCTGTCGGGCCAGCGACACGGGCTGGCTCAGCTACGTGGAGTCGGCGGACTGGGCCGACCTGCCGCCGGAGGACACCAATGAGCCCGCCCTCAAGTTGCGCTGGGTCATGCATCCGTCGTTCGCCACGCAGGTGGAGGACTTCTTCCCCGACCTGGAGGTGGTGCGGCGGGAAACGCGGGCCGGACGGTCGGTGATCGTGCTGGCCCCGGCGGACCTGAAATTCGAGCACTACGCGCTCTATTTCGACGAGGAAACCGGACTGCTCAACCACATCGGTTATCACAACGATCTGACCGACTGGCGCGAGGTGGACGGCGTCCTCTGTCCGCACACCTTCGTGTTCGGGAGGAAGGGCGGGCATACCACCTACGAGTTTGAGGAGGTGTCGGCCAAGGACTGACCGGACGAAATCCATATCCGAAAAGGAATGAAGTCATGAAAAGAAAACTGCTTATTGTGGTCGTGTACCTCCTGGTCTTCGCGGAACCCGCGGCGGCCATCCGGCCGGATGTTGAGAAATTTTTAATCAGCTCAGAAAATTATTCGTTAGTGCAGAAGGTTGGGGCGGGGGAAGTGGAGATACCGGATGACTGGGATGATGTCGTCATGGGGTACGGGCTGTTCGTTGGCTATATCCTTGGCGTGGTTGACGTCCTTGGGGAAACCATGCTCAAGATCCCGGAGGACACACCCGCCTTTGAGATCTTTGATGCGGTCAATCACTTCATCAAGTTCAATCACGAATACTGTCTCGAGATCCCGGCCCTGCATATCGTGATGGGGGCGATCAGGGGCAATTGGCCTGAGGAAAACGGTTATGAGTCGGGTCCGTAGGCCCTACACCCCGATCCCCGGCGGCAGTTCCAGCGGCTTGCCGTCGATCTCCGCCAGATTCCACTGGGCATCCCGGTTCCCGGGCTCGCGGGCCAGGATTCCCTCCAGAATCACGCGGGCGGCCTGCACGCCGTCGCCCTCAGGATCCGTTTGCCACAGTACGCAGGCCAGGTCGTTGCCCGCCCGGCTGTGGTCCGGCACCCGGTTCAGCAGGGCGGCGAAAATGCGCTTCGCCGAGTCCAGGTTCCCGGCGTGGAAATCCGCTTCGCCGTCCAGGACCCACTGCTCGGCCTGCCAGGGGGCGGGCCTCACCGGTTCGAAGTGGGGCGACGGCGGCAGGGGCTGGAAATGCAGCCCGGGCACGAAGCCGCGGTTGATGAGTCGTTCCAGCTGGAAATCGCCGGTTTCGCGGGCATCGACGGCCAGGTCCCACTTGCGGCGGAACACCTCGAACTTTTCCTCCAGGACCTGGGCGTAGGCCAGACCGTTCTCCACGAAACTGCGGCTGCCGAAGTGGTGAATAAAGCAACCCGGAACGATGGCCGCATTGTAGCCGGCGAGGAAACTGCGCAGGCAGAAGTCGGTGTCCTCGAAGTTGCCCAGACCGAAGCCCTCGTCCAGACCGCCGGCGCGCAGCAGCAGGTCGCGCCGCATCATCAGGCAGAACCCCACCACCCACAGGGCCGGATTCAATTGGCCGGCTTTCTCGGTCGCCACCCGGTCGGCGAACGAAGCCAGGCCGACCAGGGCGTCCTCGTCGTAGTCCACCGCCGGCAGTTTCTGGCCGCCGGTGATGCTGTTGGTCACCGGGCCGGTGAGGCCCAGACGCGGGTCGTCCACCAGGGGCTGCATGAGCCGGTCCAGCCAACCCGCGGTGACCACCGTGTCGCTGTTCAACAGGCACAGGTAGTCGCCCGTGGCCGCGGCCAGGCCCACGTTGTTGCCGCCCGCGAAGCCCAGGTTGGTCCCGTTGCGGATCACCTTCACCTGGGCATGGTCCGCTTCCAGTTGTGTCAGGTAGTCCAGGGTGTCGGGCGCCGACCCGTTGTCCACGAAGATCAGTTCATGACGCGGATCGGTGTGCTCCAGCAGGGAGGACACGCACTTCCTGGTGTAGTCCAGGGCGTTCCAGGTGAGCACGATGACGGAGGCGTGGGGCAGGTCCGGTTGCGGCCTCGTCCAGCGCAGCCCCGGGGACACGTAGGTGCGAATCTGGTTGTGGGCGGTGGCTTTGAAACCGCCGTCCTCGCTTTTGACGAAATCCATTTCCGCGCGCCCGGTCCACACGGACGTGAGCCGCTCGATGTTGGCCTGGGTCTGGACCCAGCGTTCGGGCCCGCTCTGGGACTCGTAGTGGTACAGTAGACTGTCGCCCATGTAGACCACCTTCCAGCCCAGTTCCCCGGCCTTCAGGCAGAGGTCCACGTCCTCGTTCCCGTTCCAGTAGGCCTCGTCGAAGCCGCCGATCTCCGTGAAGAGCTTGGGGCGGATCATTAAACAGGCGCCGGTGACCACGCGCACGATCTGGTTCTTGCGCACGCCGGGGAAATCCACCGGCTTCCGGTAACCCAGGTGCGTGCCTTCGAGGACGGGCGGCGTCTTGGCCCGGAAATCCACCATGGCCACCCCGCCGTGCTGCAGGGTGTTGTCGGCATACAGCAGGCAGGCGCCGGCGATGCCCACCGTGGGATCCTGGTCCAGGCAGGTCACCATGGGGTCCAGCCAGCCGTCGATCACTTCCATGTCGTTGTTCAGGAACAGATGGTGCCGACCCCGGGCCTGGGCGGCGCCCAGATTGCAGCCCTGGGCGAACCCCAGGTTCTCGGGATTGTCCACCCGGCGCAGATTCCCGACGGCTTCCTGCTCATTCAGCCACTGGGCGGTGCCGTCGCTGGACCCGTTGTCCACCACGATGATCTCTTTGGAGCAGGCCGTGTCGATGGCCAGAATCGATTCCACGCATACCTTGGTCAGGTCCAGTTTGTTGAAAACCGGCATGACGATGGAGACGTCCGGCTGAGTGTTAGCGCCGCGATAAGGACCCTGCGAGGACATGAAATCAGTCCCTCCTGGTCGGGGGTTGGCCAAAAAACCGCCCAAATGGGCGGAGAAGTCCGTGATTTCCCCCAAAAGGGCAACTATCGTGCCCTGATCGCCCTTTTTTCCAAAGGATGCCCGTGACCCGAATCGCCGACATGCGCCGCGCCCTGCTCCACTGGTACGACCGGTCGGGCCGCGTGCTGCCCTGGCGGGTGCGTCCGGAGGATCGGGCCCGGGGGATGACGGCCGATCCCTACGCGGTGTGGCTCTCGGAAATCATGCTGCAACAGACCACCGTGCCCCACGCCACACCCTACTGGCACACCTTCCTGAAACGCTGGCCCACGGTGCAGGACCTGGCTGCGGCCAACCCCGATCAGGTGCTCGCGGCCTGGGCCGGTCTGGGTTACTACGCCCGGGCCAGGAATCTCATCGCCTGTGCCCAGGCAGTGGCCGACGGCGGCGGCACATTCCCGTCGGACCTGAAGGCGCTGCTGGCGTTGCCGGGGGTGGGTCCCTACACGGCCGCGGCCATTCGGGCGCTGGCCTTCGATCTGCCGGCGGTGGTGGTGGACGGCAATGTGGAGCGGGTCATGTCCCGTCTGCATGCGGTGGAAACGCCTTTGCCCAAGGCGAAGATAGTCCTCACGGCATTCGCGGCGGAGTTGTCCGACCCCGACCGCCCCGGCGACCATGCCCAGGCCCTCATGGATCTGGGCGCCACGGTTTGTACGCCCACCCAACCGGATTGCGGGGCCTGTCCCTGGTCCGACGGGTGTGTTGCTAAGGCAACTTTTTCCCAAACCGACTACCCCCGCAAAGCCCCCCGGAAAGTCAGACCCGTGAGGCGCGGCGTGGCGTTTTGTGTGGTGGACGGTGACGGCCGGCTCTGGCTGCGCAAACGGCCCAGTGAGGGATTGCTGGGGGGGATGTTGGAAGTCCCGTCGACACCCTGGCAGGAGGACCCGTGGCCGGAAGGCGCGGCCAAGGACCTGGCGCCCCTGACTGCGGCGTGGGAAGTGCGCGGGGAGGTCAAGCATGTCTTCACCCACTTCACCCTGTTCCTGGAAATCTGGCAGGCTGAATCCCCGAGGGGTTGGGTGCCTTCACAGGGCGGTTTTCATCCCCTGGATAAACTGGACGATTTGGCCCTGCCCTCCCTCATGCGCAAAGTGGTGATCTGCGGAACCCAGTGAAACGCCCTCATTTGAGGGCGCCTGTTCAACGCGTTAACAATTTTTCTTGCCTTCCAAACCATATCTGATTACTTCGTGTTTGTGCGGAGTTTTTGTTTCGACTAAAACTTTTCATTGTGGCTAAAAATTGAGAATGGCGGGCCAAAACCGGCCCGGATCACCCCTTCGGATTTTGGGCTTGTGAGCCCCAGCAGAAAGAGATCTCCCATGCAACGCGTGACACCCATCTTCCTGTTTGTGCTTTTTCTTCTTCCGGTGTTGGCTCAGGCCGAGGAAGACCAGACCTCCGGCCGGGGCATCTACGACAAGCCCTACCTCAAGGGCAGCGGCGGCGGCGTGGCCGTGGGCGGCTACATGGACATGGAGCTGGAGTACAACCCCCAGACCGGCTACAGCACCTTCGATCAGCATCGCTTCGTGCCCTTCATCACCGGTTACGTGAGCGACCGGGTCACGGTGTCGGCGGAGATCGAGTACGAGCACGGCGGCAACCCGGACAAGGGCGGTGAGGTCAAGATCGAGTACGGCGTCATGGACTACCGCTTCAGCGAGAAGTTCAACTTCCGCGGCGGGGTTCTGCTGGCGCCCCTGGGCCGCTTCAACGTGCTGCACGACAGCCCCATCAACGACCTGACGGCCCGTCCGGTGGTCACCCGTCAGCTCATTCCCTCCACCCTGAGCGAGTCGGGCATGGGCTTTCACGGCCTGTTCCTCACGGGTGAGGAATCCGAACTGGACTACGACATCTACTTCGTGAACGGCTTCAACGAAGGCATCATCAACGAGGACGGCCAGCTGCGCATCCGCGGCGGTCGCGGCAGCCAGAAGGCCGACAACAACAGCGACAAGGCCGTGGTGGCCCGCGCCGGATTCAGCCCCCGTCTGGGCACAGACCTGGGTGTGTCCTTTCACAGCGGCGCCTACGACAATGCCGGCGAGCAGCGGCTGACCATCGCGGCTTTCGACCTCAAGACCACCTTCGGTGCCCTGGAAATCCAGGGCGAAGTGGCCAACGCCAACGCCGACATCGACCGGGATATGTACGCCACCGCCGCCGAGAAGCAGCTGGGCGCCTATGCCCAGGCCAACTACCACCTCTTGCACGACCGCTTCCTGGACGGGTCGGTGGTGACCCTGGTGGTCCGCGGCGACTGGATGGACTACGACACCGATGTGGACGGCGACAGCGAAACCGGCCTGACCCTGGGCGCCAACTTCCGGCCCACCGAGGAAACGGCCTTCAAGCTCGACTGGAACCGGACCACTAAAACGGATGTCTTCGGGGAAAAGGGCGACGGCCAGGACCGCATCTTCTTCTCCTTCGCCACCTACTTCTAAACCATGGGATGTCGCATGACATGGCGCTTGTTTAGCCTGTTGGGGGTTCTGGCCGCAATGGCCGGAACCCCCGCGGCCTCTGCCGACGATCTGACCTCGAGTCCCGACGGACCCGAGGCCGTTCGCATCTACTACACCGAGGCCGAAGCCCTGGCCAAGGTTTTCCACAAGACCGCGGAAATCCGGGCGGAGACCTGGGTCCCCACCGACCCGGAACGGGAGGCCCTGGAGACCCGCCTGGGGCGCAAGGTGCCCGAAACGGATTTCGTCCTGCACCGCGGAACCAAGGACGGCGAGGATCTGGGCTGGGCCGTGGTGCTCCAGGAGAAGGGACGCTTCAAGCCCATCACCTTCATGGTCCACGTGAAGCCGGACGGCGAGGTGGGCCTGGTGCTGGTCATGGTCTATCGGGAATCCCGCGGCGACGGAGTGAAACGCCAGCGCTTCCTCAAACAGTTCCGCGGCCGCGATGTGGAGGATCCCCTCCGCATGAACCGCAACGTGGTGGGCGTTTCGGGCGCCACCCTCTCCAGCCGCGCCCTCACCGCCGGGGTTCGCAAGGCCCTGGTTCTGGGAGACATCCACCCCGGAGGCACACCATGAGTCGTGGACGAACCGTGGTCCGGGAAAGCCATCACGGCCTGGGGCTGCTGGCTGCGGGCGGCATTCTGCTGCTCGCGCTGACGGGCCTGGCCCTGCAGCATCCCGGCTGGTTTGGTCACCCGGGCCAAAGGGCGATTGTTCTGTCCGCCGACCCGAATACCGGGGACAGACTCCTGCGCGCCACGCCCGCCCTGCTGGAGGTGTCCACCGACGGGGGAGACACCTGGCAGGACCTGCCCTTGTCCGCGGCTCCGGACCATCCGGTGCGTCTGGTCTTCGGAGACGTCCCCGGCGAAGTCTGGCTTCTGGGCGGCACGGAACTTCTGGTGTCCCGCGACGGCGGACGGATTTGGGAAGACGTGGGGCTGCCCCCTGATCTCGGGCCTCAGCAGCCGGCCACCGACCTGACTTTTCAGGGCGGATATCCCCTGGTGGCGGGCCGTTCCGGTGCCTGGTACCAGACGGTCGATGGGGGTTGGGAAAACCTGTGGACCACACCGGCCAGCCGGGGCGACAACGCTCGCGCCTGGCTGTACCGCCTGCACACCGGCCATTGGGGCGGCGGCCTGGTGCCGCGTCTCTACGATCTGGTGGCGGTGGCCACGGCCATCCTGGTGGTCACCGGCCTGATCATGGGCGCGCGCAGGGCCCGCCGCCGGCGCCGATGATCGCCGCTCTCCTGCTCGCCGCCCTCTTGGCCGTGGCGCCGCCCACCCCTCACGAGGAGGCCCGCTACGTCATGGGCACCCTGGCCGTGGTGTCGGCCGAGGCGGTGGACCCCACCGCGAGTGAAGCGGCGGTGGATGCCGCGTTTGCCGCCTTCGCCACCGTCGATTCCCTCATGAGCACCTGGCGGCCCGACTCGCCCCTGTCCCGCCTGAACCAATCACCCTCGGCCGGGTGGCAGACCGTGGACCCCCGTCTGCATGATGTCCTTGGGGCCGCCCTGAATCTGGCCCGGCTCAGCGGGGGCGCCTTCGATCCCACCGTTCTGGACTTGGTCAAAGCCTGGGGCCTGCGCGGGGGAGAGGCCAGGGTGCCGGACCCCGCCGAGGTGGCCGCCCTGCTGGCGGCGGGGGGATTCCGAAAGGTGGCGGTGGATTCCCTGGCCCCGCGGGTGCGCGGCCGGGGCCTGGATCTGGGCGGCATCGCCAAGGGGTACGCCCTGGATCTGGCCCTGGCCGCCATGACCCGGGCCGGGGCCACGGCGGCCCTGCTGGATCTGGGCGGCAATCTGTTGATCGCGGGGGCGGGGACGTTTCCGGTGGGTATCGTGGCGCCCGACAACCAGTCAAGCCTGCTGCACACCGTCACCGTGGACGGCGGAGCCGTGGCCACCTCCGGTCAGTACGAACGCTTTGTGGAAATCGACGGGAAGGCCTACGGCCATATTCTGGATCCGCGCACCGGGCGACCGGTGGAGCGCCTGGGGAGCGTGACGGTGCTGGCCCCGGCGGCCATGACCGCCGACGGGTTGGCCACCGCCCTCTTCGTGCTGGGCCCCGATGCGGACTCCGCCTGGCTGGCGGCCTATCCGGGTGTGCGGGTCATCTGGGCCCTGCCGGACGGACCGGGTCGGTGGCAGGTCCGCGAGACCTGGCCCGTCCCGGTCGGCCAGGAGAGATAGACTCAGCCCTGCTTCCTGGCGTTCTTCACCATGGCCAGCAGCTGCGGCTCCATGGCCTGTACCGTGGCAAGCGGCCCCGTGAGCTTGAAGAACAAACTGCCCTGCGGACCTTCCACGACCACGCCCACCAGCCGATAGCCCGGCAAAACCTCGCCGCCGCCGCCCATGGGACGCCCGCCGCCGGATTTGTAACTGCCGTTCAACGAGACGATGTGGCCGTTCATGCCGTCGGCCGTAAAGGTGCCGCGTTCGGCGGCCGCCGCCGGGTCCGCGCCCTCGGGCAGGACCATCTGGCCGATCCAGCGCTGCAGGTTGGCTTCCACGCCGCCGCCGGAGGCCGCGCCGAAGTAGAAGACATTCACTTCGCCGGGGGCGGCGTCGCCGCTCACCGGGGCCAGACGAAACTGGGCCTGGCGCATGCCGCTGGGGCCGCGATCGTCCCAGTCGGCCGGAGGATCGAAAGCGACTCCGGCCAGAACCGTGCCGGAGGATGCGGTGTGGGCCGCGGGGGGGGCGTCAGCCGTCTGGGTTCCGGCATCGCTGGACCCGCCGTCGGTCTGGCCGCCACCGCAGGCAGCAAAGACCAGACTCAGCAGGAACAGGGACCCGGCACCGAACAGGGACCTCGCGTTTTTGGCGGTGTATTTCATGGCCGACACTCTATATACAACCGGCCTGAACCACAATACCCCTCTCAGGGACGCTCCAAAGGGGCGCGCATTCCCATCGAAAAATATCTGTCAAGACGCTTTCCTGTTGGCCGATAATCACTTTGCTGAATGGCTACATCTTATGAACGGACCTCTAGGGTCCCACGTCTTGGAGAATGCATATGATTCGCAGACCCATGACCGCCTTCATGGTGTTTTGCATCGCGCTGACGGGGCTGGCCGGAAACATCCTCGCCAACCCGGAGTTGCCGGTGAAATTCCAGCGCCTCATGCTGGAAGACGGACTGTCGCAAAGCTCTATTGTCTCCCTGTACCAGGACTCCCGCGGGTTCATCTGGATCGGCACCCAGGACGGCATAAACCGTTACGATGGACGCACTTTTGCGCACTTCAAGGCAGACCCCGACATTCCCAACAGCCTCAGCGACCAGAACATCACCTGCATTGCCGAGGACGCCGGCGGCGACCTCTGGTTCGGAACCGAAGGCGGCGGATTCAACCGTTATCTGCGCGACCTGGATTCCTTCAAGCCGTATATCTACGACCCGTCCCAGCCGGCCAGCGAGAAACACTATTCCGTGCTCGCCATCCTGGTGGACGATGACGGCATTATCTGGGTGGGCACCGCCAGCGAGGGTCTGGTGCGGTTCGACCCCAAGACAGAACAGGTTGAGTCCTTCGTTCACGACCAGGCGAATGCGGCCAGTTTACCGTCCAACGAGATCCTGAGCCTGATGCTGGGCGAGGGCGACGATCTCTGGGTGGGCAGCGGTGCGGGCCTGTCGAAATTCAGCCGGTCCAAATTCACGGCGGCGAACCTGCTGCATGACAGCACGGACGATTCCAGTCTGGCCGAAGGCGAAGTCAACTGCCTGGCCCCCAGCCAGGGCGGACGCATGTGGGTCGGGACCAGCACGGCCCTGTGCCGTCTGGATCCCGAGGTGGAAACCTTCGAGCGCTATGAGTTCGCGGTGCCCGAGGTCCTGACGTTCAACCAGGTGGCCGTGGCCGAGGTCATGGAAGAAGCCCCCCACAAGGTATGGGTGGGGTCGGCGCATACCGGCATCTTCCTGCTCAATCCCCAGAGCGGGGAGTACCGGAATTTTCTCACCGATCCGCGCGATCCGGTGACCGTCAGCGACAACGAGAGCCTGTCCATGCTCATGGACCGCACGGGTGTGGTCTGGATCGGCACCAGCAACGGCATCAATCGCCTGGACAGCAAAGCCAAACAGTTCTACCACCTGAACAACCAGGCCGGGGCTCAGGCCAGCCTCAGCGACGACTGTGTCTGGGGCATATGGGAAACCACCATGGGCGACGTGTGGGTGGTCACCGAAAACGGCCTGAACATCTACGACCCCATCCACGGCAAGGTCAGGGTACTGGTCGCCGACCCGGACAACCCCAAGGTCCCCAGCTACAATTCCTTCGTGGAAGTGTACCAGGACCCCATGGGTTACATCTGGCTGGGTGCACGTGACGGGGCCCTGAACCGATACGATCCGCGCACCGGAGACTTCCAGAACATCCGCGCCTTCCCGGATTCCATGGGCGCGCTTACCAACGACGAGGTCTTCCAGGTGGACGAGGGCCCGGGCCACACCCTGTGGCTGGGCACCATGGACGGCCTGGAGATCTTCGACCTGGACACCGAAACCTTCACCGCCGTGCGGCACGACCCGAGCGATCCCGGCAGCCTGCCCGCCGGCAGTATCCGGGCTGTCACCAAGGACAAGGCCGGGCGCATGTGGATCACGGGCTGGGGCCGGGGCGTGTCCTGTCTGGAGCCGGGTGAGACCAAGTTCCGCCACTTCCGTCACGACCCCAACGACCCCACCAGCCTGAGCAACAACGTGGTGCTGGGCATTTTCTCCGACAGCCGCAACCGCATCTGGGTGGGCACCAGCGCCGGCCTGAACCTGCTGGATCCCTTCACGGGCAAGTGCAAGCGCTACACCGAACGCGACGGCCTGCCCAACAACACCATTTACGCGGTGCAGGAGGACGAGTCGGGGCGCATGTGGCTGAGCACCAACTACGGTTTGTCCCGCCTGGACCCGGAGACCGGCGTGTTCCGGAACTACACCGCCCGCGAGGGCGTGCAGGACAACGAGTTCAACATGGGCGCGGCGCACTGTGGCCACAGCGGCCTGCTGTATTTCGGCGGCATCAACGGGTTCAACTTCTTCCGGGCCGACAGCATCAGCCACAATCCCTACGTGCCGGAAGTGGCCATCACCGACTTCCGCATCTTCAACAAGCCCGTGCGACCTGGCGACGCTTCCAGGGGCCGCACCATAATCGAAAAGACCATTTCCGAAGCCGACCGCATCGAACTGAACTACAGCGACAACGTGATTTCCTTCGAGTTCGGCGTGCTGCACTTCGCCTCGCCGGAGAACAACCAGTTCGCCTACATCATGGACGGGTTCGAAGACAGCTGGAACGAGGTCGGCACACGCAACCACGCCACCTACACCAACCTGCCCCAGGGCGATTACGTGTTCCGGGTGCGCGGATCCAACAACGACGGTCTGTGGAACGAGGAAGGGACCTCGGTGGCCATCCACGTGCGTCCGCCGTTCTACCGCAAGGCCTGGTTCATCGTGGGAGCCGTTTTGTTGCTGGCCGGCATCATCTACGGTCTGCATCGGTACCGCATGCGTCTGCTGGACGTGAAGAACCGGGCCCTGGAAGCCCGCGTGCGCGGCCGCACCGAGGACCTCATGCGGGTGAACGACAGCCTTCAGCAGGAGATCCTGGAGCGTAAACGCATCGAGGACGAACTGCGCGAGGCCAAGAACCACGCCGAAGCGGCCACCCAGGCCAAGGGCGATTTCCTGGCCAACATGAGTCACGAGATCCGCACGCCCATGAACGGGGTGCTGGGCCTGACCTCCATCATGCTGGACACGGAACTGAGCGCGGAACAGCGCGACTACAGCGAGATGATCTACTCCAGCGCCAAGAACCTGCTGGTGGTCATCAACGACATCCTCGACTTCTCCAAGATCGAGGCCGGCATGCTACAGCTGGAAAGCATCAGCTTCGACTTGTGCCAGGTGGTGGACGAAGTGACCGAGATGCTGACCCTGAAGGCCCAGGAGAAGGGTCTGCAGTTCAGTGCGACCATCGCCTCGGACGTGCCGCGTGTGCTGCAGGGCGACCCGGGCCGTCTGCGCCAGATCCTCATCAACCTGACCAACAACGCGGTGAAGTTCACCGGTGAGGGTCATGTGAGCATCCACGTGTCCCTGGTCCGCCAGGAGAAGTCCTGGTCCGAAATCAAGGTGGAAGTGCAGGACACGGGCGTGGGCATCCCCGCTGATCGCCTGGACAAGATCTTCGGCTCCTTCACCCAGGTGGACGCCTCGGTGACCCGCCAGTTCGGCGGCACCGGACTGGGTCTGGCCATCGTGAAGCAGCTGGTGGAGCTCATGGGCGGCGAAGTGGGCGTGAACAGCGAAGAGGGCGAAGGGTCCACTTTCTGGTTCAGCGCCGGATTCTCCGCCGAGAAGGTCGTGCGGCCCACCCGGGACGTGGCGCCGGTGCTGGTGGTTCACCGCCAGGAATCGGTGCGGAAAGTCATCCGCCAGCAGCTGGACTTCCTGGGTTACAGCGGCTACGCGGTGGAGTCGGATTTCCTGACCACCAACCCGGTGGTCATGCGCATGGAGCGTTTTGCCGCCGTCCTGGTGGATGCCGGAACGAACGGACAGGGCCAGGCCTTCGTCCAGCAGACCCGCCACCTTCTGGAAAACCGCAGCGACGGCTTCATCCTGCTCACCGAGCCGGGCGCCGGGCCCGAGACCGCGGAGTTGGAGGCCATGGGCCTGAACGCATCGCTCAGCGTGCCCCTTCTTCATGGACGCCTGGAAACCGCTCTGGGCGGCCTGTTGGGGGATGCCCCGGACGCACAGGCCCAGGAGGCCCGGTCCGAACAGCGGCCCACGGCGGCCGACCCGGCCCAGGCCCAGGTGGGCGACGAGAAACCTCTGCTCCTGCTGGCCGAGGACAACCCGGTGAACCAGCGGGTGGCCAGTCTCATCCTGGAGAAGCTCGGCTATGCCGTGCAGGTGGCCAATAACGGGCTGGAAGCCCTGGAGGCGGTGGCCGAAACCGAATTCGCGGCCGTCCTGATGGATGTTCAAATGCCGCAGATGGATGGCCTGGAAGCCACCCGCCGCATTCGAGCCTCTGATTCCAAGGCCCTGAATCCCGATGTGCCCATCATTGCGCTGACGGCCCACGCCATGGATCAGGCCCGCCGCCGCAGCCTGGATGCGGGCATGGACGACCATGTCTCCAAACCCATCGACGCCGAGTCCATCAAGAAGGTTCTGGAGCTGCATCTGAGCAAGCCCCGCACGACCCGGGCGGTGGAAACCCCGGTGCCGGAGGAAACCCCGATTCCCATGATGCGGGTCTAGTTTTTGTAACTGATCAACTGGGGCCTTGATACAGCCAGATGAGAACGGTTATCAGCCGGCCGGGAAAAGCGCAAGTTGCTCCCGGCCGGCGTTTGTTCTAGTATCAGCGGATGGCCCTTGTCACAAAAGCATCCCGATTTTTCCCCTCCTGCGCGGCCTCTTATCTCCGTCGTTTACCCGTGTTTGCCCTCCTGTGGGCCATCCCGGCGGTTGGGTGGGCCGCGGACCCCGGACCGTCCGTCCGCACCCTTGACCTGACGGGAACGGCCCAGGCCGTGATCAAGGCCGACGGCTCCCTGACCCTGGCCCTCGACGACGGCTCCCTCGCCCTGGTGACCGGCCGCCTTCAGGCCCCGGCCACCGTGCGCCGCGTCCGACGGGGCACCCCGGATAAATCCCTCTGGCTGGGACAGAGCTTCGAAGGCGCCGACGGCGGCCTGCGCGGCTTCTCGTCCCGGGCCGACGACGACGGGGACGGCCGCGTGGACGAGGATCCCCTGGACGGTCTGGACAACGACGGGGACGGCCGCGTGGACGAGGACTTCGCCGCGGTGAGCGACGCCATGACCACCGTCCGCCTGTCCGAGGCCGGCTCCGCCCTTCATTTCGAGTTCTACCACTGGCGTGATGTCCGGCTGACGGGGGCGGTCATGCTCAGCCTGCCGCCCCGTGACACCGGCGGTCTGTTGGGCGAGGCCTACCAGATCGATTCCGGCGCCGGCGCCTGGCGGGAGATTTCCCTGTCCATGCCCTGCCATTCGCTGTCGGGCAAGCTGGAGACCGTGACCGGCGCGGCCCTGGTGGCCCAGGACGACGGCCTCGGCGGCAGCGGCCTGTGGCTGGGCGTCATGGACCTGGGGGCCGGCACCGAATCCTACCGCGATCGTCCGGTCCTGGACGGGGCCGGGCTGACTTTCAGCCTGTCCGACACCCGCCGCCTGGTGGCGGTGTGTGTGGCGGAAAGCCGTCTGCAGCTGGAACGCCTGCTTCTGGAAACCGGTCGGATCGCCCACGGCGTGGCCGATCCCGCCACCGGCCGCGAGGTGCCCTGGATCGTGGGGCCCGCCTGTGTGGCCTGCCGGCTGGGCACCGCCCCGCAGATCAGCTGGCGGGAAACCGACAGCGGCCAGGCGGCTCTGGTGGTCCGGGTTTCGGCCGAAGGACCCGCCCTGGTCGATCCGGATCTGCTCAAGCTGAACGGGGAAGCGCTGGGCCTGCCCTTGACGCTCGGCTGGCAACCCGACACCGGGGTCCCCTTTGAACGCAGCTGGTCTGCGGTCAAGGCCAGCGACCCGGCCTGGCCCCAGCCCTACACGGGGATGGCTGGCCTGCTGGACCACGGGTCCGCGGGCGATCTGGTCCTGACCCTTCCGTTGACCGCCGCAGACCTGGACGCCCGCCTCTTGACGACGGACACGGAGCCGCACCTGTCCGGCCTGTGGCTGGACGGGCGCCCCTTCAACCTCGTGGCCCCCCGCACCCTCACACGCCTGGCCGACACGGAACCCGCCCTGGTTCCTGAAGATGAGGCCCGTCCGGTGGACCTGGGAGATCCCAACTACGGCCAGGATCGCCTGAACCTGTCGCTGGGGTTGCTGGAGGGCTGGCCCAACCCCTTCCGCGACGTGATTCAGATCCGATTCAAGGTTCCGTCCACGGTGGGCGAGGCCTTCGACTGGTCGGAAAAAGAAATCCTACCCCAGGAAGGGGAGATGCAGGTACCGGTGCAGTGGCCGTCGGGGCAGCCGCGCGCCACGGTCAAGATCTACAGTGTTAACGGACAGGAACTTGTGACCCTGCACGATGGAACCCTGGGCGAGGGACATTACACGGCCCAGTGGAACGGCACCGACGGATTCGGCCGGAAAGTGGCCTCGGGTACCTACTTCTGCAAGCTACAATTGGATACCTGGAGCGTGACGCGGCGGGTGGTCTTCCTCCGCTGAGCTGGGAATGTGTCCGGATATTTTGTCAAAACTTTAGAATTTATAATATTTTCCCCCAAAGCCGTAATTCCTTGAATACCAACGTTCGGGTGGGAAATATCTTTATTTTTTTGGCTCATTTTGTAGGCCAGATGCGAGTGTTTGATGAAAAAATATGCAAAATTCCGCTTTTTTGATGGACAAGCCCTTGGGGCATGCCCTAGTATATATAACCAGAGACGAGAAAATTTGTTATTAGGTATTACATCTTTGCGCTGCCCAAGATGGTTCCACCTGGCTTGGGGGGGTAACTTTAGTGGAAGAACGAATGGAAGCCTTACAGGAACCCTGGACGAGTTTCGTGATTGAGTTTCCGACTTATCCGAAACAGATCGTGCAGGGCCGGGAAGAGAGCCAGAGAATTCTGTTTCTTTGTCCCCAGGCTGAGGCTAATCCGACCGAGCTGTGTCTGGCGCTGTTCGGTTCCCAGATCCTGATGCATCGTTTGCAGCAGGGGGAATCGACGGACGTTCTGGCCTCCACCGGGTTCATTTTCGTGTATGCGGCCGAGACTCCCAATGCGCTGCGGGATGTCCTGGCTCGTCACAACACGATGACGAACGCCCCGGTGCTGGTGTCCCAGAAGTCCAATGTCGTCAAGACGGCACATTTCGTGACGGAGTTCCTGAACCGGGTGACCGCGCCGACCATGGGGTCGGGGCCGGTCATGGCGGAAACCGCCTCCGAGGCGGCCCACGGCGTGATGCCGGCGGGCATGCCCCAGGAAGCGGGAGACGCGGAACTCTGGAGCGAAAGCCTGCCCGAGATCGTCCTCGTGGACGAGAACGGCAACACTGTGCACGCGGCTCACAACCTGCAGGATTACCGAGCTGAATACGCCTGCCGCTTCGTGCTGGCGCACTTCAGCGAGAACATCAATCGGGACAAAATGGCCGAGATGGTCAACCTGTCCCCGGGATATTTCAGCAATCTTTTCAGGTCCGAAGTCGGTATGAGCTTCAGTGATTATCTCATCCAGGTCCGCATTGAAAACGCGAAGAGTCTCTTGCGCCGGTTCGACCTTTCGGTCGAAGCCATCAGCAAGCAATGTGGATTCAACAGCCTGGCTCACTTCTCGCGCACCTTCAAGGATCGCTGCGGTTTGTCGCCGCTCAAGTTCCGGAAGAGTCCGCACCTGGTGAACTAGAACAACTGGTTATTTGCGCAAAAAGGCCCTTCCCGTAATAGGAAGGGCCTTTTTCCATCCCGCCGGCTGTATTAGATTCCCTGCAGCCGTTATCCCGTTCCCTCTTTCTTTCCGGCCCGCCGGCAAAAGGAAACACCCTTGGCACTCGTGGCCCTCACCAACGCCCACTTCGACTACGGACGGGAGCGCATCCTGTCCGGCGTCAATCTGGCCCTGCACCCCGGGGTGAAGTACGCCCTGGTGGGGCCCAACGGTGCGGGCAAAACCACGCTGCTGTCGGCCTTGTCGGGGACGCTGGACCTGCAGGGCGGGACCCGCCAGGCCACCGGGAGCGCCAGCATCAAGCTGTTGCGGCAGGAAACCTCGCTGGATCCGGAGCGGGACGGACAGGAGGGGCTGCGGGAGGCCGTGTCCCGGTCCGCCTTTGCGCGGGAACGGGCGTTGGGCGAAGCCCTGGCCGAAGTGGGCCAACGGCTGGAGACGGCCGACGCCGCGGACCACGATGTGCTGGTGGAGCAGCAGGGCAAACTCCAGAACGAGTTCGAACGCCTCAACGGGTACGCCATGACCTCCCGGTTGGAAGCGGCCCTGCTGGGCGTGGGGCTGCAGATGGAGTCCTGGGAGCGGCCGGTGGCCAAGCTGTCGGGCGGTGAGCGGCGGCGGGCGGCTTTGGCGGCGGTGCTGCTGAGCGGCGCGGATCTCCTGTTGCTGGACGAGCCCACCAACCATCTGGACCTGGAGTCATGCGAGTGGCTGGAGAATTTCCTGGCCCTGTGCCCGTCCGCGGTGGTGGTGGTATCCCATGACCGGCACTTCCTGGACCGCGTGGTGACGCGCACCCTCCACCTGGAGCGGGGCAAGGTGGTGAGCTACAAGGGCAACTACTCGTTCTACGACGAACAGAGCGCTCTGCGCTACGAGCAGGATCTGGCGGCGTGGCAGCGCCAGCAGACCCGGCTCAAGCAGACCGAAGAATACATCCGGCGCAACATCGAGGGGCAGAAGACCAAACAGGCCCAGTCGCGGCGCAAGCAGATGGACAAGGAAGAGAAACTGGAGCGGCCGGCCACCGAACCGGGCCTGTTCCGGTTCAAGCTGGAACCGGGGCGGCCCAGCGGCGGCACCGTGCTGCAGGCCGAGGGTCTGGGCAAGAGTTACGGCGAACGCTGCCTGCTGGCCGGGCTGGATCTGCACGTGTCGCGGGGCGAGCGGGTGGGCATCGTGGGCCCCAACGGCTGCGGCAAGTCCACCCTGCTCAAGCTCATCGCCGGCAAGGTGATTGCCGACGCCGGACGCGTGGTCGTGGGCCACAACGTGGATCTGGGCTATTATGACCAGGAGCTCAGCAACGTGTCGGACCACAATACGGTGATCACGGAAATGGCGGCGGTGGATCCGCGCGCCACCCAGGGCGAACTGCGTTCCTTCCTGGGGGCCTTCGGTTTCGGGGAGGATCTGTTCGACCGGTCGGTGGCCCGGCTGAGCGGCGGGGAACGGGGACGGCTGTCCCTCATGCGCCTCATCAAGGAGGGGCACAACACCCTCCTGCTGGACGAGCCCACCAATCACCTGGACATCCGCAGCCGGGAATCCCTGGAAGCGTCCCTGGCGGCCTATACGGGAACCCTGGTGGTGGTGTCCCACGATCGGCGTTTCCTGGATAAGATCGTGGACAAGCTGGTGGTCTTCCCGCGGGTGGAAGAGGCGGCCAACGACGGTCGGGTTCAGCTTTTCGCGGGGAACTATGCCGAGTTCGCTCAACGCCGGGCCGAGGAAGCCCGGCCGGCGGCGGCCCGGACCCGTGCGCGGGAGACCGGTCGCGACACGCCGTCCGCCGCCGACCCGGTGTCCGGTCGCGTGGCCCTGAGCAAGAACGAGCAGACCCGTCGCCTGAAGATGATCGCCGGGACCGAGGAAAAGATCATGGCGCTGGAGGCGGAGAAGGCTGCCGCCATGGCGGATTTGTCCCGTCCTGACCTGGATAACGACAGCCGCGTGGCCCTGGCCCGCCGTTGCACTGAAATCGACACCCAACTGGACGGCCACCTGGCCGACTGGGAGCGGTGGAGCCTGGAGATCGAGGAAGGAATCGTGCCCGACTGATGTCTACCCGCCAGAACGAGACCCAGGGATATGAGACCGAACGGCCCAGGGAAACGGCCATTCTGGCCGGCACCCATTTGCCATTGGCCTGGTCCGGTGGGCAGGGCGGCGACGCCGACCTGGAGGAACTGGAACGGCTGGTGGACACCGCGGGCGCGGTGGTGGTGGGCCGCATCGAGCAGCGCCGTCAGCGGCCGGTGCCGAGCACCTTCCTGGGCAAGGGCAAGCTGGAGGAATTGAAGGAGCTGGTGGAAGAGACCGAGGCCACCCTGGTGGTCTTCGACAACGACCTTTCCCCGGCGCAGGGCCGCAACCTCGAGAAGGTTCTCGAGGTGAACGTGATCGACCGCACCGAACTGATCCTCGACATCTTCGCCAGTCATGCCAGCAGCCGGCAGGCCCGCATGCAGGTGGAACTGGCCCAGCTGTACTACCTGTTGCCGCGGTTGACCCGCCTGTGGTCCCACCTGGAGCGGCAGGCCGGCGGCATCGGCACACGCGGTCCCGGTGAAACGCAGCTTGAATCGGATCGTCGCCTGTTGAACCGGCGCATCAGCGCCCTGAAGAAGGGTCTCAAGGAAATCGAGACCAACCGGCACACACAGGTGCGGTCGCGTGAAGGTCTATTCAAGGCAGCCTTGGTGGGCTATACCAACGCTGGCAAGAGCACCCTCATGAACGGCATCACCAACGCGGGGGTGTACGTGAAGGACCAGCTCTTCGCCACCCTCGACGCCACCACCCGCCGGGTGGAGGTGGACGAGCGCCGCCGCTTCCTGTTGACCGATACGGTGGGGTTCATCCGCCGGCTGCCCCATCACCTGGTGGAGAGCTTCAAGGCCACGCTGCAGGAAGTGCAGGAGGCCGATCTCATGGTGCATGTGGTTGAGGCCTCGTCGGAAGATCCCGACCACCAGATCGCCTCGGTCAACGACGTGCTGCGCGACATCGTGCCCGGCGACAAGCCCACCCTGATGGTCTTCAACAAGATGGACCTGGTGGGCGAGGAACTCTTCATCAACAGGTACCGGCGCCAGTATCCGGAGGCGGTGTTCGTGTCGGCCAAGAGCGAAGCCGGATCCCTGGAACTGCGCGACGCCATTCTGTCGCGGCTCATGGGCGCGGAGTCCATTCGCACGGTGGCCGTGCCCATCACCAACCTGCATTGCCTGAGCCGATTTCACCGCACCGGGTCGGTCCTGGAGCAGACCTTCAACGGCGACATCTGCCACGCCACCCTGCGCCTCACGGACGAGGAGTACAGCCGCCTGGTCAACGCCGAGGGTGCCGTTCCCGTGGAAGATGGCCCCTGATTTGCAAATCAGGGTCTGAACATGCACACGCAGCCTCAAACGTTGCAAAGGGCCACGAAACCCGTGGGCCACCGTTGCGTTTTGCCTGTCGGGACCCCCGGACCGGCCTGAAACTCCCGAATTCCCGCCCCAATCCCCCCTTTGACCATGGCATATCCCTTGCATCTCCCGCAAGGCGGCGGTGTCTCCATTGCCGTCGGTCTGGCCGCAAAAGGCCTTTCCGGACAACCAATTGGGGGAAAACGGACCATGATGCTGGAGAAAACCAAAAGCCGGACAATATTGCCGCGTCGCGAGGGATTTACCCTCGTGGAAGTGATGATGGTGATCCTGCTGATCGGCCTGTTGGCCTCGGTGGCGGCTCCGCCCATGTTCCGCTATCTGGCGGACAGCCGCCTGCAGACCAACACGGACCGCATGGCTGCGGATCTGCAATACGCCCGCACCCTGTCCATCACCAACGGCGAGATCCTGCGTTTCACCTGCGACAACGCGGGCTACCAGGTGACCAATCCGCTCGACGGCACAGTGTACCGCAGCCAGGTCTTTTCCAAGGGCATGACCCTGGACTCGGCCCAGAGTGCGGACTTCTTCCCGTGGGGGATGGCGGACGCCAGCGTGTTTACCATCCAGTCGGGCACCGAGGCCCGATTGGTAACCGTGCTGCCCACGGGCATGGTGGAGGTGGCACACAAATGATGCGCAAGCTGCACGACAAGTTTCAGACGCTCCGCAAATCCGGTCCCGGCCGCGAGGGCTTCACCCTGGTGGAAATCCTCATGGTCCTGATGATCCTGACGGTGGGCATCCTGCCCCTGGCCATTATCCAGCACCGGGCGCGCCGGGAAGTGTCCGAGTCGGACCGCTACTCCCAAGGTATCACCGTGGCCCAGTCCCAGCTGGAACGCATCAAGGGTCTGGGGTTCGGAACCGCGGCCGCCGACAGCGGCCAGGTGGGCAACGTGACCTGGACCGCCGACGTGACCAACGTGAGCTTCGGATTGGACCGGGTTGCGGTGACCGCCAGCTGGCAGAACGGCAACGCCGTGCAGAGCCTGACCGTGGCCGACCTGGTTTCCATGCGATGAGGGGATAAGAATGATTGCCAAGCTGAAGCAAACCATGACGCCAGACCGCCGGGGCATGACCCTGGTGGAACTGATGGTCACCATGAGCATCTTCGCGGTGGTCCTGGGCGTCGTGATGGGATTCATGACCACCACCGGCCGCAGCTACAGCTCCACGCGTGAGCGGGTGCAGTACCAGCAGTCCATGCGGGCGGTGCTGTCTCTCATGACCCGCGAAATCCGCTCCACCGGGTGCGATCCCGCCAGTGTGGGCTTCGACCACTTCGCCGTCGCGGACGACGAGGGCATGAGTTGCCAGATGGACCTGAACGGGGACGCCGACTTCACCGACTTCGGTCCGGACGAAAGCGTGGCCTACACCTTCGATCCGGCCACCGGCGAACTGACCCGCAACAGCGGGGCCGGGGACATGGTGATCCTGCGGGACCTGACCAGCGTGGTCTTTACCTATCTCGACGAGGACGCCGCCCCCCTCGTCAACGTCCCGTTGAACGCCCTGGACCGGGCCCGGGTCCGCTATGTGGATCTGGCCCTGGCGGGTGCAACCGCCAAGGGAGAACCCGTGGATTACTCGACGCGCATCGCCCTGCGCAACGACTGACCGGCCAACCGAAGGAAGCCCGCTTATGAAGACCCTGATCGTCCCTGAAATTTCCCCGGCCCAGACCGGCCGCGAGGGCTTCGCCATGGTCACCACCCTGCTCATGGTGCTGGTGCTCGGCGTCATCGCCGTGGGTGTGGTCTGGCTCTCCACCTCCGAGAAGAAAACCACCTTTGCCGAAGGGGTTCACGTGTCCTCCGTGTTCTCTGCAGATGCCGGAGGCGAGGCCGCCATCAATTTCGTGCGGGTTTCGGACAGTCCGCCGCAGATCACCGATTTCGCGACCAATACCGTCCGCAGCACCGCGACCACGAACATCGCCGGTTCGCAGAACTACGACTACGACTGCCGCTACCTCCAGAAGAGGCCCAAGCCGGGCTGGGGTGTGGAATATCTGGATTACGACTACCGCGTGCTGAGCAACGGCACCGCGTCCCGCGAGGGACGGTCGGGCGTGCAGGTGGTTGTCTCGCGTTTGTTCAAAGAAGGCTACTAGTCACAGGGGGCCGGTGGCGTCCGGGCATATGCGCGGCCGCCCCCAGCAGGAGAGGATAGACATGTTACACGCATTTGAAACCCGACGGATCCTGATCATGGCCCTGGCGGCCGTGATCATGGTGATTCCGGCGGTGGGACACGCCCAGGACTGCGAAATTCCGCTTTTCGTGAAGCAGTCCCTGGCCGGCGCCAACGTCATGATTCTGGCCGATAATTCCGGCTCCATGAACGCGGCGGTGTATCACCTGGAATACGATTCGAAGGTGACCTGGTCGGGCTACTTCAGCTCCGGGTCCACCTACTACATTTCCAAGGACGGGTACCGGGAGCCGAACGACTTCAACTCCTACTGGCCCAGTTCCCCCAGTATCTATCTCATCAACTCCGATAACGGGGAAGACGGCCGCTACACGGGTAACTACCTGAACTGGATGTATTTCCACGCCACGGACATCCAGCGCATGGGCGTTCCGGCCGTGTCCCGGATCCAGGTCCTGAAGGCCGTGCTGTGCGAGGTCATCGACCGCTCGGCCCGCCTCAAGTTCGGCCTGACTGTTTTTCAGAACAACGACGGCGGCAACATCATCGGCAAGTGCGGGGTGAACCCCGTCTCGCTCAAGGCCACCATCAACGGCATCACGGCCAACACCTGGACGCCCCTGGGCGAGTCCATGGAAACGATCACCGACTACTTCAGCTACGACGGCCCCGACGCGGCCATCCAGGTGCCCTGCCAGTACAACTTCTGCCTGGTGGTCACGGACGGCCTGCCCACCATGGATACGGATGTCAGTCCCAAGTACTGGGATGCCGACGGTGACGGAAACGACCCCGGCAGCTGCACCAGCATCGGCGCGCCCTACAGCGACAGCTACAATTGCAGTGACCACATGGACGACCTGGCCTACTACATGGCCAACGAGGATCTGCGCCCGGACATGGAGGACGATCAGATCGTTTTCTCCTACGTGGTAGGCTTCCACGAGAACGGCAAACTGCTCCAGCAGACCGCCGAGAACGGCGACGGCCTGTTTTTCCACGCCGAGAACGCCGTGGAACTGGTCATGAGCATTGAATACGCCATCCAGGACATCCTGCGGCGCATTTCCGCCGGTTCGGCCGTGGCCGTGGTGTCCACCGAGCGCGGTGTGGACGATCGCCTGTACCGGGGCAAGTTCATGCCCATCGACTGGGACGGATTCCTCGAGTGTTTCGCCATGCCCTACGAGGACGGCGACCATGCCCTCTGGGAAGCCGGCAACATCCTGTCCAACCGCACCCCGTCCTCCCGTGAGATCTTCACGGCCGTGGACGACAAAGTCCTGGAATTCAACGAAGGCAACGCGGCCCTCCTGTGGCCCTACATGAACGTGCTGGACGAAGGAGAAGGCGCCGCCCTGCTGCGCTGGTCCGTGGGCAACGACGTGATGGGATTCCGGGACCGCAAGGGCTGGGTCCTGGGCGACATCGTCCATTCCACCCCGGTGGTGGTGGGCCCCCCCAGTAAATTCACCGGCGAGGAGAGCTATCAGAACTTCCACACCGCCTGGGAAACCCGTCGCAAGATGGTTTACGTGGGCGCCAACGACGGCATGATGCATGCCTTCGACGCCGAATCCGGCAAGGAAGCCTGGGCCTTCGTGCCCGAGTTCGCCCTGCCCGATTTCGCCTCCATGGCCGACAGCGGCTACTGCCACACCTACACCTGTGACCAGACGGTGACGGTGGAGGATTTGAAGGTGGACGGGTCCTGGACCACGGTCCTGGCCTCGGGCGGCCGCGAAGGCGGTTCCGACATCTTCCTGCTGGACATCACCAACCCGGCCGCGCCCGATTTCATGTGGCAGGCCACCGTACCCAACGACAAGTATTACGTGTCCGAGGTCCAGCTCATGTCCATCGCCGGCACGGCCGTGGCCGTGGTGGGCAGCGGTCTGGACGAGGATACGGACGATGCCTGGCTTTATGTTTACCGGATCAGCGACGGGTATCTCCTGGGCAGCGTGGGCCTGAGCTCAAGCAAGACCCGCAACAAGGCCACCCGTCCGGCCTACGTGGACTATAACCTGGACGGCGAAGTGGACCTCATCTACATCGCCGACCTCAACGGCAGCATCTGGCGTTTCGACACGCAGGAGTCGGCCAACCCCGGCGCCTGGGACAAGAGCGAACTCTTCGCCGGCACCCAGGAGATTACCGCGGACCCGGTGGCGGCCTTCGGGCCCAACGGTGACGTGCTGGTGGCCTTCGGCACCGGTGCCTACCTCACCGAAGACGACATGATGACCCTGGATCCCCATAGTTTCCTGTGTGTCTTCGACAAGCATGACGGGACCACCGTCACCAAGAAGAGCATGACCGACCAGACCGACTCCATTACCGAGCTCAAGGATGACCGGGGCTGGTTTGTGGATCTGTGGAACAAGGAAGGCGAGCGCGTGACCAAGGAGGCGGTGGTGGTGGCCGAGACGGTGATCTTCACCTCCTTCGCGCCCACCATGGATGCCTGTGCGGCCGGCGGCGAATCCTGGATCTACCAGATGGCCTATGACACCGGCGGTCTGCCCCCCGAATCGGAGGAGGGCGCCGATGAGGCGGACCGCTCCAGTTCGCTGGGCGAAGGCGTGGCGTCGCACCCGGTGGTCGACCTCGCGGCCGGCACCGTGGTGGTGCAGTCCAGTGACGCCAGCATCGACGTGGAGCCCATCGCGGCCATCATCCAGCGCCTGACCGTGCGCTCGTGGCAGGAGAGCTACGACCATGTGCAGGACGTGGCCCCGGCCGAAACCATTCAGTAGCCGAAGGTGCGCCCTGTGGGGCGAAAACCTGGAGGATAGAGCATGAAACGCGCAATTCTGATTCTGGCAACGGTGACCCTGGTCACCAGCCTGGCCGCGGTGGACGCCGGGGCGGGGTGGTTCGACAAGGACAAGGACAATGACAAGAAGGCCGCCCATCGCTACGATCTGTTTCCGGTGGCCAGCTTCAACGTGGGCGTGCTGAACCGGGACAGCCGGACGGGCTGGCAGCTGGACGACTACAACATCCAGTTCGTGAAGGGCTTCCACGTGGAGGGCGAGGACGGCGAACCGGCGGACCTGCGCGAAGGCGACACCGTCCTGGTCATGGGCCCCCGCTACGGAGAGACCATCCTGGCCTACCGGGTGCAGATCCAGAAGCCGGAATACAAGTCCCTGGGAGGGAGCCCCACGCCGAATGTGGTTTGGAGCCTGGCCGATCCCACCGTGGGCGAGGCCAACGGGGTCATTCCCGAATAGCCCCGACCCAACCGATGACCAGCCGGCCGTCCCCGAGGGGCGGCCGGTTTTCTATTTCCCCACGGGCGCGGGCAGGGCAATGAGGATGAACTCGTTGTCGTCGGGGACGCCGGCCCGGCGGCCGTCGCTGAAGGGGTAGTTGTTGTCGTTGGCCACCAGCAGGGTGTCGGTCGCCCAGACCGCCAGGCCCTCAGGGGTGACGAAGGGAAAGGCGAAGGGATGGCCCAGGCCGAAGGCGCCCGCTTCGGGCCGGGTCAGCCCGGCGGTGTCGTCGAGGTTGAGCAGATCGCAGACCAGGGTCTTGACCAGGAAGCCGTCGGCGTCGGTCACGTTCAGGTCCAGGCTGTAGATGCGCTTGATCACGGCGTCGGGGCCCGCTTCGCCGTCGCGCTCGGTGAGCAGGAGGGTGTGGGGCCCGGTGGCCTCCAGCGAGGCGATGGACAGGTCCGCCGCGTCCATGCGGTAGAACCAGGCGCGGTCGGTGAAGTGCTGATCCGCCAGGGAGAACTCCAGCAGGGCGCGGCGGTCGGCCACCGGATCATCCAGCAGGGCCTTCTCCACCGCGACCACCAGGTGCTGCTCGTCGGGCAGCAGAGCCAGCCCCTCGAGGCCGCCGCTGCGGGGCAGGTTGGCTTGGACCCGGGCGCCATCGCTGCGCACGTCGGGATGGTCGGGGGTGCGGTAGAAGTCGTTGCCTTTGGCGTAGGGTTTCAGGGCTTCCGGCACGGGCACGTCGAAGGGAACGCGCAGCAGACGACCCAGCCCGTCGCACACCACCAGCCAGGGACCGAACTCCTCGCCGATGTAAACGACCTTGTCGGAGGTGAGGGCGAAGGATTCGGGGTCCAGGTCGGCCCCGTAGAGGTAGGGCACGCTTTCGGGACGGCAGGGCTCCGCCGGCAGGAAGCGCCCGGGATCGCTGAGGGGCACGGTGCGCATCAGCTTGACCGTGCCGCCGTCGAAATCCAACTGCAGACGGTACCAGAGCAGCGGATAGTCCGGACTGTTGGCCAGGGTGCCGAAGCCGTTGTCCTGCAGGGCCAGCACTTCGCCCTCGCCCACCTTGATGATGGAGCTGAAGCCCTGGACGGGGATCCCGGTGAACGGGGCCTGGCGTCCGTGGGTTTCCGGGTCGATGTGAAAGCCCACCCGGTCCTGGCCGCGGAAGGTGTCGGCGGGGAGCAGGGCGTGGCCGGCCAGGGTGGGGGCGGGGTCGGACCCGCAACCGGCGGCGGACAGGAGGAACAGGGCGAGCAGGGCGGTCAGCAGGACGCGGGTCATGGAATCGATCCTTTGTCAGGGGCTCCACAGCAGGCTTTCAGAGTCATGGCATATCAGATCTCGGGGGATTGGACAATATCTCCCCAAATCCGGCGCTTGAAAAAAAGTTATACCTATGTTATACTTTAGGTATGAAAACAGCCATCAGCTTACCTGACGACTTGTTTGCGGCCGCCGAATCGCTGGCCGACAAACTGGGTTTATCCCGCAGCCAACTCTACCAGAGGGCCTTGCGGCTCTATCTGACCCAGCAGGGCCAGGACGCTGTGACGAGTGCACTGAATCGCGTTTATACCGAGGAGTTTGGCGGCGGAGGGCTGGACCCGTCCATTGCGTTTCTACAGGGCGCCTCCCTTATCCATGACGAGGACCCGGACGCGTGGTGATCAAACGAGGAGAAATATTCTGGGCGCACCTGGAGGATCCGCGCGGGTCCGAGCCCGGTTTTCATCGGCCCGTGGTCATCGTGTCCGCGGACAGCTTCAATCGCAGCCGGATTCAAACGGTCCTGGCCGCGGTCATTACCTCGAATACCGGATTGCTGGAAGCCCCAGGCAATGTTTCCCTGCCGTCGGCCAAGGCCGGCCTGTCCCGGGACTCGGTGATCAATGTTTCCCAGGTCATCACCCTGGACAAAGGCTATCTGGGGGAGAAGACCGGTCACCTGTCCAGCGAGATCATGGATCGACTGGACGCCGGGTTGCGATTGGTCCTGGGCCTGAATATTCCGCCTACCGGTACAACGCTTTCACGCCCCCAAAACTGACGGATTCCGCAGGCACCCCGCCCTCGGCCAGCAGAGCCTCCACCGTGTCGCGGATGTCCAGCAGATCAAACCCCACCGAGGCGTACCGCAGGGTCAACGCGCCATCCAGGACGGCGTTGTAAGGCAGGCTCAGGGCCAGGGGGAACCGCTGGATGAGGTCGTAGGTGTCGGTCTGCCAGATGGGGTAGGTCACGCCCTGGGCCGCCGCCCAGCCGCTGACCAGAGACGTCAACTCGTCGATATCCACCGCCACCACCTGCACGCCGTAGGGCCGGTAGGCTTCCCACACCATGGCTTCCAGAAGCTCGGCTTCCTCGTTGCAGCCGGGACACCAGGTGGTGAAGAAATTCAGGACGATGATCTGGCCGGCGTGGTCCGACAGGTTCACCGGCGTGCCGGCCAGGTCCACCAGGGTGACGTCGTCCACGGTGTCGCCCACCTGGTAGACGGCCAGGCCGGGGCTGGCCGCCACCATCAGCACAAGGATCAACAGACGAATCAGCATGGGCAGCCTTTCGGGTCAGCGCACGAGGGCGATTTTGAGGGCGGTGACGGCGCTGGACGAGCTCAACCGGACGAAGTACACGCCGGCGGCCGCCGCCTGACCGCCCTGATCCAGTCCATCCCAGGACACCCGGGCCGGGCCTGCCGCGTGCCACTCGCCGATCAACAGGCGGCGGACCCTGCGGCCTCGGGTGTCCATGATATCCAGCGTCACCGGTCCGGCTGCCGGGAGGTCGAAGCTCAGCACGGTGCGCGGATTGAAGGGGTTGGGGGCGGCCGCGAGGCGCAGGCCCGTCAGCGGCGGCAGTTCCTCGGGGGCGGGGGCGGGGAAGCCCAGCAGGCCGTTGATAACCTCCACCATCCGTTCCGGCTCATACTCGGTGCTGTGGTAGGCCACCCCGCCGGACGGGTCGATGACGTAATCCAGCGGGAAGGGGGACACCGCGCCCTGCTGTCGGTAGGCGGTGTAGGTCAGCCCCGTGTTCACCAGGAGGGGGAATTCGATCTGGAAGGTCTCCACGAAAACCTCCAGGTCCCCGGTGGGATCCTGCCCGGCGTTGAGGCCCAGGATCACGAGGTCGTCGGGATCATACAGGTTGTACACGGCCGTCATGAGGTCCGAAAACTCCGGACCGCAGACGGGTCACCAGTTGGCGAAGAACGCCAGGATCACCACCTTGCCGCGGTACGAGAAGAGGTTGTGACTCACACCGTCCATGTCCTGGAGGGTGAAGTCCGGGGCCATATCGCCGACGTCCAGGCCCACCGGTTCGTTGTCGGCGTTCAGGGACACCAGCACCGAGCTTTCATCCGAGTCGTCGGACTGGATGTCCAGGAACGAGGCGTCGTGGCCCACGAACGCGGGGGTGAAGCGAACGGTCACGTCGAAGGTGCCGCCCACGGGAATCACCCCGGCCACGGGGGTGAGGATTTCAAAGTTGTCCCCGTACTCGAAGATGCCCGTGAGGGTCACCGGGCCGCTGCCGGTGTTGCCCAGGGTCAGGGTCAGGTCCTTGAAGCTGCCCAGTGGCACCACGCCGAAGTCCAGGCCGGTTTCGGGGATCTCGACGTCCCCGAAGGGCGTTTGGCCGGGGGTGTAGCAGCGCAGGCGCGACCAGTCGGCCACCACCACCAGGTTGGGGCGGGCGGCCAGGCCCATGGCGCGTACCGGGGTGTTCTCTCCGCCGACGGGCACCGGATTGGCGGGGTCCGTCACGCTGAAGGTTTCCACGTCGTCCCAGTCGGCCACGTAGGCCAGGCCGTCGGTCAGGGACACGCCGATGGCCAACCCGGAGGTGTTGGCGTTGGCGGCGAACACCGGGGCCCGCGG
>Ga0209475_10000798_pt1 | contig 49604 bp, 42 predicted proteins | sample tdDd471_FD_187128 | JGI IMG/M metagenome (GOLD analysis project Ga0209475, IMG submission 187128) | Marine sediment microbial communities from the Atlantic coast under amendment with organic carbon and nitrate - tdDd47.1 (SPAdes)... | ecosystem: Environmental > Aquatic > Marine > Coastal >... | reverse complement strand
TGACGACAGAGGAAGGGAATAGTCGCCGCCCCACCCCTGTCGTCATTCCGGACGGACGCGCCGCCCCGGCGCGGTCGAGCCGGAACCCACCCGCCGCCACCGTCGGTCCCTCGCAATTGCACCGCAAGCGCCGGGACGCCGGCCCCTCCCGCCCACTCCTATTTTCCCTCCATCGCAACGATGGAGGCCGTCATGGATTTCCGCATCTCCGGGCTGTCGCCCGAGCCGTTCCGCCACCTGTACGGCCTGTCCGACGAAGCCCTCGCCGAGCACGGTGCGCGGCGCTACGTCGCCGACAGCAAGCCGGGCTTCCCCGACCGGGTCGAGGTCCGCGACGCCGAGCCGGGCGAGCGCCTGCTGCTGGTCAACTACACCCACCAGCCGGCCGACAGCCCGTACCGCTCCAGCCATGCGATCTTCGTGCTGGAGGGGGCCGAGAGCACCTACGACCGGGTCAACGAGGTTCCCGAGGTCCTGAAGGTCCGGCCGATCTCGCTGCGCGCCTTCGACGCCGACCACATGATCGTCGCCGCCGACCTGACCCGCGGCGACGAGGTGGAGGCGCTGATCCGCCGCTACCTGGCCGACCCGGCGACCGCCTACCTGCACGCCCACTACGCCACCCGCGGCTGCTACGCCGCCCGCATCGACCGCGCCTGACGGCGATCCCGAGACTTCAATTTCACCCGGACGGCAGCGATGGCATAAGGAGCAACGATCCGTAAAGGTGAGATGGGGAAATCTTTCGCCATGCGTGTGACGCTGAGAGTCGCCAGAATCCTCCTGGGTGTCCTCCTGCTCGGGGCCGTGCTGGCCCTGCTCGGCGGATCGATGGTCTGGATGCTCGGCGGGGCTCACGATCTCGACATCGCCGGAGTCGCCGCCGTCAACGACCGTCCCGCCGATCGAATCGCAACGGGCTGGACCCACTATGGCGGCGACGCGGCGGGGCGGCGCTATTCGACGGCCGACCAGATCACCCGCGCCACCGTCAGCCGGCTCGAGATCGCCTGGTCATACTCGACCGGCGATCTCGCCGATCGACCGGTCGCATTGCGGCGCAGCGCCGCCGAGGGCACGCCTATCCTTGTCGACGGCAAGCTGATCGCCTGCACGCCGTTCAACGAGGTCGTGGCGCTCGACCCCGGCTCGGGCCGGGAGCTCTGGCGCTTTGACCCGCAGATCGCCCTCGATCAGCGACCGGCGAACCTGTTCATCTGCCGCGGCGTGGCGGCATGGCAGGGAGCTGCCGGTGACGCCTGCGCATCGCGGATCTTCGTCGGCACCAACGATGGCCGGTTGATCGCCCTGAGCACCGACAACGGCGAGCCGTGCGACGGGTTCGGCGTCCATGGAACGGTCGCGATCGACCCGGGCATGAAGCTACTGTGGCCGGGCGAATTCCAGATCACCTCGCCGCCGGCGGTCGCCGGCGACACGGTCATTGTCGGTTCGTCGATCTCCGACAACAACCGCCGCGCGGCACCGTCCGGTGTCGTGCGTGCCTACGATGCTCGGACCGGGATGCCGAAATGGCGCTTCGACCCGATCCCGAGAACGCCAGACGCAGCCAACGCGAAGGACTGGAAGGGTCCGCAGACGCCCGTCGAGGGCCATGCCAACGCCTGGGCACCGATGTCGGTCGACGTTGCGCGCGGCCTGGTGTTCCTGCCGACGTCGAGCCCGAGCCCCGACTTCTACGGGGGCCTGCGCCCCGGCGACAACCGCTACGCAAACTCCATCGTCGCTCTCGATGTCGAAGCGGGTGAGATCGTCTGGAGCTTCCAGACCGTGCATCACGATGTCTGGGACTACGACGTGCCGGCCCAGCCCGGCCTGTACAGCGTCTGGAAGAACGGGCGCGCGCACGACGTGGTGGCGCAGGTGACCAAGACCGGTCTCGTGTTCGTGCTCGACCGAGACACCGGCGAACCGGTGCTACCGGTGGAGGAGCGGCCGGTGCCGTCGGACGGGGTCCCGGGCGAGGCGCTGTCGCCGACCCAGCCGTTTCCGATCGCGACGCCGGCCCTGGTGCCGGACCGCACTGCACCGGAAGACGCGTTCGGCATCACCTGGTTCGACCGGCGGATCTGTGCCGGGAAGATCCGCGGCGCGCGGATGGACGGACTGTTCACGCCGCCGTCGGAGCGCGGCACCCTGGTCCAGCCATTCACCGGCGGCGGCGTGAACTGGGGCGGCGCGGCCTTCGATCCGGCGCGCAACCTCCTGGTGGTGAACATGAGCAACGCCATTCACCACGTCCAGCTGATCCCGGCCGACGCCGCGCGGGCCGCCCGCGAGGCGCATCGCGACAAGGAGATCTCGCTGCAGACCGGCACGCCCTACGGCGTGAAGCGCGAGTTCCTCGGGTCGCCGCTCGGGCTACCCTGCAACCCGCCGCCCTGGGGGATCATCGCCGGCGTGGACCTGACGACCGGCCGGATCGTCTGGCGCTCGACCCTCGGCACCACGGAGGACCTGGCGCCGGTCCCGCCGGTGAAGCTCGGCACCCCGAATTTCGGCGGCCCGATCGTCACCGCGGGTGGCCTGGTCTTCATCGGCGCGGCGATGGACAACTATCTGCGGGCGTTCGACGTTGAGACCGGGATGGAGCTGTGGAAGGGCCGCCTGCCGGCCGGCGGACAGGCGACACCGATGACCTATCAGTGGCAGGGTCGGCAATATGTGGTGATCTACGCCGGCGGCCACGCCCGGGTCGGTACCACCCTCGGCGACCGGATCGTCGCATTCGCCCTGCCGAACTGACGGCCGTCCGCACCGACCGCCGAATTGCGCCGCAAGCATCGGGACGCGCCCGCACCGGGGACAGCCTAGCGTCCGTTCGTCGCCCCCCGATGGACAGGACTCCGATGACCCGCTCCGAGCTCCGGCTGCCCGCCGCCTTCCACCGCCTCGCCTGGTCCAACCTGGCCGCCCAGTCGGCCGAGCAGGTGGCGCTGGCCGCCGCCCCTTTGGTCGCGGTGCTGGCGCTCGGCGCCGGCGCCGCCGAGACCGGCCTGTTGCAGACCGCCTTGACCCTGCCGTTCCTGCTGCTGGCGATTCCCGCCGGGGTGCTGGCCGACCGGCTGTCGCGCCGCGGCCTGATGGTCGCGGCCGAGGCGCTGCGGGCGCTGGCCCTGCTGGCGATCCTGGCGCTGGTCCTGAGCGACCTCGTCACCTGGCCGCTGCTGGCGGTGCTCGGGTTCCTGGCGGCCTGCGGGACCGTCGTCTACAGCGTGGCCGCCCCGGCGGTTGTGCCGGCCCTGGTCCGGCCCGACCGGCTGGCGCCCGCCAATGCCCGGCTGGAGCTGGCCCGTACCCTGGCCTTCACCGCCGGGCCGGCGCTCGGCGGCGTGCTGGTCGGCTGGACCGGCCCCGGCGCCGCCTTCGCGGCCGCGGCGGCGCTGTCGCTGGTTGCCACCGCCCTGCTGGCCGGCCTGCGCGAACCGGCCCGGGCCGCGCGGCCCCGGCGCCACGTGCTGCAGGAGATCGCCGAGGGCGCGCGGTTCGTGTCCGGCCACGCCCTGCTGCGGCCGGTGCTGATCACCCAGTTCGTGTTCAACACCGCGTATTTCGTCATCATGGCGGTGTTCGTGCCGTACGCGGTGCGCCATCTCGGCATGACCGCCTCCGGCGTCGGGCTGGTACTCGGGCTGTACGGCGCCGGCATGGTGGCGGGCGCGCTGCTGGCGCCGGCGGTGATGCGGCGGCTGGCGTTCGGCACGGTGGTCGCGATCGGCCCGGTCACCGGGCTGGCCGCGTCGCTGGTGATGGCGTCGACGATCTGGGTGCCGACCCCGGCGCTCGCCGGCCTCGGCTTCTTCCTGCTGGGGCTCGGGCCGATCCTGTGGGTGATCAGCACCACCACGCTGCGCCAGGCGGTGACGCCGTCCGACCTGCTCGGCCGGGTCTCGTCGTTCAGCGTGCTGGCCCAGGGCTCGCGCCCGCTCGGCGCCGCGCTCGGGGCAGCGGTGGCGGCGGTGTCCGGGGCCGAGGCCTGCCTGCTGCTGGCGGTTTCCGGCTTCCTGCTGCAGGCCCTGGTCATCCTGGCCTCGCCGGCGGTCCGCCTGGCCCGCCAGCCGGAGATGGCGACGGCCTGAACCTATAGGGAGAGGCCGCCGAACCGGACCAGCCAGATCACCACCGGCAGGCTGGCGAAGCCAAGCACCGTCGACAGCACGACCGCGCCGGCCACCGCCTCCGGGCGGCGGCCGTAGCGCAACGCGAACAGATAGCTGAACACCGCGATCGGCATCGACGACTGCAGGATCAGCACGCCGGCCGCCTCGGCCGGCAGCCCGAGGATCCAGGCGACCGCGGTGCCGACCCCGAAGCCGACGAACAGCCGTGCCAGCGCTACCGCCAGGCCGTCGCCGAGCGAGCGGACCTCCAGCTTGGCCAGCGACACCCCGAGCGCGATCAGCATCACCGGGATGGTGAAGCCGGCCAGCAGGTGCAGGGTCTTGGCGGCGACCGCCGGCACCTCCAGGTCGAACGCCATCACCGGCAGTGCTGCGACCACCGCGTACAGCACCGGCGAGGTCAGGGCCATGCGCAGCGAGGCGCGGCCCGAGGCGATCGCCACGCCGAGCGTGAACTGCAGGATGACCATGGCCGCGAAGAACGAGATCGCCAGCGCCAGCCCGCGGTCGCCGAACGCGAACAGCGCGATCGGCAGCCCCATGTTGCCGGTGTTCGGGAACATCAGGGCCGGCAGGAAGGTCGCCCGGTCGAGGCCGGCGGCGTACAGCCAGGGGATCGCCAGCAGCCCGAAGCCGATCACCGTCAGCCCGGTGCCGGCCGCCATCATCCCGAAATCGGCGATGTCGAGGTCGAGCCGCGTCAGCGTGTCGAACACCAGGCAGGGCGTGCCGATCTGCACGGTCAGCCCGGTCACGGTCTCGCTGTCGAACGCCTTGCCGAGCTTGGCCCAGGTCCAGCCGATGGCCGCGCACACGAACACCGGGGCGACGATCCCCACCAGATCCAGCACGATCACGCGCCCGCTTCCCCCGCTCAGCCACGGCCCGGCACAGTACCGTTTCCGCCGCGGCTGTTGCGCGGACCCGGCCGGTGCGCCACATCTGGCGCTGTCTTAGCGCGTGCGGGAGGGTAACGCATGATCTTCTACGAGCCGGGCCGTCACAAGGACGAGGGCTTTCGCCACGATCCGTTCAAGGCCTTCGTGTCGCCCCGGCCGATCGGCTGGATCTCGACCGTCGACGCCGAGGGGCGCACCAACCTGGCGCCCTACAGCTTCTTCAACGCCATGTCGTTCCTGCCGCCGGTGGTGGTGTTCGGCACCGGCACCCACGCCGACGGCTCGCCCAAGGACACCCAGCGCAACGTCGAGGCGACCGGCGAGTTCGTCTGCAACATCGTCTCCGAGGCGCTGAAGGAGCAGATGAACGAGACCTCGGCCCACCTGCCGCACGGCGACGACGAGATGGCCAAGGCCGGCCTCGCCGGCGCGGCGTGCCAGAAGGTCAGGCCGCTGCGGGTCGCGGCCGCCCCGGTGGCGCTGGAGTGCCGCTACCTGGAGTCCGTCAAGCTGCCGTCCTGGAACGAGCCGGCCGGCAACTACGCGATCTTCGGCGAGGTCATCGGCGTCCACGTCGACCCGGCGATCGTCGAGAACGGCCTGGTCGACGTCACCCGCTACCGCCCGGTCTCCCGCCTCGGCTACTTCGACTACGCGACGGTCACCGAGGTGTTCCAGATGATGCGGCCGGACTGAGGGGCAGCGGACGGCACGCTTGCGGGGGCCGCTCAACACGCTATCTTCATTGGCATAAATTTTCTGCCCGGGAATAGCGATGGCCCTGAACATCAAGGATCCCGTTACCGAGAGGCTCGTCCGGGAACTCGCCGCCGCCACCGGCGAAGGCGTGACGGGCGCCATACGGAAGGCGGCCGAGGAACGGCTGCAGCGGCTGCGACGCGACAGAGCCGGCCGCAGCCTCGCCGCCGACCTACTGGAGATTGGAGAGCGGTGCGCCGCCTTGCCCGACCTCGACAGCCGGACGGCCGAAGAGATTATCGGCTACGACGAGCACGGATTGCCGCGCTGATGGTCATCGACACATCGGCGGTCGTCGCGATCCTGCTGAACGAGCCCGACGCCGACCGCTTCGCCGACGCCATCGAGGCCGCCGCCCCGAGGCTGATGTCGGCGGCGACCCTACTAGAAGCCTCGATCGTCATCGAAACGAGAAAGGGCGAGAGCGGCGGAAGGGAACTCGATCTGCTGGTCTACCGAGCCGGGGTCGAGATCGTACCGGTCGACCAGGAGCAGACCGAGATCGCGCGAATAGCTTGGCGTCGGTTCGGGAAGGGCAGGCATCCGGCCGCACTGAACTATGGCGACTGCTTTGCCTATGCGCTGGCGAAGGTTACCGGTTCGCGCCTGCTCTACAAAGGCGATGATTTCTCGAGAACCGACCTCTAGGCCCGCGCCACCGTCTCGGCGTCCTTGCCGAGCGCGGTCAGGGCGGTCGCCACGATGCCGGCGGCGTCGAGCCCGGCCCGGGCGTACTGCACTTCCGGCTTGTCGTGGTCGATGAAGCGGTCCGGCAGGGTCATCGGCCGCACCACCAGGCCGCGGTCGAGCAGGCCCTCGGTCGCCAGGTACTGCAGCACCTGCGCCGCGAAGCCCCCGATCGCGCCCTCCTCGACGGTGATCAGCACCGCGTGCTCGGCTGCCAGCCGGCGGACAAGGTCGGTGTCGATCGGCTTGGCGAAACGGGCATCGGCGACCGTGGTCGACAGGCCGCGGGACGCCAGATCGTCGGCCGCCTTCAGACATTCCTGCAGCCGCCCGCCGAGCGACAGCAGCGCCACCGACGTGCCCTCGCGCACGATCCGGCCGCGGCCGATTTCCAACGGCGTGCCGCGGGCCGGCAGCTCGACCCCGACGCCCTCGCCGCGCGGGTAGCGCACCGCACTCGGACCGTCGTCGATGGCGGCCGCGGTCGCCACCATGTGCACCAGCTCGGCCTCGTCGGACGGCGCCATGATCACGAAGCCCGGCAGGCAGCCGAGATAGGCGAGGTCGTAGGCGCCGGCGTGGGTGGCGCCGTCGGCGCCGACCAGCCCGGCCCGGTCGATCGCGAACCGAACCGGCAGGCCCTGGATCGCCACGTCGTGCACGACCTGGTCGTAGCCGCGTTGCAGGAAGGTCGAGTAGATCGCGCAGAACGGCTTCATGCCTTCGGTCGCCATGCCGGCGGCGAAGGTCACGGCGTGCTGCTCGGCGATGCCGACGTCGAAGCTGCGCTCCGGGAACCGCCTGGCGAACCGGTCGAGGCCGGTGCCGGACGGCATGGCCGCGGTGATCGCGACCACCCGATCGTCGGCCTCGGCCTCGGCGATCAGGCTCTCGGCGAACACGTGGGTGTAGGACGGCGCGTTGGCCTTCGGCTTGGACTGGGCGCCGGTGACCAGGTCGAACTTGGCGACCGCGTGGTACTTCTCGGCGCTGGCCTCGCCGAACGGATGGCCGCGGCCCTTCTCGGTCACCACGTGCAGCAGCACCGGCCCGTCGCCGGGAGTGTCGCGCAGGTTCTTCAGGACCGGCAGCAGGTGGTCGAGGTTGTGGCCGTCGACCGGGCCGACGTAGAGGAAGCCGAGCTCCTCGAACAGGGTGCCGCCGGTCACCAGGCCGCGGGCGAACTCCTCGGCCCGCTTGGCGGTGCGCTCCAGCGGCTTCGGCAGGTGCTGGGCGACCTGCTTGGCGATGTGCCGGAACGACCGGTACGAGCGCGACGAGACGATCTGCGAGAGATACGCGCTCATGGCGCCGACCGCCGGCGCGATCGACATGTCGTTGTCGTTCAGGATGACGATCAGCCGGCTGTCGGAGGAGCCGGCGTTGTTCATCGCCTCGTAGGCCATGCCGGCGCTCATGGCGCCGTCGCCGATGACCGCGACGACGTTGAACTTCTCGCCCTTCAGGTCGCGGGCGACCGCCATGCCGAGGCCGGCCGAGATCGAGGTCGAGGAGTGCGCCGCGCCGAACGGGTCGTACTCGCTCTCCGAGCGCCGGGTGAAGCCGCTCAGCCCGCCGCCCTGGCGCAGGGTGCGGATACGGTCGCGCCGGCCGGTCAGGATCTTGTGCGGGTAGGCCTGGTGGCCGACGTCCCAGATCACCTTGTCGCGCGGTGTATCGAACACATGGTGCAGCGCCACCGTCAGCTCGACCACGCCGAGCCCGGCACCGAGGTGGCCGCCGGTCACCGACACCGCGTCGATGGTCTCGCGCCGCAGCTCGTCGGCGATCTGCTTCAGGTCCGCGACGTCGAAGTCCTTCAGGTCGGCGGGGACCCGGACTGTGTCCAGCAGCGGTGTCTTGCTCTCGGCCATAGCCGGTCCTTCACTTGGTCCGCGCGACGACATAGCGCGCGGCCTCCCTCAGAAGATCGGCCTTCTCGTCGAAAACGTCGAGGGCCCTGATCGCCTGCTCGACCAGAAGCCCGGCCTGGGCCCGTGCCCGCTCGGCGCCGAGGATCGACACGAAGGTCGCCTTGCCGGCCTCGGCGTCGCGCCCGGTCGGCTTGCCGACCAGCTCGGAGTCGCCCTCGGCGTCCAGCAGGTCGTCGACGATCTGGAACGCCAGCCCGAACTCCTGGGCGTAGTTGTGCAGCGCCATGTAGGACCGGTAGGAGCCCTTGCCGAGCACCGCCCCGGCGATCGCCGAGAACGCGAACATCTCGCCGGTCTTCAGGCGCTGCAGCCGGGTGATGGCGCCGATGTCCATTTCGGCGTCCTCGGCCAGCAGGTCGATCATCTGGCCGCCGCACATGCCGCGCGCACCCGACGCCCGCGCCAGCTCGCGCACCAGTTCGACGCGGACCATCGGGTCGGAGTGGGTCTCGGGCATGGCCACGACCTCGAACGCCAGCGCCTGCAGGGCGTCGCCCGCCAGGATCGCGGTCGCCTCGTCGAACTTCGCGTGGCAGCTTGGCCGGCCGCGCCGCATGTCGGCGTCGTCCATCGCCGGCAGGTCGTCGTGGATCAGCGAGTAGGTGTGCATGAACTCGACCGCGGCGGCGACGCGGGCGGCGCAACGGGTGTCGACCCCGAACAGCCGGGACGACTGCATCACCAGGAACGGCCGCAGTCGCTTGCCACCGGCGAACGAGGAGTGGCGCATCGCCTCGTACAGGCGCGCCTCAGGTCCCTCCGGCCGCGGCAGCAGCAGGTCCATCATACGCTCGACCTCGTCGGCGCACTCCGACAGTGCGGCCTGCAAATCGACCATTCCCGCCTCCGATCAGCCGTCGAGCCCGGTCGTCCCGGTCGGCTGGCCGCTGTCGTCGAGCTTGATCTTCTCGACTTTCAGACGCGCCTCCTCGAGCTTGGCCTGACAATACTTCTTCAATTTGGCCCCACGCTCGTAGGCGGCAATGGCGTCGTCCAAGGATCCCTGGCCGCGCTCGAGGGTCTCCACGATGCGTTCCAGCTCCTTGAGGGCGTCCTCGAAGCTCAAACCCTCCGGGTCGGCTCCAGGCTCGGCTCTGGCAGCAGTGTCAGTCGTCACGGTGTCCCTCCGAAAGAGGCGCGGAGTTTATGCATCGGCCGGTGGCGAGACAAGGGCAGCGCGACGCGACCGCGCGACGCGACGCTGCCGTCGATTGTAGCAATCCGATGCTTGAATGGCCGGTGACCGGATGAGAGTATCGAGACAACCCGCGAAGGTTGAACCTTGATCCAATTCCTGAAACCTGCTCCCGGAACGTCCCTCACCCGGCGCCTGAAGGCCGCCATCGACGATCCGGAGATGGAGCAGTTGCTGGACTCCTGGCTCGAGTTGGCGGGTACCGGAGACCTGCCGGAGAAATCCGAGTTCGACCCGCTGAATCACCCGACCGTGCTGCCCCGCATATGGATCTATGAGCTGGAGGAGGATCGCAGCGACTTCGTTTGCCGCCTGTGCGGCGAGGAGATCCGGTACGTCTGGGGTCACACGACCAAGGGACTGCGCCTTTCGCAAATCGCGTCCCCTGAGCTTTTCCGCACAAACATGCGCCGCTGGTTGTACTGCATAGAGGCGCCGGCGGTGCTGCTAGGCCAATCGACCGAGCAATCGCGGTTCATCGTCAAACGACTGTCGCTGCCGTTCCGCAACGGTCTCGGCCAGCGATTCGTCCTTGGGGCCAGCCGCTACGACTTCCGTCACGTCGACCCGTTCGACCAGCGTCACCCGTTCCGCTATTCTCAGAGCGCCGTCGCAGTACGTACGCGGGACCTGTTGCTGGATGCCGCAAGAGACGAGCCCAGCGAACCCGCCCAACAATGGACGGCACAGGCATCGGCGAGCGTGTGACGGCCCTGCCCGTCCGGCGGATGTCAACGCGATTGAAAACCTCGCGACAGGTTCGCAACCGTCCTCGGCTTCCCGGATCCCGGCCCGGCGTCTCGGCACCAACGCGAAGCCGTCCCCGGCTCCACGTTCACTCCGCCGCGTCGACCACGTTTCGAGCGCGGCGGCCCAACGGCATGGGCAGCTCGAACCGCTCCAGACGCTCGGGGCACAACTGGCAGATCTTTTCCTCCTCGCGCGCGAAAAACGCGTCGAGTTCCGCATCGCTGGCTGTCCGGTCGAGCGGGGCGTAGGTGCCGAACAAACTGTGCGCCGCCTCGTCGGCACGGCGGGTCTGCGCCACCATCTTGAAATACGCCACCGGCGCACACTTCCAGAGCTTCCCATCGTACAGCTGCGTGCAGTACTTGCTGACGCAGGATCTCCAGGCCTTGCGTGCGTCGCTGTCGTAGAAGCGGATGGACTCGTCGTCGGCCTCGTAGCGCCTGCTCCAGTACCGATCGGCCTCGACCATGTGCAAGTTCACGCCGTAGTTCCGTTCCCATTCGCCGACGAGCTCACGGATCGGCGCAAACCTCCGCTGGAACTCTTCGGACTCGTGGTGCGACGACACGACGAGGGTGGAACGTTTCGCCCGTTGCAGCACTTCGGGCAGGCGAGGATGCCGGTGCAGGTAGAAGCCGTTGGTCACGATCCGGATGTTGCTCTGCGGCCAATACTCGATGGCCGCTTCGACGATCTCGACAAACTCCCGATTCATCGTCGGCTCGCCACCGAGAATCGAGAACAGCTCCGGCTCCAGACGATCCCGCCACGCGGCCATCCACGCTCGACAGTCTTCTGCCGACGGTCCGCCGCGCAGGTTCAGCGACGAGAAGTGAGAGCAGCTTTCACACGCCAGATTGCAGCCGTGCCAAGCATGGATTTCCAGATTGTGTATCCGCTTCATGCGACCGTGCCCCGACGTATTGTTCCGGCTGTCATGTCCGACCGGCTGAAGGTTTCACGCGAACCACCCCTCCCAGCGACACGCTCGCCACTCGCCCCGCTCAACTCAGACAAGCTCTCGGCGGTCCGGTCGGATCGCACCGGCCCAGCGAAACGATCACCAAAGGCACCGGTGTCCCCAACCGCACGCCCCTCCGGATCGTTCCTGAACGCATTATCACCACACGCAGCCGTTGAGCAATACCGCGAGAATCCGGCGATTCCTCCAACCATCATGTGCAAGTGGAGCATGTCAATCCGGCGCACGGGTTCTTCGAACTTCTGGTCGTCGCCTGTCGGAAAGCTCGGGCATTGCGATTCTTCAATGGCTCTCCGTGGAGCCAGAGCACAAATATCCGCCTCTGTCCGTCAATCCACCTTTCGAAAATCACGCATATATCATCAAAATCAGCGCAGATTTTGTGGTCAATCCCCCTCGTACCGGAAGTCATGCGGCGCTTCTTGACGATGCACGCCCTCCGATTAGTTCAAACAGGAGGAAAATACGATTCTTAACAATTTATAAAAATGACACGATAATTAACATAAACAACAATATTGATGACAATAATATCATAATATTATAATTTCTATACCTATCGACAATCGGTCCGCAGAACCACCTCCTCCGGAACGGCACAACCTTGAGCATAGGGAACTTTATATACCAATATCTTAATTTAATTCTTGCGAATACACGGTCGCTGAAACACCTGCGTCGAAACGGACGTTCAATCGACTTGAACCCGACAATCGGCACTGCCATAGTCGAGCGGGCGCAACTATAGCAATAATTTTTACGCTATGCGAACCACACCCTGCAGCTGTCGAGGACCGAGGCGCACGGTGCGGATCGGCCCTGTCCGTTCAACGCAACAAGAAGGAGATAAGCGTGGCTCTCACCAACGGCTCAGACAGCGCTGACATCGTCGACGCCAACCTCGCGTCGACCGACATCGCTTATGCCAATCTCGCCTCGACCGACGTTGCCTATGCCAACCTCGCGTCGACCGACATCGCCTACGCCAACCTCGCCTCGGCCGACGTCGCCCATGGCAACCTCGCGTCGACCGACATCGCCTACGCCAACCTCGACTCGGCCGATGTCGCCCATGGCAACCTCGCGTCGACCGACATCGCCTATGCCAACCTCGCGTCGACCGACGTCGCCTATGCCAACCTCGCGTCGACCGACGTCGCCTATGCCAACCTCACGCCGGGCATCGATGCCGTGGGCGTGAATCCGAAGAACACGGGTGTGCGTCGGTTGAAGGTCGCAGCCTAGTCGTTCTCATCGGGTGCGATCCGGCGGCAACCGGCGCGGACCGGGAGATCGCCGCCAACCTCGATCCCGAGCACCCCGGACCGACGTCGGTCCGGGGTGACATGCCGGCAACCGGCGGTCGCCGACGTCAGGCGGCCATCAGTTCCCGCACATGAGCGGCACAGGCCTCCCCGAGCGCGTGCAAGTCGTAGCCGCCTTCCAGGCATGACACGACACGGCCGTCGCACACCATGTCGGCCACCCGAATCAGTTCACGCGTCGCCCAGGCGAAGTCGTCGGTCTCCAGCGCGACCGACGCCAGCGGATCGTCGACATGGGCGTCGAAGCCCGCCGAGATGATCAGCAGATCCGGATCGAAGTCGATCAGCGCCGGCACGATCACCTCGCCGATCGCGTGCCGGAAGTCGGCACCGCCGGCCATCGGCCGCAACGGCACGTTCAGGATATTGCCGACCCCGCGCTCGCTCGGCGCTCCGGTGCCCGGGTACAGCGGAACCTGGTGGGTCGAGGCATAGAACAGGCTGCCGTCCGCCTCGAACGCCGCCTGGGTGCCGTTGCCGTGATGCACGTCGAAATCGACCACGGCGACGTGTCGCAGCCCGTGCACGGCCCGGGCGTGGGCGGCGGCGACCGCCACGTTGTTGAAGAAGCAGAAGCCCATGGCCCGTGTCGGCTCGGCATGGTGACCGGGCGGGCGGGTGGCGCAGAACGCGTTGCGCGCCTCGCCGGCCAGCACCGCGTCGACCGCGGAGATCGCCGCGCCGGCGGCCCGTAGTGCGGCCTCGCCGGTCCCCGGCGACATGAAGGTGTCGGCGTCGATCGCCGCCATGCCCTCGGCCGGCACCGACGCGAGGATGTCGCGGACATAGGCCTCCGGATGGACCCGAGCGATCTGCTCGATGCTGGCCTCCGGCGCCTCGCGCCGCTCGAGCGCCGAGAACTCCGGCTCGCCGAGCGCCAGCAGAACCGATTTCAGCCGGGCCGGGTGCTCGGGATGCATACGGCCCGGATCGTGCGCGAAGCAGGCCTCATGGGTGAACAGCAGCGTCGTCATGCGCGCGAGCGTAGCACGCCCGCGAACCGCCCCGCCACGCCCGCTTGACGGCCAAATCCACCGATGGTCACCTGCGGCAATTGCGCCCCTGGCCGGATCCCGGCCGGCGCGTTCGATGGGAGGAATCCACATGAAGAAGACACTGACGGCGGCGCTCGCTGCCGCCACGCTCGTCCTGTCGGCCGCCGGCCCGGCCGCCGCCGACGGCCGCGTCACGCTGAAGGCCGCGAAGTCCGGCTCGTCGTACTACGTGATGGCGGTCCAGCTCTCCGAGGTCGCCAAGACCGCCGCCGGCCTCGACGTCACCGTCGAGGAGAGCCAGGGCTCGGTGCAGAACGTCAAGGAGGCCAAGCGCCGGACCGGCGGCTACGTGTTCACCTCGCCGCCGTCGCTGGTCGGCAACGCCATGGCCGGCAAGAAGCCGTTCGAGGGCGAGGACGGCTACGACGTGGTCCGCGGCCTGTTCCCGATCCCGTCGCTGACCATGCACTGGGTGGTGCGCGCCGATTCCGGCGTGCAGGGTTTCGCCGACCTCGCCGGCAAGAGCTTCATCGCCGGCGGCAAGGGCAGCTTCGGCGAGCGCAAGACCCACGACGTCTTCAAGGCGCTCGGGGTCGACGACAAGGTCTCGTTCGTCGACGTCGAGCTGAACGCCGCGGTGCCGGCGCTCAAGAACAACCAGGTCGCCGGCTTCGCGACCGCCGGTTCCTACCCGGCGCCGAACGTCACCGAGGCCGCCGCCGGCACCGCCGTCCGGCTGCTGAGCCTGAGCGCCGCCGACCTGGAGAAGGTCAAGGGCGACAGGCTGGTGATCCCGGCCGGCACCTATCCCGGCGTCGACACCGACGTGACCACGATCTCGCTGCCGGTGAACGCCTACACCGTCGCCTCGATGGACGACGACACCGCCTACAAGCTGACCAAGGCGTTCTGGACCGGCAAGGACGGCATGACCAAGGCCAACCCGTGGTGGGGCGGCGTGACCACCGAGATGCTGGCGAACCTCGGCGCCAAGCTGCATCCGGGTGCCGCGAAGTACTACGCCGAGGCCGGTGTCGCCGTTCCCGACGCCCTGAAGTGACCCGACCGGCGCCGAGCGGCGACGCCACGCCGGACCGGGAGACCGCCATCGTCGACCCGCTGGGCCATCCCCTGGTCCGGCGGGTCGCGGTGCTTTGGGGGCTGCTCGGCGCCGGCTACCACCTCTACCTGATGTCGGCCGGGCTGCTGCCGAACCTGGTCACCCGGCCGATCCACCTGCTGTTCGCGCTGCCCTGGGTGTTCGTGTTCGCGCCGGTCTCCGGGCGGCTGGTACGCTGGGGCGGCTGGCTCGCCGCCGCGGTCGGCGCGGCCGGGTGCCTGTGGGTGGCGCTCGACCGCGACGCCCTGGTCGACCAGTACGGCTACCTGGAGGGGCCGGCCCAGGTGGCGATCTCGATCGCCATGATCCTGGTGGTCCTGGAGATGGGGCGACGGGCGATCAAGTGGATCCTGCCGGCGGTCGCGCTGGTCGCGCTCGCCTACGGGCTGTTCGGCGACCTGCTGCCCGGCCGGTTCGGCCATCCCGGCTTCCCGCTCGAGAGCTTCCTCGGCACCCTGACGATCGCCGAGGGCGGCCTGTGGGGACCGCTGACCGGCATCTCGGTCGACGTGGTGGCGGTGTTCGTGCTGCTCGGCGCCGTGATCGGCTCCGGCGAGGCCGGCCGCGCCTTCATGGCGATCGCGGTGTGGAGCGCCGGCGGCCTGAGGGCCGGCGCCGCCAAGGTGGCGGTGGTCGCCTCGGCGCTGTTCGGCTCGATCAGCGGCTCGGCCTCGGCCAACGTCGCCTCGACCGGCGCGATCACCCTGCCGGCCATGAAGCGGCTCGGCTATCCCGCCAGCTTGGCCGCCGCGGTCGAGGCGGTGGCGTCGACCGGCGGCCAGATCATGCCGCCGCTGATGGGGGCCGGCGCGTTCGTGATGGCGGAGCTGCTGACCCGCCCCTACACCGACATCGTGGTCGCCGCGACCCTGCCGGCGGTCCTGTTCTTCGTCGCGGTCTGGATCGGCGTCGACCGCCAGGCGCGGCACGCCGGGCTGGCGCCGGTGCCGGCCTCGGAGCGCCCGAGCGGCCGCTCGGTCCTGCGCCTGCTGCCGTTCTTCGCCCTGCCGTTCGGCGTCCTGCTGGCGGTGCTGTTCGGCACCGGCCGGACCCCGCAGCACGCTGCCGGTGCGGCGATCGTCACCGCGGCCGCCCTGCTGTTGGTCGACGAGCGGCTGCGGCCGATGTTCCGGGCCTTCCTCGGCCGGATCGCCAACACCGCGGTCGACGCCGGCCGGCAGACCGCCGGGATCGCCGCGATCATCGTCTGCGCCGGGCTGATCGTCGGCGTGCTGAACCAGACCGGGCTGGGGGTGAAGGTCACCTCGGCGATGCTGGCGGTGTCCGGCGGCCAACTCTGGGCCGCCCTGGCGCTGACCGCGCTGGCCTGCCTGATCCTCGGCATGGAGGTGCCGACCACGGCCGCCTACGTGATCTGCGTCGCGGTCGCCGGGCCGGCGCTGATCGAGCTCGGCCTGCCGCCGCTGGTCACCCACCTGTTCGTGTTCTGGTACGCCCTGCTGTCGACCATCACGCCGCCGGTCTGCGGCACCGTGTTCATCGCCGCCGGGATGGCCGACGCGCCGTGGCTGGCGGTCGCCGGCCGGGCCCTGCGGCTCGGCCTCGGGCTGTACCTGGTGCCGATCGCCTTCGTGGTGCAGCCGGCCCTGCTCGACCCGACCGGCCAGCCGGTCGAGGCGGCGATCGCGTTCCTGCGGGTCGGCGCCGCGCTGTGGCTGGTGGCGGCCGCGCTCGCCGGCAGCGACAGGCTGCTGCTGTCCTGGCGGCGACTGGCGATGCTGGTAGCCGGCCTGGCCCTGCTGCTGGTGCGACTGGTCTGAGGTCCGCCGGCTTCACGCCTGCGTATACTGCAACGATCCTCCTTCGCAGCTGCGAGGATTCGTTGATATAACCCGTGGTCCGGCCGCGTGTCCGGACCCGATCGGTGTTGGACAGGATGCGCCATATGTTCCTCCGCCTTCGCGTCGCCTCAGCTGCCCTCGCCGTAGCCGCACTCACCCTCGTCGGATCGATACATCTCGCTGCCGCGCAATCCGGCCCCGGTCAGGAGCGCAAGCAGGGGGTCGGCGTCGACGCGGTCCGCGAGGAGCCGATGAGCCAGACCATCGACGTGCTCGGCCGGCTGGTCGCGCGCCAGAGCGGCCTGGTCGCGGCCCGCGTGGCGGAGCGGGTGGCGAGCGTCCAGGTCCAGGTCGGCGACCGGGTGAAGCGCGGGGACGTGCTCGCCAAGCTGTCGGACGACCGGGCGGAGAGCGAGCGGCGGCTGCGGGCGGCGGCGGTCGAGGCGGCGCGGGCCGCCGTCAGCCGGGACCGCGCCACCCTGGCCAAGGCCAGGCAGGCGCTGGACCGCACGGAGCAGCTCAAGGGCTCGACCGCCTACCGCAAGGATCGGGCCGAGGACTCCCAGCGCGACGTCGAGATCGCCCAGGCCTCGCTGGCCCGCGCGGAAGCCGACCTGGCGGCGGCGACCGCACAGCTCGACCTCGCCGCGATCGCGCTCGCGGACACCAGCGTCCGGGCGCCGTACGACGGGGTCGTGACCGTCAAGCACCAGGCGGCCGGCGCCTATGTCCGGGTCGGCGACCCGGTGATCACCCTGCTGAACGACGCCGAGATCGAGGTCGAGGCCGACGTGCCGGCCGACCGGCTGGGCGGCGTCCCGCCGGGGACGACGGTCGAGGCCGAGATCCAGAACGGCGACCACATCCTGGTTGCGGTCCGGGCGATCGTGCCCGAGGAAAACCCTCGCACCCGGACCCGGGCGGTTCGCTTCGTGGTGGCGGCCGAGCACGTCACCCATGTCATCGCCGCCAATCAGTCGGTGATGCTCCACATCCCCATCGGCAACACCCGCAACGTGCTGACGGTCTCGAAGGACGCGATCGTGCGCACCGGCGAGCGCCAGTCGGTGTTCGTGGTGGTCGACGGCAAGGCGGTGGCGAAGACCGTTCAGCTCGGCGAGAGCATCGGCAGCCGCTACGAGGTCCTCCAGGGCCTGGAGGCCGGCGACGTGGTGGTGGTGCGGGGCAACGAGAACCTGCGCTCCGGCCAGCCCGTGCAACCGCAGTCCTGACGGCGCGAGGAGCGACCCATGGACCTGATCCGCGCCTCCATCGAGCGCCCGATCGCGGTGATCTCCACCGTGCTGATGGTGATCCTGTTCGGCTACGTCGCCCTGCTCAGCATCCCGATCCAGCTGGCCCCCGACGTCAACCAGCCGGTCATCACCGTCACCACCGAGTGGCCGGGGGCAGCGCCGGCCGAGGTCGAGCGCGAGATCACCAACCGCCAGGAAGACGAACTGCGCGGGTTGGAAGGCCTGCGCTCGATGACCAGCCAGTCGGAGATCGGCCGGGCCCGGGTCGAGCTCGAGTTCCTGATCGGCACCGACATGGACAAGGCGCTGCTGCTGGTCGCGAACCGCCTCGACCGGGTCGGCGACTACCCGGCCGAGGCCGAGGAGCCGATCCTCGACACCGCCGGCTCCGACGACAACGCCATCGCCTGGATGGTGCTGATGCCCGGCCCCGGCAACGAGCGGCGGATCGGCACCTACTACGACTTCGCCGAGGACGTCATCAAGGACCGCATCGAGCGCGTGCCCGGCATCGCCCGCATGAACATCTACGGCGGCAGCGAGCGCGAGATGCAGGTGATCGTCGACCCCGAGCGGCTCGCCCGGTTCCAGATCACCGTGCCGCAGGTGGTGGCGGCGCTGCGCCAGGCCAACGCGTCGATCTCCGGCGGCGCGGTCGAGGAGGGCAAGCGGCGCTACACCGTCCGCACCGAGGGCGACCTGGAGAGCCCGGCGACGGTGCGCGACGTGGTGCTGAGGTCCGACACCGACCCGGTCACCGGCCGGGTGGCGCGCGTGACGGTGGGCGACGTCGCCAACGTGACGTTCGACTACAAGGAAGCGGTGTCGAACATCCGGCGCTTCGGCACGCCGGCGATCGGCATGCCGATGTACCGCGAGACCGGCGCCAACGTCATCGAGACCATGCAGGGCGTGCGCGACGCCATCGCCGAGCTGCAGCGCGACTACCTGCCGGCCCAGAACCTGATCCTGCAGCAGGTCTACGACGAGACTACCTACATCGACTCGGCGATCGAGCTGGTGACCAGCAACATCTACATCGGCGGCGCGCTGGCCGCCGTCGTGCTGTTCATCTTCCTGCGGTCCTGGCAGGCGACGCTCGTGGTGTCGCTGGCGATCCCGGTATCGGTGATCGGCTCGTTCGTCGCCATGGCGGCGCTCGGACGGTCGATCAACGTGATCTCGCTGGCCGGCATCGCGTTCGCGGTCGGCATGGTGGTCGACGCCGCGATCGTGGTGCTGGAGAACATCTTCCGGCTGCGCCAGACCGGCCACAGCGCCCGCGACGCGGCCTACCGCGGCGCCGCCCAGGTCTGGGGCGCGGTGCTGGTCTCGGCCCTCACCACGGTCATGGTGTTCCTGCCGATCCTGATCATGGAACTGGAGGTCGGACAGCTGTTCCGCGACATCGCGGTGGCGATCTCGGTCTCGGTCCTGCTGTCGCTGCTGGTGTCGGTGACGGTGATCCCGGCGCTCGCCGGCCGGCTGCTCGGCAAGAACCCGAACTCCATGGGGACCATGCGGGTGCCGCTGCTCGACGCCGGCGCTCGCGCGTTCAAGGCCGGCGCCCTCGGCCTGACCCGACAGGCGATCCACCACAAGTCGGTCGCGGCCGGCCTGATCGTCGGGCTGACCGCCGTCACCTCGTTGATCACCTGGGCGATGCTGCCGAAGATCGACTACCTGCCGAACGGCAACCGCAACCTGGTGATCGGCTTCGTGCAGCCGCCGGCCGGCTACAACCTGGGGACCATGACCGCCATCGCCGGCCGGATCGAGAACGCGACCCGCGACCTGTGGGCCGTCGACGGCGACCAGGCGCCCACGACCGCGGACGGTCGGCCGAAGATCGACCAGTTCTTCTTCGCCGCGTTCCGGGCCAACGCCATCATCGGCGCCTCCGCGGTCGACCCGGCGCGCGCCGCCGAGCTGATCACCCCGATGCGCAACGCCGCGTTCAGCGAGCCGGGCACGCTCGGTTTCTTCCGGCAGACCTCGCTGTTCGGCCGCGGCATCGGCGGTGCCAGGGCGATCGACCTGGACATCGCCGGCGGCAGCCTGGAGCAGATCGTCGAGGTCGCCGGCCGGGCCGCCCGCAAGGTGGCGACCGCCCTGCCCCGCGACCAGGGAACCCAGATGCGGCCGCGCCCCGGCCTGACCCTGGGCGCCCCCGAGGTCCGGGTGGTTCCGGATCGCCTCCGGCTCGCCGACAACGGGGTCACCGCGGTCGAGCTCGGCCAGACCGTCGACGCCTTCAACGACGGCCTGCGGGTGGCCGAGGTCACGGTCTCGGGCGAGCGCATCGACCTGACCCTGCGCGGCCCGTTCCAGCAGATCACCGAGACCCAGGGGATCCGCAACCTGCCGGTGGTGACGGCTTCGGGCACCATCGTGCCGGTCGGCTCGCTCGCCGACGTGTTCGAGACCGCCGGCCCGACCGAGATCCGGCACCGCGAGCGGGCCCGGACCGTGACCCTGCAGATCAGCCCGCCGGCGGCCATGCCGCTCGAGCAGGCGATGGACATCCTGCGCAGCGAGGTGATCGACCCGCTGCGTGCCGAGGGCCTGCCGCCCGGGACCAAGCTGCTGATGTCCGGCACCGCCGACAAGCTGACCGAGACCTGGAACCACATGGTGCTCGACCTCGCCCTGGCGCTGGTCATCGTCTACCTGGTCATGGCGGTGCTGTTCGAAAGCTTCTTCTACCCGCTGATCATCGTGTTCTCGGTGCCGTTGGCGACCGCCGGCGGGGTGATCGGGCTGTGGCTGCTGAACCGGCTGTACCAGCAGAACCTCGACATGCTGACCCTGCTCGGCTTCGTCATCCTGATCGGGACGGTGGTCAACAACGCCATCCTGCTGGTCGACCAGACCCTGTACCACCTGCGCAAGGAAGGCCTGACGCCGGCCGAGGCGATCCTCGAGGCGACCGGCAACCGTATCCGGCCGATCTTCATGTCCACGCTGACCAGCGTGCTCGGCATGATGCCGCTGGTGCTGATGCCCGGCGCCGGGTCCGAGCTGTACCGCGGCCTCGGTTCCGTGGTGGTCGGCGGGCTGTCGCTGTCGGCGGTGCTCACCCTCGGCCTGATCCCGCCGATGCTGTCGCTGTTCATGGCGGCGATCGAAGGTCGATCGGCCAAGGAGAAGCCCAAGACGTCGACCGGACCGGTGGCGGAAGGCAAGGCCCCGGCCGAGTAGCGCCGCCGGGCCGCCCGTCCGCCCCCTGTCCGGCCCGAAACCTGCATGAACCCGGTCAGATCCGCCGATGCGGCACACGCACCGTCGCGGAGGACAGAGAATATGTTAACATTTTCTAGGACAGGGTTGGGGAAGCCTGTACAGGTTCGGCAAGGGATCTCGGGGGCGCCGGCATGACGCCGCAGCAGTTTGTGAGCGTTCTACAGGAACACGAGGCTTGGCTCTCCAAGGGCCGGGGCGGCGTGCGCGCCAACCTGGCCCGGCAGAACCTCGCCGGCTTCTCGCTCGAGGGCGCCCGCCTTCGTGGCGCCAAGATGTCGGGCGCCGACATGTCGCGCTCGATCCTGATCCGGACCGACCTCAGCCACACCGACCTGTTCTGCGCGATCCTCGACGGCGCCGACGCCAAGGGCGCGAACTTCGAGAACGCCGATCTGCGCGGCGCCAACATCCGCAACGTGAACTTCAACGGCGCGAACCTTCGCGGTGCCGACTTCCGCGGCGGCACGCTGATGTTCGGCAGCGACAACGAGGACGGCAGCCGCGAAGCCCCGACCCGCAACGAGCGCGGGGCCGATCTCTCGAACTCCGCGATGGCCAACGCCAACCTCGCCGGCGCGACCCTGACCGGCGCCAACCTGTCCAGCGTCAACCTGCGCAACGCCAACCTCGAGGGCGCCGATCTCTCGAACTGCATCCTCGCCGACACCGATTTCACCGGCGCCAACCTTCAGGACGTCAACCTGAAGAACGCCATCATCGACAACACGATCTTCAAGCACGCCAACCTCGCCGGCGCGACCATCGACGGCTGCGACATGGGCTCGGCGAACCTGACCGGCGCCAACATGGTGCGCAGCGAGGATTCTCTGCCGCCGGACATTCGCGACACCCTGAACAATCACTATGTCTGGATCCGCGAGGATGGCCGTCTCGGCAACCGGGCGGTGCTGGTCAACACCGACCTCACCTTCATCGACATCCCGGGCGTGAACCTGTCCGGCGCCGACCTGCACGGGTCGAACATGTCCGGCGCCAATCTGTCCGAGGTCCTGATGGTCATGTCCGACCTCGCCAAGTGCAACCTGGAGGGCGTGAACCTCTCCAAGTCGCTGCTCGAGGGCGTCAACATGTCGGGCGCCAACCTGACGGGCGCCAATCTCGAGGGCGCGGTGATCGGGCCGGTCAACCTCAAGGACAGCAAGGGCCGGCCGACCGGGCGGCTGTGGCCGGCGAACCTGTCGGGCGCCAAGCTGAACGACGCCAAGCTGCGCGGCGCCGACCTGCGCGGCGCCAACCTCTCGCATTGCGACCTGACCGGGGCCGACCTGACCGGCGCCAACATCACCGGCTGCAACTTCACGGACTCGATCGTCGACATCGAGCAGCTGGATTCGGCCGTGAACAACGAGGCGGCGACCGCCTGAGCCTCGAAATTCCAGCGACGCCCTGAAGCCGTTCGGCCGCCGGATGCGGTCTGTTCGCTGACCTGATACCGAAACATCCTTTTAACCTATGGCCGGTAAGGCTATGACAAGGCTGTGCATCCCGGCACTCCATCCGGGCCGTGAAACCGCTACCGATGTAAACCGGCTTGTCAGGACCATCGAACGACGCGCGCAGCCGAATGCTCTCGACCATCAGCGACCAACTGGAACGGCTGATGACGCGGGTGGCGGATGACGTTGCCCGCTACGCCGATGCCAAAGTCGGTCCGACGGGCGGCGGTTTCGTGATTTACTATCTGACCGACGACACCGGCGAGCCGCTCAAGTCCACGAACGCCGGTGACCAGGGTATCACGCTGGAGGATATCGAGAAGACCGGCGGATTCGAACGCCTGCGGACCTACTGTGAGGATCTTTCCCTGACTCTCCGCATCGACGAGCACTACTACGCCGACGATCCCCGGCCGACGAAGATCTATCGCGTCATCGTCGACGGGTGGGGTTGACGTGCCGTCATGACCATGACCCCCGAACAGATCCTCGACATCATCTCCGCCCACGAGCGCTGGCTGCAACGCAAGTCCGGCGGCAACCGGGCCAACCTGTCCGGCTGCAACCTCGCCGACTTCAACCTCGCCCAGGTCAACCTGCAGTCCGCCAAGCTGTCGGGCGCCTATCTTGCGCGCGCCATCCTCACCGGCGCGGACCTGTCCTACTCGGACATGTTCTGCGCCAACCTGGACGGCGCCGACCTGAACCGGGCGCTGCTGATCCGGGCCGATCTGCGCGGCGCCTTCATGCGCGGCGCCAACCTGGCCGGCGCCAACCTCAAGGAAGCCGACCTGCGCGGCGGCGCGCTGATCAGCGGCAACCCGGCGGCGCCGGCGACCATCATCCGCGCCAACATCGGCCAGTCGGACATGGACGAGGCCGACATGGGCGGCGCCAACCTGTCGGGCACCGACCTGTCGCATTCGAGCATGATCGGCGCGACGCTCGAGAAGACCTTGCTGTGCGGCGCCAACCTGTCAGGCGTCAACCTGGAGGGCGCCAATCTGCAGGGCGCCGACCTGTCGGGCGCCAACCTGTCGAGCGCCCGGATCATCGGTGCCAACCTCGCCGGCGCCAACCTGACGGGCGCGCTGATCCACCGGACCCAGTTCCAGAAGTCCGACCTGCACGGCGCGGTGCTCGAGAACGTCGACCTGTCGTCGGCCGACCTCGCCGGCGCCAACCTCAGCGCCGGCGACGGTCGCGGGTTGTCGCGGTCGATGCGGGACATCCTGCACGAGCACGCGGTCTGGATCCGCGAACAGGGACGCGGCGGCTCGCGGGCCCAGCTCGCCAAGACCGATCTCAGCAACATCGACATCTCGGACGTCAACCTGTCCGGTGCCGACCTGCGCGAGGCGGTGCTGACCGGCGCGGTGATGCGCCGGACCAGCCTGGTGATGTCGGACCTGTCCGGCGCCCGGCTGACCGGCACCGACCTGCGCGACGCCGAGCTGTCCGGCGTCAACCTGACCGGCGCCGACCTGACCGGCGCCCGCATGGCCGGCGTCGACCTCACCTCGGTCGAGCTGAAGGGCGCCGACGGCCAGCCGACCGGCCGGCTGTGGGTGGCGAACCTGTCGGGCGCGATCCTCGTCGACGTCGACCTGACCGGGGCCCGGTTGACCGGCGCCAATCTCAAGGGCGCCGACCTTACCGGGGCCCGGCTGACACGTGCGCAGATCAGGGGCGCCGACCTCGACGGCGCGCGGATCACCGAGCAGCAGCTCGCCCAGGCCGCCATACGGTGACGCGCCTGCCCGGCACCGCGTAACAGGCGGAGAGCGGGACATGAGCCTGGCCCCATCCATCCGTTTCCCATCCATCCGTTTCCCGTCCATCCGTTCTCCGTCGGACCGGCCGCCGCGGCCTGCCAGCCCGGGATCTCCGCGTTAGGCGGGCCGCGGCATGTCCAGCACCGAGCACGTCGGAGAAACCGTGAAGCTGCTGGCGCTGGCCCACCGGCTGGCCCAGAGCGGCGAGCATGCCCGGGCGATCGAGACCTATCGCACCGTCGCCGAACGCCATCCCGAGGCCTCCGCCGGCTGGCGGCAGCTGGCCGTAGCCGGCGCTCAGCACGGCATGCGCCCGGTCGCGGTCGCGGCCCTGAAACGATCCCTGACGCTCGCCCCGAACGACCGCGAAGCGAACCGGCTGCTGCTCTACATCGACGTCGCGGAGGATCCGGCCGGGAGGCATCGCGGGCTGGCGATGTCGGCCCTGACCGACCCGAGCGAGCCCCGCGCCATGGCCCGGCTTGCATCGAGCTACCAGTTGCAGGACCGGACGGGCCCTGCGGAGCAATGCGCGCGCCATGCCCTGGCGGCCGATCCGGGCCTGGTCGAGGTGCGGATGAACCTGGCCGTGATCCTGCGGAACAACGGACAGGTCGCGGGCAGCCGAACCGAGCTTCGCCGGGCCGCCATCCTGCAGCCGGCAACCCTGCTGACCTGGCGGCGGATCGCGATCGCCGAGGAGCTGCTGTCCAACCTGACCGACGCCGAAGCCGCGGCCCGGCGCGCCCTGACCATCGACGCCCGCGACCACGACGCCGCGATCGTGCTGGCCTTCGTCCGGCGCCGCACCGGGCGGATCGAGGCCGCCCTGCAAGGCCTGGCGGCACTGCCGGACCGGCTGCTCGGCGAGATCAAGCGCGACGTGGTCGAGTTCGAGCTCGGTGCCCTGCGCGACCGGCGGGGCGAGACCGACGCAGCCTTCGAGCACTTCACCCGGGGAAACGCGCTGGCGCTCGCCCGTGCGGCGCCGGGTACCGCCAACGCGGCCAGCTACGTCGCCGAGATCCGCGCGCACGCTCAGGCGTTGTCGGGGCCGTATGTGCAGCGCTGGCGACCGGTGCCGCCGGCGGACCCGGCGCCGGTCTTCATGGTCGGTTTCCCGCGGTCCGGCACGACCCTGCTGGACCAGGTGCTGGACGCGCATCCCGCGGTCCGCGTGCTCGAGGAGTTGCCGATCCTGTCGGCCGTGGCGAACCGGCTCGCACGCCCGCACGCAACCCTGCCCGAACGTCTTGCCGACCTGACCGAACCCCAGATCGGCCAGCTTCGGGCCACCTATTCGGCACTGCTGAGGCGCTATGCCGGGGCTGACGCGCCGGCGACGGTGATCGACAAGATGCCCCTCAACATCGCGCTGAGCGGACTGATCCTGCGGATGTACCCGAACGCGAAGCTGATCGTGTCGCTCCGCCACCCCTGCGACGTCTGCCTGAGCTGCTTCATGCAGCCGTTCCGGCTCAACGCCTCGATGGCGAACTTCGTCGACCTGGATTCGACGACGCGTCTGTATGCCCTGGTCATGCGGATCTGGCTGCGGGCCCGCCAGGCTCTGTCGCCCGACCACGTGGTGGTGCGCTACGAGGACCTGATCGAGGACGTCGAGCGGCACGCCCGCCGGACGCTCGCCTTCCTCGGGCTGGAGTGGGACGACCGGGTGCTCGGGCATCTCGAGCACGCCAGGTCGCGCGGCCTGATCCGGACCCCGAGCTTCCGCCAGGTGACCGAGCCGATCTACACACGGGCTCGCGGCCGCTGGCACCGGTACCGCACCCACCTCGAGCCGTTCATGGACCGGCTGGACCCTTTCATCGACGAGTTCGGCTACCGTGAGGAATGACCCGGCACCGCGTGCCGGCCGCTCCTACCAGCCGTTGACGCGGCCCCAGAACTCGACCACCGGCTGGTCCTCGCCCAGATCGGTCCCGTCGACCACCGCATAGCGCTCGTACATGGCCGCCGTCATGCACGCGTGGTTCGGCAGCACCCGGACCCGCGCGCCGATCGGCAGCACCTCGAACGGAACGCCACCGGGTCCGCCCAGCCGCCCGTGCTCCTGGTGCACCGCCTCGACCGTGAGGTTGGGGAACGGCGCCCCGGCAACGTCGGTCACCAGGCCGTAGTGCCGGTCGGTCGGTTGCGAGGCCGTCGACCGGTCCTTCGACAGCGCCAGCCCGCCGGCGTCGATATGCGCGGTGCCCTCGGCCGTGCGGTGGTTGATCACGCTGGACAGCACGCTCAGCGCGATGTCGTCGAGGCCGCAGCAGCCGACCCCGGCCTGGAACAGGTCCATGAACATGTACACGCCCGGCCGGAACTCGGTGACGCCCTCCAGATGGCGGGCGAACAGGGCGCCCGGGGTCGAGCCGACGCTGACCTCTCGGCAGGGGATGCCGGTGGACCGGATGCGCTCGGCCGCGGTCACCGCGCCGGCCCGCTCGGCCTCGGCGATCGCCGCCACCGCGTCCGCATCGGTACAGCCATAGGTGTGGCCGGCATGCGCGAGGACGCCGCGCACCTCCATGCCGCCCTCGTGGAGAACCCTGGCGGCCGCCAGCAGCGCCTCGGACTCCGGGGCGACGCCGCCGCGGTGCTCGCCGACGTCGACCTCCAGCATGACCGCGAAGCGAACGCCCTGCCCTTGCCCGACCCGGACCACCTCTGCCGCCACGTCCGGGCTGTCGATGGTGATCGCGAGGTCGACGCCCTCGCGCAGCAGCGCCGCCGCCTCCGGCAGCCGGTTCGGGGCGATGCAGTTCGCGTCGACGATGTCGCGGATGCCGTTCTCCGCGAAGTAATGCGCCTCGCGCAGCGTCGACACCGTCACCGCCAGCGGGCCGTCGCCGACCGCCCGCCGCACCACCTCGGCCGATTTCGCGGTCTTGCCGTGCGGCCGCAGCCGGACCCCGAGCTCGGCGGCGCGCGCCCGCATGCGGGCCTGGTTGCTCTCCAGCTTGCGCCGGTCCAGCACCAGATGCGGAGTCGGCAGATCCTTGATCAGCATGTCGGTTTCCTGTCCTCAGACGACCCGATGTACCAGCTCGCGCCCGTCGCGCAGCCGGCCGATATTGTCGATCACGACCGCCAGGCCACGTTCCAGCGTGCCGAGCGTGAAGAACGCCACGTGCGGCGCGACCACCACCCGGTCCATTGCCAGCAGCGGGTTGTCGCGCGGGGTCGGCTCCTCGGCGAACACGTCGAGCCCGGCCCCCATGAGGTGGCCGGTGGTCAGTGCGGCGACCATCGCGTCCTCGTCGATCAGCCCGCCGCGCGCGGTGTTGACGATGATCGCGCCCGGCTTCATCGCGGCGATCGCCTCGCGGTCGAGCCAGTGCCGCGTGTCCTCGGTCAGCGGCATGTGCAGCGACAGGATGTCGGACTCCGCCAGCAGCGTCGGCTTGTCGACCCGGGTGCCGACGGCATCGGCCTTCTCGCCGCGGCAGCAGTAGACTACGCGCGCCCCCATCGCCTCCAGCACCGGCGCCAGCAGCCGCGGCACCGAGCCGTAGCCGGCGAGGCCGACGGTGCGGCCGGCCAGCTCGCCGAGGGTGTCCTGCATCTCGGCCGGCCAGCCCCAGCCCTCGCCGCGCCGGGTGCGGGCGTCGAACACCGGCAGCCGGCGCAGACAGGACAGCATCAGCAGCAGCGTCATCTCCATGACCGCCCGGCTGTTGGAGCCCGGCATGTTGCAGACCGCCACGCCGTGCGCGCGGGCCGCCTCCAGGTCGATGGTGTTGACCCCGACCCCGAGCTTCTGGACCAGCTTCAGCTGAGGGGCGGCCCTAAAGTGCTCCGCGGTGACCGGCCGCAGGTTGTGCAGCAGTACGTCGGTGTCCGGCAGCAGCTCCGCCAGCCGGTCGTCGTCGTCCTCGTCGCAGGCGGTGATCTCCAGATCGTGCTCGGCCGCCAGCGCCTCCAGCCGGGCGGTCAGCCAGGGGCCGACGCCGTAGTGGTAGATGACCTTCATGACGCCACCGCCCGGCCCCAGGGGAAGCGCGAGCGCGGCGGCAGCGCGACCCCGCCCGGCACCTCCTCGGCCAGCCGCAGCCCCTCGTTCCACTTGGCCATGCGCTCGGAGCGGGCGAACGACCCGACCTTGAGCTGCGGGATCGCCCAGCCGACCGCGAGGTGCACGATCGTGACGTCCTCGGTCTCGCCGGAGCGGGCCGACACGATGGCGCCCCAGCCGGCCGCATCGGCGGCCGCCAGGGCGGCCCGGGTCTCGGTCAGGGTGCCGATCTGGTTCGGCTTGATCAGTGCGGTGTTGCCGGCCCCGGCCGCGGCCGCCGCGGCGATCCGCGCCGCGTTGGTGGTGACCAGGTCGTCGCCGACGATCTGGACGCCGGCCGGCGCCGCCCTGGTGAACGCCGCGACCCCGGCGAGGTCGTCCTCGGCCAGCGGGTCCTCGATCGACACCACGGGATAGCGCTCCAGCCAGCCCAGCAGCATCTCGGCGAGCCCGTCGGAGTCGATCTCCCGGCCGTCGCGCGCCAGCCGATAGCGGCCGTCGCGGCCGAAATCCGAGGCGGCGATGTCGAGGGCGATGGCGACCTCGTCGCCCGGCTTGCGGCCGGACCGCTCGATCGCCCGCAGCAGGAGGTCGAGGGCGTCCTCGTTGCCGTCGAACGCCGGCCACCATCCGCCCTCGTCGGCCACGCCCTGCAGCCGGCCGGCATCGGCCAGCAGCTCGCCCGCCGCCCGGTACACCTCGGCGGTCCAGTCGAGCGCGGTCGGATAGTCCGGGGCGCCGACCGCGACCACCATGAAGTCCTGCACGTCGACCCGGCGCGCGGCATGGGCACCGCCGCCGAGGATCTGGATCTCCGGCAGCGGCAGCGGCCCCGGGCTGTCGCCGGCCAGGTAGCGCCACAGCGGCAGGCCGCGTGCGGCGGCGGCGGCGTGGGCCAGCGCCATCGAGGTGGCGACCAGTGCGTTGCCGCCCAGGCGGGACTTGTCCGGGCTGCCGTCGAGCGCGATCAGCGCACGGTCCAGCGCCTCCTGGGCCGAGGCGTCGCGGCCGGCCAGGGTCTCGGCGATCGGCCCGTTGACCGCCGACACCGCGGCCCGCACGTCGCGGCCGCCGAAAGCGGTGCCGCCGTCGCGCTTGTCCAGGGCCTCGGCCGATCCGGTCGAGGCGCCGGCCGGCGCGATCGCCCGGCCGAGGGCGCCCCCGGCACAGCGGATCTCGACCTCGACGGTCGGGCGGCCGCGGCTGTCCCAGACCCGCCTGCCGATCACTCTCTCGATGCGGTCGCTCACCCCGCGATCTCCCTGGTCCAGTCGTCCCGAAGTGCAGCCAATCGTTCCACCGGCTTGGCCAGCCAGTCCCGGGCCCTGGCCCGAACCCGCGCGCGCTCCGCCTCGTCGGTCAGGTACTCGACCGGCGACTTGCCGTCCACCCGGGCCAGGAACAGCCCCGGCAGCAGTGTGGCGATGCGGGCCTCGACGTCGTCCGCCGGTTCCCAGTCGACCCGCGCCCGGTAGCCGGCCCACAGGCGGTCGAACGATTCCAGCAGGTCGGCGGCGGCCCGCGGCACGTGCAGCGCCTTCAGCAGCAGGTGGTTGAGGCAGAACGCCACGTCGAAGGCCGGATCGCCCCACCAGGCGCACTCCGCGTCCAGCAGGATGGGTCCGTGCGGCCCGACCTGGATGTTCTTCGGGCTGACGTCGCCATGCACCAGGCAGCGCCGGGTCGCCGCCGTGCGGGCGACCAGCGCGTGCAGGATTTCGGCCCGGTCCGGATGGGCCCGTGCCGCCGCCTCCAGGTAGGGTTCCAGGCGGATCGCGTGGAAGATCGCATCGGTGGCGAACTCGGCCGCCAGCTCGGGCCGGGCGGCGCTGCCGGCATGGATCCGTCCGAGCCGGTCGCCGACCGCCCAGGCGACCGCCGGGTCGACGACGCCGGCCAGCAGATCGGCCTTCCACAGCCGATGCTGCGACGGCTCCAGCCAGGCCATGGCGAACAGGCCGACCGCCTCGTCGTGACCGAGGATCGCCGGCACCGCCTCCGGTACGATCGCGCCCGCGACCCGGAACCAGGCCACCTCGTACACGTTGCGCTCGACCGGGGCGCGCCAGTCGGCCGCGACCTTGAGGCGGGCGAGCGCCCGCTTCACGCAGAACGGTCCGCCGGCCGCGTCGATCCGCCAGATGTCGGACGCGACCCCGCCGCTCAACGCCTCGGCCTGCGGGATTTCGTCGACCGCGACCAGCCCCATGCGCCGAACGGCGCCCAGGACCTCGTCAGGCAACCGCTCCGTCATGCCGAACCCCCGCCTCCGAGTTCCCAGGTCATGAGCTGCACCGTCTTGGCACCGTTGTCGGTATCCTGGGTGCCGACGCCGCGGAACCCCAGGCGCTCGTGGAAGCGGATCGACCGGTCGTTGGCCGGCCGCAGGTTGACCTCGCAGGCCAGCCGCGGCACGCCGGCGGCGCGCGCCGCCCCCGACAGGTCGGCATACAGCGCCGCGCCGATTCCGGCCGAGCGTATCGCCGGATCGACGACGATCCGGTCGACGTACAGGAAGGCGTCGTAGCGCCGCTCGAACCACCGGTAGTTCGGGCTGCCGTAGTCGACGCCGGGGCCGAGCGCGATCATCATCCCGACGGGCGCATCGTCCTGCAGCGCCACCCGGAAATGCGGCACGATCGCCGCGAACCGCTCGAAATCGCCACGCTCCAGCGCGTTCACCGCCGGCACCGCGGCGTTGTTCAACGGCACCAGCGCGGCGTAGTCGCCGGCTTCCACACTGCGTATCCGCACACCCGCACTCATGCCGTTCGTCCCCGCCGTCCGCGCCGCCTCGGCGCCGCTTCGAATGCCAGCTCCATCCCGTTCAGTACACGATCCAGCTCGGCCGCGTCAGCCGCTCCGCAGGCCTCCCGGGCCGCCCGCACGGTCCGGGCGTCCAGGCCGGCAAGCTCCACACCGATGCCCTGCATGCCAAGGACGGCCAACCGCTCCCGGACGACGTCCAGCCAGTCGGCCGGCGCGGTGAGTGCGGTCAGGATCCGGGCGAAATCGCCGCCCCCGGCGACCGCGGCGGTCAACGCCAGGCGTCGCCGTGGTCCGCTTGCCGCCTCGATGACCGCCGACAGCCGCAGCGCGCGTTCCATCGCTTCGGCCCGACCGGCACCGGGCGCCAGCAGAGCGGCGATATCGGGCTCCGGCGCCCCGGCGTCGGCGGCTATAAGGGCGGCGACGCCGGCCGAGCGGGCGTGCGCGGCATCCGCGACCGCGTCGACCTGGTCGCCCGCCAGGATCGCCTCGGCCGGACGCAGCACCGGATGCCGGACCGGGCGCGCGGCACCGGTCTCGTCGGCGATCCAGGCGACCGCTCCGGCGCCCAGGGCCGCGGCCGGGGTCGCCGGCACCAGCAGCAGCGCCGGAACCCCGGATGCGTCGACCGGGTCGCCGTCGGCACCGGGCCGGTCGGCGAGCGCCCGGTAAGGGCTGCGCTGGCCGACCATCAGGGCGGCCGCCTTCGCCACCTCCATGACGACGCCGCCGCCGATCGCGACCACCGCGTCGCAGCCCTCGAACCCGTACCCGGCCACCGCCTCGGCGACGGTCCCGACCGTGGGGCTCGACGCCCTGTCGAAGGCCCAGACCGCCAGGCCCTCGGCCTCCAGCCCGTGCACCACGCTCAGACCGAGCGGCGGGGTTCCGAGGGAGTGGCCGCCGACCAGCATCGGCCGCCGGACACGCCGGTCGCGACACCATTCAGCAATTGCCGAAACAGCCGAAGGGACCAGCCGTGTCGGCGCCGGCATCCCCCATAGATACCCACAGGCAGTCATCGCGAAATCGACCTGTCGACCGCAAGATTGTCGGACGCACACCGACCTGATTGAACCCTGCTCTGTTGCCGCATCGGCAACGGTTTAGCGGAGTCGTGAAGCAGAGTGTTTACCATAACAGTTTGACATCCCCAGACAGCCGTCCAATGATTTTCCCGGCAGGCAGCGGCGGGCACACGATGCGTTCGTCGCTCCGCGTACGGCGCGGGGGAAGACGCCGGGGTCGACTGTGGACGCCAAGCAATATCGATAAAAACGCGTCTGGACCTTCATCTCGGTTGTGTCAGAGCCGCCTGGGAGTCGGGTTCCTGGGTTCCGTGCCGCGCGGACAACGACAACGAACGAGAGACGGGAGCACATCATGGACAAACGCAAGTCGGGGGCCAATCACCCCTATATTCCCGAGCTGAAGGAACAGCTCCGACGGGGTGAGGTCGATCGCCGGGAGTTCCTGCGGACCGTCACGCTTCTCGGCGTGTCCGCGGGCGCCGCCTACGCGATGACCGGCGAGATCCTGGGCCAGGGCATGACGGCGCCGGCACGCGCGCAGGGCAAGCCCGGCGGCACCTTCAAGTTCGCCATGAAGGTTCAGGAGATGACCGACCCCGCGACGTTCGACTGGACCGAGAAGTCGAACGTCGCCCGCCACGTTCTCGAGTACCTGACCATCACCGGGCCGGACAACGTCACCCGCCCGTATCTCGCCGAGAGCTGGTCGGCGTCCGAGGACCTGAAGACCTGGGAGCTGAAGCTCCGCAAGGGCGTGAAGTGGAACAACGGCGACGAGTTCAACGCCGACGACGTGGTCTACAACTTCACCCGCTGGCTGGACCCGAAGACCGGTTCGTCCAACGTCGGCCTGTTCGCGGCGATGGTCGAGGAGGTCGACACCGGCAAGAAGGACAAGGACGGCAAGCCGGTCATGTCCAAGCGGATGACCGAGGGGGCGGTCGAGAAGGTCGACAGCCACACCGTCCGCCTGCACCTGAACTCGCCGGTGCTGTCGATCCCCGAGAACCTGTACAACTACCCGACCGCCATCGTGCACCGGAAGTTCGACGAGATGGGTGCCAACCTGTCGAAGAACCCGATCGGCACCGGCCCCTACGAGCTCGCCGAGTTCACGGTCGGCAGCCTGGCCGTCCTGAAGAAGCGCAAGGACCCGTACTGGGGCGGCGAGGTGTATCTCGACGAGATCCAGTACATCGATCTCGGCGAGGACTCCTCGGCGCAGATCGCGGCGATCGCCTCCGGCCAGGTCGACGGCATCTACGAGGTCGACGTCAGCCAGCTCGACGTCTACGACGCCCTCCCGGGCGTGAAGATCTACGAGGCGGCGACCGCCCAGACCGCGATCGGCCGCATGAAGGTCACCGAGAAGCCGTTCGACGACGTCCGGGTCCGCAAGGCCGTGCAGCTCTGCATGAACACCCCGGAGATCCTCAAGATCGCCTATCGCGGTCGCGGGCAGCCGGGCGAGCACCATCACGTGTCGCCGATCCATCCGGAGTACTTCAAGCTGCCGTTCCCGAAATACGACCCGGCGGCCGCCAAGAAGCTGCTGGCCGAGGCCGGCTACCCGGACGGCATCACCCTGAAGATCGACTTCGGCCAGACCTCCGGCGCCTGGGAACTGGCGGCGATGCAGGCGTTCAAGGAGCAGTGCGCGCCGGCCGGCATCAACCTGGAGCTCAACCCGGTCCCGTCGGCGACCTACTGGGGCATCTGGACGACCACGCCGTTCGGCCTGACCGCCTGGACGCACCGTCCGCTCGGCGTGATGGTGCTGAACCTCGCCTACCGCTCCGGGGTGCCGTGGAACGAGGCCAGCTACGCCAATCCGGAGTTCGACAAGGCTCTCGACGTGGCCAGCGCGATCCTCGACGTCACCAAGCGCAAGGCCGCGATGGAGAAGGTCGAGAAGATCCTCCAGGACGACGCGGTGATGGTGCAGCCGATCTGGCGGTCGGTGTTCTCCGCCGCCACCGACAAGGTGAAGGGCTACGTCACGCACCCGACCCTGTACCACCAGTGGCACAAGGTCTGGCTGGACGCCTAGGCCGGCCGGGAACCGGCGGACGGTGCGATGGCGCCGTCCGCCGGATTTCGTAGCGACGATCGCGCGCCAGGGGTGCGCGCCACCGAGGGGGGCGTGCCGGCGGCCCAATGGCCGCCGGCACGACACGGGAGGCGAACCGAGCGATGGTGATCTTTCTCGCCAAGCGAATGGGATACCTGGTGTTCACCATGCTGGTGGTGTCCATCCTGGTGTTCCTGGTCCTGGAGCTCGATCCGGGAAACGTGGCGCAGAAGGTGCTGGGCCCGTACTCGAACGAGGAACAGCGCCAGCTCTGGATGGAGGCCAACGGGTACCTCGACCCGCTGCCGGTCCGCTATGCGCGCTGGCTGGGCGACTTCATGGTCGGCGACTTCGGAATGTCGACCCGGTTCAAGGTGCCGGTCTCCGAGATCCTGCTGCCGCGCCTCGGCAATACCGCCCTGCTCGGCCTCGGGGTCCTGCTGGTCATGGTCCCGCTGGCGCTGCTGCTGGGCGTGCTGTCCGGCATGAAGGAAGGCTCGGTCCAGGACCGCACGATCTCGGTATTCTCGATCGCCACCACCTCGGTCCCGGAGTTCGCCTCGGGCGTGTTCCTGGTCGGGATCTTCGTGCTGTGGCTCAAGTGGCTGCCCGGCGTCAGCAACATGGTCGGCGGGTTCGACATCGCCCAGATGGTGCTGCCGGTGGCCGCGCTCGTAATGTACGGTTTCGGCTACATCACCCGGATGACCCGGGCGTCGATGGCCGAGGTAATGCAGACCCACTACATCCGGACCGCCGTTCTCAAGGGCGTCCCGCAGCGCCAGGTCATCCTCAAGCACGCGCTCCGCAATGCCCTGATCGCCCCGTTCACGGTGATCATGCTGCAGATCAACTGGCTGCTCTCGGGCGTGATCGTCATCGAATACCTGTTCGCCTACAAAGGCTTCGGCTCGCTGCTGCTGGAAGCCGCCCTGAACAAGGACATCTTCGTGATCGAGGCGTGCACCATGGTGGCGGTGCTGGTCGCGGTCGGCACCCAGACCCTCGCGGACATCGGGTACATGTACCTGAACCCGCGCATCCGGTTCAGCTGAGGAGCGCGCGATGGCCGCAAGCACGGAAGCCGCCGTCCCGCTGCCCCGGCGCCAGTCCGGCATGGTCCGGTTCGCCAAGGCCGTCGCCCTGCTGCGCGAGAGCCCGGTCGGCATGGTCGGGGCCGGCATCGTGATCGCCTGGGCCCTGGCCGCGATCCTGGCCCCGCTCATCTCGCCGTTCGACCCGAACTCGACGATCCTGCCGTTCCAGAAGCCGGGCGCGATCGACCCGACCACCGGCAAGGTGTTCTGGCTCGGCACCGACAAGATCGGCCGCGACATCCTCTCGCGGATCATCTACGGCGGCCGCCGGGTGCTGATCTACGGACCGATCGCCACGTTCTGCGCCTACGCCGTCGGCATCGTCATGGGACTGGCCGCCGGCTACTTCCGGGGCTGGTGGGATTCGATCCTGTCGCGCGTGTCGGACATCGTGCTGTCGTTCCCGATCTTCGTGCTGTACGTGATCGTGATCTCGACCTTCGGCGCCTCCGGGCTGAACATCGTGCTGGCGATCATCTTCGCCTCGGCCCCCGGGATCATGCGGATCGTGCGCGGCCTGACCCTGGACCTGCGCAACCGCGACTACGTGGCGGCCGCCCAGACCCGCGGCGAGAGCCCGTTCTACATCATGTTCGTGGAGATCCTGCCGAACGCCCGCGGCCCGTTGATCGTCGACGCCTGCCTGCGGCTCGGCTACGTGACCATCACCATCGGGACGCTCGGCTTCCTCGGTCTCGGCCTGCCGCCGCCCGATCCGGACTGGGGCGGCATGGTGAACGAGAACCGGGCCCTGGCCCCGGCCTTCCCGCACATGATCGTGTACCCGTGCCTGGCGATCTCGTCGCTGGTGCTCGGGCTGAACCTGCTGGCCGACGGCCTGCGCGAAATCTCGATCAGGGACTGAGGAGGTCGCGATGCCCGACGACGCCCGCACGCCGGTCCTGGAGATCGAGAACCTGTGCATCTCCTACTTCACCCGGGCCGGCGAAATCCCGGCGGTGGTGGACTTCAACCTGACCGTCCACGCCGGCGAGAGCGTCGGGCTGGTCGGCGAGTCGGGATGCGGCAAGTCGACGGTCGCGATGGCGATCATGCGCTACCTCGGCTCGAACGGCGGCATCGTCGGCGGCTCGATCAAGTTCAAGGGCCGCGACATCACCCACCTGTCGGACGAGGAGCTGCGCAAGATGCGCGGCTCCGAGGTGGCGATGATCTACCAGGAGCCGATGGCCGCCCTGAATCCGTCGCTGACCATCGGCGCCCAGCTCATGGAAGTGCCGCTGATCCACGAAGGGGTGTCCGAGCAGGAGGCCTACGACCGGTCCCGGCAGATGCTGTCGGACGTCAACCTGCCGGACGCCGACCGGGTGATGGCCGCCTACCCGCACCAGATCTCGGGCGGCCAGCAGCAGCGCGTGGTGATCGCCATGGCGCTACTGTCGAAGCCCGCCCTGCTGCTGCTGGACGAGCCGACGACCGCGCTCGACGTCACGGTCGAGGCCGGCATCATCGAGCTGATCGCCGAGATCGCCCAGAAGTTCGGGACTGCCCAGGTGTTCATCAGCCACAACCTCGGGCTGGTCCGCGAGACCTGCGACCGGATCTGCGTGATGTACTCCGGCGAGGCGGTCGAGACCGGCACTATCGGCGACGTCTTCACCAAGATGCGCCACCCCTATACCCGCGGGCTTTTCGGCGCGATCCCGCTGCCCAGCGCCAACAAGAACGACCGCCCGCTGGTGGCGATCCCGGGGCAGTTGCCGCTGCCGCACCAGCGCCCGGAAGGCTGCAACTTCGGGCCGCGCTGCGAGTACTTCCAGGACGGGGTCTGCGGCCCGCAGGCGATCGCCATGCGCGACGTGCCGGGCGAGCCTCGGCCGCACCAGAGCCGCTGCGCCCGGTTCGAGCAGATCGACTGGGACGCCCCGCTCGGCGCCGGCCAGGTCAACGAGCCGATCGAGCCCGGCGAGCCGGTGCTGGTGGTCGACGGCATGCGCAAGTACTACGAGCTGTACGACCGCTCGGTGAAGGCCATGCTGTCGGGCGAGGGCGTCAAGTACGTCAAGGCCAACGAGACCCTGTCGTTCGACGCCCGCAAGGCCGAGATCGTCGCGATCGTCGGCGAGTCCGGCTGCGGCAAGTCGACCTTCGCCAAGGTGCTGATGGGGCTGGAGACCGCCACCGAAGGCACGATCACCTTCAACGGCGACGAGATCGAGAGCACCGAGGTGCAGCAGCGCCCGCGCGAGCAGGTCGCGTCGCTGCAGATGGTGTTCCAGAACCCGAACGACACGCTGAACCCGTCGATGACGGTCGGCGGCCAGATCAGCCGGGTGATCCGCAAGTTCGGCGTCGAGAGCGACCCGGACAAGGTGCACGACCGGGTGATGCGGCTGCTCGACATGGTCAAGCTGCCGCGCGACTTCTACTTCCGCCGGCCGCGCCAGCTGTCGGGCGGCCAGAAGCAGCGGGTCGGCGTCGCCCGCGCCTTCGCCGGCAACCCGGCGATGGTGATCGCCGACGAGCCGGTCTCGGCGCTCGACGTGTCGGTGCAGGCGGCCGTCACCGAGCTGCTGATGGAGATCCAGCGCGAGCACGGCACCACGCTGCTGTTCATCAGCCACGACCTGTCGGTGGTCCGCTACCTCGCCGACCGCATCGTGGTCATGTATCTCGGCCAGATCATGGAGCAGGGCACCACCGAGGAGGTGTTCTCGCCCCCCTACCACCCCTACACCGAGGCGCTGCTGTCGGCGGTCCCGATCGCCGACACCTCGGTCGACAAACGCAAGATCGTGCTGGAGGGCAACCTGCCGAGCGTGGTCAACCCGCCGGTCGGCTGCCCGTTCCATACCCGCTGTCCGCGCAAGCTGGGGGCGATCTGCGAGGCGGAGCGGCCGCCGGTACTGGTGGACAGCGACACCCACCGGATCGCCTGTCACATCCCGCTGGAAAGCCTGCAGGCGGTGGAACCGGTGTTCTTCAGCGTCGCGGAGAACGGGTCGCCGGCCGGCCCGGCGGCCGGGAGCGCGACAACCGGGAGCGCGGCGGGCGAGTGAACGGGGCCGCAGCGACGATCGATGGCCGTTAACGGGATGTTCACCAGTCGGCCGTAAGGTGCTACTCGACCATCCGACGCACGGAGGAATTTCATGGCCATTGACGGCATCGGCACCACGCTCAGCTCGCACACCGTCGCCGGGGTGCGGGCCCAGAACGAGCAGGTCCGGACGCTCGGGGCCGGCTTCTCGAAGCTCCTGGAAGGCGCTGCGCAGGTCGCCGAGGGCGCCCAGGGCGCGGCGTCGAGCAGTGCGGCGGCTCCGATCGACCCGAACCGCGGCCAGACGGTCGACATATTCGCCTGACGGCGCTTCGGGGCGGCCCCCATTGGCCGGGGGACTTCGGGCGGTACAGAGGAGTACGGGCGAAGCAACGCCCCGGTTGCCCCGGAAGGCGGCATAGGTCATGCAGTAGCCGCTCCCGTTCAATGGCTCGATCGGCGACAACCTTGCACTGACCGGCCCGACCCTGCCGTTCGAAGCAGTGACGACAGGCGCTGAGCCAATTGGCGCACACGACTTCATCCTTGACCGGACGAACGCCTAAAACACGGCGACGGGCAAGCCACCTGCCCACGGAACAGAAGCCGCGCGCCCGGTGCTTGAGCCAATGGGCGCGCGCTGGCCGACACCCCAACTCCGCCCGCTTCTTCGACTTCAATCCCGGGATGACACCCTCTGTTCAAGCTGAAGGAGAACAAGCCTGAAAGGCTAAGACGGCACAAACATCGTCGATTTACGTCGAATTTTCCTCGACGACTGGCTCTTGTTGATCAAGTGAATCTACGTATTCCCGAATTACATCAAGAGCCAGCGTGAAGGCACCAAAATCATCACTAGACCCATCTCGGCACATTTTTGCGCACAGTTCAGCCTTTCGAAGTACCTTTCGCGTGTGAATGTCACCATTCAGCTTTGTCGACTCGGATGTTTGATAGTCTGCGTCCGTGATTGAGGAACTAGCCAGAAGATTTTCAATACCGGCTTTGACTTTCGTATTACGTTCATTAGTTGGCATTCCTCGAACGGATACGATGCCGTAATTGGCGCTACTCTGCTTTGCATCATTATCATACAACAACAGAATTGGCCTGTTGGTTAGTTTCGGATTAGCCCGAAGGACCGACAATGTATGATCAAGTGCCGCCTTTCCAGTGTGAAACCCTTGTCCCCCCTCGTCCTTTGCTCCAATCCATTGAATCTCACAGCGTGCAAGCAGTTCGCTGCAGCCCAATAGCTCAGCGGCACGGCGGAGGTAGGGTGTATCGGTCTCTCCCTCGACGAAAACGATCGGTACGCCTGCCGACGATGTTTCCGATAGCAGCCGTTTATTGAAAGTCTCCGTCGCTGTCAGCGCTTCCATCGCCCTCCCAAACTCCGAATAGGTCTCTGCAGTGACGATGTTACCCCCAGGCATCTCAACAAGCTGGAAACCGTCGGCTCCAAACGTTCTCTCCATGCCCAAAACAAACAAAGGAGAATGGCTTGATAGAATAAACTGAATACGAGGGAATATTTTGATCAATTCTGGGAGAACTTTGTGTTGAAGATCGACATGGATGTGCGAGTCTATCTCATCAACAACGCAAATCCCCTCAACTACTGACAGATCCAGCGCCGATCCCGATCTGGAATGGTCCGCATATCGCAACAGCGTTCCGAATAAGCTTAAGAGTATAGACTGACCACCCGAAAGCGCGTCAAGATTAGGCAAAGCGAGTGAACTGCCATGCGCAACCGCGAGTTTATCCGGAGACTTCCGGCCTAACCAAACGAATCGCACATTTTCGTCGTCCAGCACCTTGCGCAAAATCGTGTTGCAAAGCTCCAGCACGCCCCCCGAACGGAGAGTTTCTTCTACATTGCCATGCACATGTAGCTGCGGGACCGGACCTGCAGTCAACTCAATATGGGCTCTTGCTTCAAGTATAACTGATATTATCCACTGCTTAAATTCTTGAACACTTCTCTCAACATAGATCGGCTTTCGAAGCCTTTTAGCGAGAGCCGTAAATATTTCAAATTCTGTCTCAGGCATGGATTCTCTATTGAGCCAGAACGGAATTTCCGAACGACTCGCTGGAAAATAGACGTGAACTTCTTTTTCAAAAATCAATCGTGATGTTTCTTCATTTATGTTAAATTCTTTGAAAGCACCTTCCGTTGGCCAATTCAGGTGATCCAAAAATTCTTTAGGAACTCTCTCACCAGCAATAGTCGATTCGACGTTTCCACCTTTTTCTTTGTAAACTATGGTTTCGCCTTTATGCTCGAATCTGAGCAGACTGAATCCTCCATCGGCGCCAACAGTGGTGGTTCGCCCTCCGACAACCCGAAACCAAGCCCGACCCATCCCACGTGTAGGCAAGACGTTATCGTAGTGGGTAGCCGCTGCCTCGAAGAGTGCGTCTGTAACAAGCGAGAGTAGGTTGGTTTTGCCCCCGCCATTGCTGCCGACAAGGACGAGCGGCTTGGGAGAACCATTCGCAGTGAAAGTTAGATCGAGATCAATCCTACGCAGTGGCCCACTGTTCTCGATTACTACCTGTCTGAGGTACATTTTATCAGCACCCCTACTGACCATTGTCCGGTAAACGAAGCTACTTAAGCCTCAGACGCTTCACAACGATGATTGCGCAAGAGGCAGGATCTGAACTCACATACCCTTGCGGGTTGGTAGCTGACATGCCAGTCGCCTCAGCGACTCGGTGAATTTCGCTGACAGGACACAAATTCCCATACGAGATCAATACCCTCAAGCCAGCCCCAAGCGGATGATCGACACAAACGAGAAGGGCGGGCCTCAGATTGTGGCGCGCCCTTTCCTCATGCTGCGCGAATTGCGGTGACATTGCGCCGATTAGTTGACGCCCGAGGAGTATGAGCGGAACTGGCCTCGACAGCGCCCGGGTTTAGCCTCGGGCGCAGTCGCGCTCGCCGAGAACTGTCACTGATTTCCCGGTCTCACCGAGGGGATGCACTCCAACACTGTCGCCGCAATTTTCAGATCAAAACACATAATATCTGCAAATCCTGGGAAGGTGGGACGGTCTCCGTTCACATGCATCCGCATCCAGCCAGCGGCATGCCCATTCAGAGCGGGTCGCTTCCGAACAGGCGGTGCAGCACGCGCACGGCCTGGGCGAAGTGGTCGCCCAGTTCGGCCGGGACGGCTTCCGAAGGTGCCCCGAGGGCCTCGCGCCGGGCGTTCTCCCGGAGCCTGGCCAGCATCGGGGCGCGGTCCTCCCTGGTGAGAGCCACCAGCATCTCCTTCTCACCTTCCTCATCGTCCCAGGCGCGCAGCGCCGTCAGGATCAGGGCGTCGAGGGATTCGACCAGGGTATCGGTCATGCGGCCGGGGTGGGCGCAGGCGAGGGAGGCAAAGCCGTGAACGGACTCCGTCAGGGCGTCGAAGGCCACCAGCTGTCTTTCCCGCTGAACGACGGCGGCGGTTTGTTCGGGGGTTTTTGACGCGGCGGCGATGTGGGCCAGGTATTTCTGGAGCAACTGCCGGATCCGGGCCGCACACCGGGTGCGGATATCCAGGGAATGACCCTCGTCACTTTCTCCGCGGGCGATATTGAGCACGACCAGGAGACGGGCCAGTTGCACGCCCAGTTCCTGGTCGACCAGGGCCAGGGCGTCGGCGGGAGCCGGGGCGGATGAGACGAGATACACGGGCTCGGAAAGTTCCGGCGCGGCCAGGGAACTGGCTTCGCGTTTCATCCAGCGGCTGGTGCGGGAAAGGTCGAAGTGGATGAAATAACGGGTCTCTCCCTCGATGACGGCCTCGTCGATCGGGATGGCTCCGATCCGCCGGTAGAGCGGGAGGATCTTGGGGGCGGTCGTGCCGACGGTGTGGGTGAAGCCCTCCTCGCGGAGCGCCTCGAAGACATCGTTCCAGAAGGCGAACAGGCCGGAGAGGGAGTTGTCGTCGACCACGAAGAACGCCATGAACTCGCAGACACGGCCCTGGGCCGCCTGCGGGGCGAGTTCGAGCGGCATGGTGAAGCCGTAGGCGCCGCTTTGCAGCTGGTTGAGCCGGACGTTCACCGCGGCCCCGGCGTCAAACCGATCGTCGGTGAAACGGCCCCAGAGTGCCTGGTCCTCGTACGGCACGCGGGTACGCAGGCGCTCGCCGGGAATATCCCAGTCCCAAAGGGTGCGGATGAGGCGGTTGTGGGTCACATGCGCGAAGCCCCGGTAAAAAAGGCGCTCGAACGATTCGCGCACGGCAGGATCGTTGGCATCGAGGCGGCGGGTGCAGCGGATGCGCCTGGCGGGTTCGGTCATGGCGGGCGGCGGCCGGTCATGGATGATGCCGAATTGCGGTGTCAGCTACGATGACAGTGCGCTGAACGGACGACCGCGTCGACCGCTTGCAAGTGCTGACCGGGCGGTGCCGCCCCCTCGATCGACCCGAATCGCGGCCAGACCGTCGACATCTTCGCCTGACGGCGTCCCGCGACGAGCCCCGGTAACGAGAAGGGCGCGCCGCGGGTTGCGGCGCGCCCTTCCTCATGCGGTCCCGAAGGGGCGATCAGACCTCTTCGGGGATCGCGGTCGCAACCGACTTCACCATCTCGGTGATGCGCTTGCGCAGGTTCGGGTTCTTGATCGAGTAGTAGGCGCGAACCAGCTCGAGGGTCTCCCGGCGGGCCATCGGGTCCGTCGGGTTCTCCTCGTACTCGTCCTTCACGGCGCCGCTCTTCATGCGGCGCGGCGAATGCGCGGCGGTGTCATCCGACATGTCGTCGAAGAAGAAGCTGACCGGCACGTCCAGGATCTGGCCGATGTCCCACAGGCGGGAGGCGCTGATCCGGTTGCTGCCACGCTCGTACTTCTGAACCTGCTGGAACGTGATGTTGAGGGCGTCGCCGAGCTGCTCCTGGCTCATGCCGAGAAGAGTGCGGCGCAGCCGAACGCGGCGACCGACGTGCACGTCGATCGGATTGTTGTTCGTGATCTGGTAGTTCGGGTCGTCGCGTCGGGATTCGGCTTTCGCTTGAGCCATGTGACGAATCTAACCTCCTCGTGGCAAGTGCAATGCCAGCTTAAGTACCAGCATATGCCGAATATTCTGTTAACAGTAGCGCAGCAGAGGTGACTAATAGATCCGTATTTTCCACAGTACCGCGCCCGGCACACTGCCCTCGCTTGAAACCATTCAGCGGGAAACGGCGGACAGGAGGATCCCGCCTCGCCTCGGTTCAACAACCGTGACGAGCGATATACGGTTCTTGAAATCGGAACGCAATCAGAATGACTTGGCGGCGCCGGCCGCGCATGAATGGTCGCCGCCGAATGCAGCGGTACTCTACCGCAGGTTCGGAACACCGGCGGCGGTGCGGCCGAGGGTCACACCCCGCGGCCCGGGTGCCGGGGATGGTCGCGCGGCACCAGCAGCCAGCGGCGCGCCACTTCCCGGTATCCCGACAGGCGGAAGCCGCCGTTGCGCTCCAGCACCGCGTCCCGGTTGGCGCGGTAGATCTTCGAGAGGACGTACCAGGCAAGGCCGGGCCGTTCGTGGTGCAGGGCGTGAAGGTTGTTGGAAAGGTACAGCCATGCGAGCGGGCCGCGGCTCTCGACGATGGCGCTGCGATGCGCCGGAAGCTCGGCCGGCCGATGCTCCGCGAACGACCGCAGCAGCATCAGCGAGGTCGCCGGCCAGACCACCGCGACAAGGTAGAGCCAGACCGGGACCCCGAGCGCACCGTCGACGAGAACGGCGACTGCCGCCGCCTGAAGCGCATGCCGGATCCACTGGCCCCGCGGCCGGCCGCCTTCCCGGCGCAGCCGGCGGATCTCCGAGACCGCGAACCGGCCGACGGTCCAGATCGGCCCCAGGATCAGGCGCCCGGCAAGCGTATTGAGCACGACCAGCAGGGAACGATGCAGCGGACCGATGCGGTCCCAGGTCCGGGCGCTCACATAGAAGCTCTCGGGGTCGTCCAGCGGGTCGGTGAGCCGCTCGTCCGCATGGTGCTGCATGTGGGTTTCCCGGTAGCGCTCGTACGACAGCCACAGGGTCAGCGGCGGTCCCGCGATCCAGCGGTTCAGGGCGGCGCTCGGCGTCGGGTGGCCGTGGATCACCTCATGCTGGAGCGAGGCCTGCCAGGCGACGCACCAGGCCGCCAGCGGCGCCCACAGCCAGAGCGGCGCCGCCAACAGCCCGCCGGCAACCAGCGCGGCCGACCATCCGACGTAGATCGCCGCCGCCAGGGCCACGGTCTGCCACTCCACGCGGTCCGTCAGCCGGGCCTCGGGAAGCGCAACCGCCGAGACAGTCGGTCCGCTGTCGCCGCCGAGGATGCCGGCGGCCGGGGCTGCGGGGCGGGCGTCGAACCGGGCGGCGTCGGGTGTCTGAGTCATGTCCCGGACGCTAGAAGCGAGCCCCCTGTTGCGACAACGCTCGTACGCGAAACTTCTGTTGTTTATGGTGATCAATCATTCTCGATGTTTACTAAACACAGCACCTCGATCATGAACCCGGTAGCGCCGACCCTCGACAAGCGCCTGACCGTCCAGCTGTTCCGCGAGCGACTGGAGCAGGCGATGGAGCGTGCCGGGGCCACCCGGGCCGGCCTGGCGCGCCGGATCGGCGTCGACCGCTCGACCCTGTCGCAGATCCTGTCGCCGGAAAGCGTGCGGCTGCCGCGCGCCGACACCGTGGCCGCCATGGCCGGTGCGCTGCAGGTCAGCCTGGACTGGCTGCTCGGGCTGTCAGACGGCAACCAGCTCGGCGCCGACATCCTGGAACGGGCGCCCGAGATTTCGCCGCGGCGCCGCGCGCCGGAGGACGAGAACCTGCGCCGCTGGTACGCCGAGGCGGCCGGCTACAAGATCCGGCTGGTGCCCACCAACCTGCCGGATCCCCTGAAGATCGCAGAGGTCGTCGCCTACGAGTACCGCGAGACCCAGGGGCTGAGCGCCGAGCAGGCCATGCGCCGCTCGCTCGACCGGCTCGACTACGCCCGCCAGCCCGAGACCGACATCGAGATCTGCACGTCGCTCCAGATGCTGCGTGGCTTCGCCATGGGCCAGGGGGTCTGGGAGGATCTTCCGGCCGAGGTACGGATCCGCCAGCTGGTCCACATCGCCGACCTGATCGACGAGCTGTACCCGAGCGTCCGGTGGTACCTGTACGACGGCCGGAACGAGTACGCGGTGCCGGTGACCATCTTCGGCCCCAGGCGCGCGGCCCTGTACGTCGGCAACATGTACCTGGTGTTCACGACCACCGAGCATATCCGGGTGCTCACGAGACGCTTCGACGACCTGATCCGGCGGGCCGTCGTCCAGGCCCACGAGATCCCCGGCCACGTCCGCCGACTGGTCGAGCAGCTGCAGGAGGCCGGCCGATGAGCAGCGTCGCCGCACTCGCCATGTACGACCTGCCGGAGCTGCGGGCGGCCACCGATTCCTGGTGGACCGCGATCGCCCGGGCATTGCGGGCCGAGGGCTTCCGGGACGTGCCGGCGGCCCTCGACCGGACCCGCCCGGTCCACGCGATCTGGCGCGACCCGGCGCTGCTGCTGACCCAGACCTGCGGCTATCCGCTGATGCACGGTTTCGCGGACGCGCTGACCGCCGTGGCCGTCCCGAGCTACGCCGCCGAAGGCTGCGCGGCCGGTCGCTACCGCAGCGCCTTCGTGGTCCGCGACGACGATCCGGCGACCGGCCTGGCCGATCTGCGCGGCCGCCGGGCGGCGGCCAACGGCCCCGACTCGCAGTCCGGCTGCAACGTTCTGCGCGCCGCCGTCGCTCCGCTCGCCGAGGCCGGCCGGTTCTTCGGCGAGGTGGTCTGGGCCGGCGCCCACCGGGCCAGCGTCGCCGCGGTTCGGACCGGTGCGGCCGACGTCGCCGCGATCGACGCCGTCACCTTCGCGCTGCTGCGTCGCTACGCGCCGACCGAGACCGACGGGCTACGGGTGCTGGGCTGGAGCGCCGAGGCCCCGGCCCTGCCCTATGCCACGCGCCGCGACATCGACGCCGACACCAGGGCACGGATCGCCGCCGCTCTGGTGAACGCCGCCGTCGCCCCTGACGCCGCCTCCGCGCGGACCGCGCTGCTGCTGGTCGCCATGACGCCGATCGACGACGACGCCTACGCGCCGATTCCCGAGATGCGCCGGACCGCCGAACGGCTCGGCTATCCTGAGCTCGCCTGAGCTTTCCACCGCCGGTTTCGCCGCCCGGCCGACGGCGCCATACTGCCGGCCTGCCAGCAGAGGACGAGACCATGCACAAGAGCCGCCTGGGCGCCCTGGTGATCGACTGCCGGACCGAAGACCTGACGGAGGCGACCGCGTTCTGGACCGGCGCGCTCGGCTACGACGTCGCGCCCGACCAGAGCGACGATCGCTATGTGATCCTGGTCGGGCCCGGCGGCGAGGTGAAGCTCATCCTTCAGAAGGTCGAGCACGACAGCCGGGTCCATCTCGACATCGAGACCGACGACATCGAGGCCGAGGTCGAGCGGCTGGTCGGCCTCGGTGCGGCGATCGTCTCCCGGATCAAGGGATGGGTCGTGCTGGAAGCCCCCAGCGGCCACCGGTTCTGCGTGGTCAGACCGCAGCGCCCGGACTTCGCCGCCAACGCCAACCCGCACGCCTGATCGCCGGCCGTGCTGCTGATCTTCGACGTCGACGGCACGCTGATCGACAGCCGGGCGATGATCCTGGAGTGCGCCCGACGCACCTTCGCCGACGGGTCGTTTCCGCATCCCGGCGACGAGGCCTTCCTGGCGACCATCGGCCTGCTGCCCGACCGCATGATGGAGCGGCTGTTCCCGGACCGGCCGGAACCCGAGCGCCTGGCCCTGGCCGACCGCTATGTCGAAGTGGTGCGAGCGACCCGCCGCGAACGGCCGGACATCGAGACGCCCTATGACGGGATCGAAGGCCTGCTCGCCGCGGTCGACCGGGCCGGCTTCACCCTCGGGGTCGCCACCGGCAAGCGCCGCCCGGGCGTCGACCACATGCTGGACACCACCGGCTGGCAGGGGCTGTTCCGCTCGCTGCAGACCGCCGAGAGCGGGCCGGGCAAGCCGGACCCGACGCTGATCCGCAACGCCATGGCCGAGACCGGGCACGGGCCGGATGCGACCGTGATGATCGGCGACTCGGTGTTCGACATGCAGATGGCCCGGGCCGCCGGCGTCACGGCGGTCGGCGTCGGCTGGGGCTACAACGCCGGCGACGCGCTCACCACGGCCGGCGCTCACCACGTCGCGGCCAGCGTGGCGGACCTGCAGGACCTGCTGCTCGGCCTGGATTGCCGCACCTAGGACCGGATTCGACGTTGACGCGTGTCCAACCGCCGCGCCAACTGGCCCCATGAAGATCGAGCGCATCGACGTCACCCGGCACCGCCTGCATCTCGACCCGCCGTTCCGGGCAAGCTGGGACACCCGGCCGCGGACCGTGTTCGAGGCGGCGGTGGTGCGGGTGATCACCGACGACGGGCTGGTCGGCATCGGCTCCGGCGACCTGATGCTGGGCTTCGAGCAGCACGAGCACCTGTTCCTCGGCCAAAATCCGCTCGACCTGGAGCGCCACTGGCGGGTGCTGGACAACCTGGCGTTCCACTACAGCCGCTACTGGCCGCTCGACCTGGCGCTGTGGGACCTCGCCGGCAAGATCCTGGGCCAGCCGGTGTGGCGGCTGGTCGGCGGCCGCTCGAACCGCACGCCGCTGTATGCCTCGTCGGGCACCCTGCGCGAGCCGTCGGCGATGGCCGACGCCGCCTACGCCTTCCTGGACGCCGGCTTCCCGGCGATGAAGATCCGCTTCCACCGCGGCGACTGGCGCGAGGACATCGCCGCGCTCGAGGCAGTGCGCGACGCGGTCGGCGACCGGCTGGCGCTGATGGTCGACTGCAACCAGGGTTGGCGCATGCCCTGGGACGTCGAGCAGCCCTGGAGCCTGAAGGACGCCGTCGCGGTCGGCCGCGAGCTCGAGGAGCTCGACGTGTTCTGGATGGAGGAGCCGCTGCACCGCGCCGACTACGCCGGCATGGCGGCCCTGCGCGAGGCCGTCGACGTGCGGATCGCCGGCGGCGAGATGAACCGCGAGACCTTCGAGTTCCGTACCCTGATCGAGCGGCGCTGCCTGGACGTGCTGCAGCCGGACGCCGCCCTGACCGGCGGTATCAGCGGGCTGAAGCGGGTCGCCGAGGCGGCGGTCGATGCCGGCCTGGTGTTCACCCCGCACACCTGGTCGAACGGGCTCGGCTTCGTCGCCAACGCCCATCTGGCGGTCGGCGCCGGCAACCCGCCCTATCTCGAGTTCCCCTACGACCCGCCGGAATGGTCGCCGGAACGCCGCGACTTCATGTTGACCGAGCCGATCCCGGCCCCCGAGGGCGGCGAGCTGGTGCTGTCCGACGAGCCCGGCTTCGGCGTCGCCCTCGACGAGGACCGGCTGGCAGCAACCCGGATCGGCTAGGGTGCTCTGCAACTGTCGCCTGCTCACGGTTAGGTCCCGGCTCTCCGCGGCTTCGCCACTGCGGCCGGGATGAGGGATCTATCCTCGAACCCTCATCCCGGCCGCAGCGAAGCGTAGAGCCGGGACCCACAGCCCGAACCGCCCCGCCCTACACCGGCCCCGCCCGGCCGGCCGCCAGGTCGGCGATCCGGCCGGCGTGGAACGGCGCGTATCCGGACGACTCGTGGACCCGCGCGCCCTTCATCAGCGCGGCATAGGCCGGCAGGGCGTGGAACGGGATCGCCGGATTGGCGTGGTGCTCGGCGTGGTTCGGCATGTTCCAGGCGATCCAGCGCACCGGCGCGAGCGAGATCGTCGATCGGGTGTTGGCCCAGTAGTCCTTCACGGTCGGGCAGCCCCAGTGCTCGCTCAGCAGGTACAGCCGCAGGAACGGCTGGCCGAGCAGCACCGGCACGACCCACAGCCTGAGCGCGAGATCGCTGCCGACGGCGAGCGAGCCGGCTGCCAGGAGCGCGTACAGCGCGAGGTAGGTCCGGGCCTCGGCGATCGCCCGGCGGCGCAGCCGGTCGTCCAGGAACGGGTCCGGCGCAATTCCGAGCGCCCGGCGCAGCAGGCCGCGGACGGTGCGGAACCAGTACTCGATTCCCGAGACGATCCAGGCATAGCCGAGCAAGGTCGTCGGTTTCGGGGTCGCCAGTTCCGGGTCGCGCTCCGGGTCCTGGGTGAACCGGTGGTGGGCGAAATGGAAGGCCGCGAACCAGCGCGGCGGCAGGACCAGGACGAAGCCCGCGAGGTCGCCGACCGCGCGGTTCAGCCACCC
>Ga0209475_10000797_pt1 | contig 49644 bp, 46 predicted proteins | sample tdDd471_FD_187128 | JGI IMG/M metagenome (GOLD analysis project Ga0209475, IMG submission 187128) | Marine sediment microbial communities from the Atlantic coast under amendment with organic carbon and nitrate - tdDd47.1 (SPAdes)... | ecosystem: Environmental > Aquatic > Marine > Coastal >... | reverse complement strand
TCCCTGATATAGCACTTACCACCACAGGACCACTGTATGAATTATCACTGTAACTCGCCTTCCTCAAAGAACCACTCGCATAAAACACTACTACACTAGTATCCTCTGCTATCGAGGTGGCGTTGGAACCCCAACCTGAAGAACCGCTGGTATTTTCAATAATGGAACTACCATAACCAATTGTTGGTGGACAGAAATACCATTCGTATGTTGTACTATTTACAGACTGATTCTGAATGGTAATTTGCTCATCTATACATGAACTGGTACCCAGCGTAAAACCTGCTGTTGGATGGGATGCCTGTGAGACTGTTACTACCTGACTAACTGTATCTGAACACCCCTGTTCCGTATTAACTATCAAATCAATAGTATAATCTACTGGTGTTTTAAAAGTGAAGCTACTATTTTGCTGATCCGATGACCCTTGACCCCCAAAATCCCACTTCCAGGAAATAACCTGATCATCCGAATAGGTATAATCTGATCCGGTAAAGGATACTGGAAGGTTCTCAATAGCTTCTCCATAGTTAAATCCTGCTTTGACTGTATCTGACACTTTAAGCGTTTTGACAAAAACCGTCTCACATCCCGATAAATTTGATACTGTAAGGCTAACATCGTAGGTTCCTGTATTACTGTATGTATAACCTGGGTTTTGCTGACTCGATGTACCTGAGCCATCCCCAAAATCCCAACTATAGATATCCAAATTCGTCCCGGTAGTCTTATCTGTAAATTGAATAAGGGAATCATAACAATTATTAGTATAAGTGAAATCTACAGATGGTCCCTCGACAATACTGATGTTTTGAGAATACACTGATGTTGTGCATCCTGGAATCATTGCTGTCAATGAAACTGCTTTTGTCCCTGACGTTGGAAAGGCATAAACCGGGTTCTTCTCAGTTGTAGTAGAATCTCCATTAAAATCCCACAAATAACCAACAACCGCACCAGATCCGTTTTCATTAGTTAGATTACTAAACGTTATTGATGAATTACTGCATAAAGTAGTAGCACTATAACTGAAATTAGGGGTAGACGGAGCATCATAAATACTCACCTCTTTACTAACTGAATTACTACAACCTGCACTACTCGTTACATCTAACTTCACTGTATAAGTGTCTGCTGAGGTATATTGATAAACGACCGTATGCAGATTAGCTCCTGTAGTATCCACTGTGCCATCACCGTTGAAGTCCCAGCTATAACTTGCTATGTCTCCTGAGGTGTTGATTGCTGTGAAGGTGTTTGCATTACTAATGCAACGACTAGCATCTATCGTGAAACTGATGTCAGGGGCGGTGGATGTGGTGATTGTTAAACTTTTACTCATTCGGTCTGTTCGACCTTGATCATCATAGGCCACCAATGTCACCATTGGAGTTGACGATCCGCTGTAGGATACGACTGGATTGTCCTGAGTCGATAAACCTACACTTGACAAACATGTGGTTGGAAAATACACCCGGTTCAAGCCTGAATAGCTACCACTCGTGGATGAACCTATTAATACCGTCGAATCACCCACTGAAGCAGCATTCAAAGTCGAAAAATTAACTGCACTTGTACTGACCGTTCGAAGCTGTGACCACCCACTAATACTATGCTCTATTACATCAACATCTCCACTACCATTCAACAATAATAAATACTCTATTCCACGGTCTTCAACATAATCTATCTCTAGTGGTGAGTTCGGCGTATAACCTGTCGCTGTAAAGGAACTTGAGGTCGGATTGGAAAAAGTGGCATCTAGACTCACTGTATATACCTGGTTGTTCGCTCCTGTAATCAAATACAGCTCCCATCCACTGGATGTTCGCCTATGGGTGATTCCCTTAATATCTGAAGCTCCTGAAACTGTATAACTACTAGTTGATACCGCATCCGATCCAAATCCTTTACTGAAATCAATAAATACCAACTCCCCTCCACTAGACTTACCAGCTATAACATAGCGTATCCCTCCTTCATTAATCACTTCTATCCCTTGAGTAGAATATATTGAAGATATACCTGATATAAAGTCGTACTTCTCAAGTGCATCTCCAATAGAGCTGCCAAAAAAGGAACGACTTAAACCAATACTTAATGAATTATTTGGAGTGAATCCATACCACTTACCACTATCCTGAACAATTGCAAAATCACTTTGACCTGAAAATGATCCCGAACTCCCTGATATAGCACTTACCACCACAGGACCACTGTATGAATTATCACTGTAACTCGCCTTCCTCAAAGAACCACTCGCATAAAACACTACTACACTAGTATCCTCTGCTATCGAGGTGGCGTTGGATCTTGCACTAGAAGAACTCGTGGAATTATCGATTACGTCAGTCCCGTAACCTACCGATGGCGAGCAAAAATACCACTTGTAATTCGTGGCACTAGTACTATTATTAGTTAGGTATATAAATTCTTTGGAGCAATAATTGGTGTTAACATTAAAATCAGCAAGAGGCTGACCATACAGCAAATCTGTGCTGATGATGAACAAAACTGCCAAAATAAATTGCTTGCTAAGATTCATACTTACGACAAAAGTAAGGCCTTAGATTCCTTAATTAAGAATATTTCGATCAATCACAGATTCAAGTTGATTGAAAGGCAATTCAAGCTCTAAAAAGTTATTGATCCTTTTAACCTGCAATTCATGGTCATGGATAAACTCACTCAACTCGACTATTAATACATCCTTGGGGTGACGCTGCTGAAATTTCCTCCAGGCTGCTTCATATTGAATACAAGTCTTATGAAAAACTCGCTTCCATTTTCTTGGTCTAAGATCAATATCTATATACCACCAAATTTTTTTCAATGGATTATTAGTAAGATACCAATGATTTTTTTTCAAACGAGCATAGAGAGAATTCACAATTTTATCTTGTCCCCTTTGAACAATAATCACTTTTAAATTAGGAATAACTATTTTCCAATCATCAAGCAATAAAGTGGTTCTTGGTTCCTTCCAACCCCAAACAACTTTATTTGAACGTTCATCAATTAATTCTGCAGCCTTAACAAAAAAAGACTCTGAAACTTTCAAATTTAACAAATTTCCAAATAGGCCAGAAGGATCCAAATTATTACTTACTAGCTCTGATGAATTCAAAAATAAAAAGTCTAAATCCTCAAAATGCCCATATGGATTGCTGGAAGCTGCACCTAACAGGTTCTCTCCAATGAATATTCCGCAGTTCTGCAACCAGTTGGCAAACAATGATGAACCTGACCGATGCATCCCCGCTACACAAAAAACAACTTGCTCATTGCTCATATTGCCTTCAAAGGTCTGTCTCTACTTCCCCATTCATTACTAAAACGTGGAATACTGTATAAAACGTAATAAAGCCATTTAGGCAAAAATCTTACTTTATTCACAATTCTCTCCCTACCATCACTACTTATAAACACTAAAAGAATCAATTCAAATAATAAATTTGTCAAGAAAGAAATAACATAAATGGTATAGTAAACTGCTCCTTTCTTATACCATGTTAATGCATAGGAAACCAACTCTTGAAGGTGCATCTTACCACCTGAAGAAGCACCTCCAAAATGAATTATTTGTGCACCTTTCCAGTAATAGATATTGAAAAGCTTGGAAACCCTTTCTCTGCAAAGTTCTGTTTCTTCCGAATACATAAAAATATCCGGATCGAAAGGCTTTATCTTTTCAAAAACCTCCTTCCTAAAAAGCATAAAAGCTCCAGAAACCGCAGCAGTAAACCCCTCCTCATTTTTTTCCACAGGCCCCCTTTTAAAAAACCTACTCAACAAAATATTGCTGGAAATCAGATACCCACTTAGTTTGAACTTATCAAATGTAGAGTTTTGATGGCTCATGTCCCTGTTTAACAATTCACATCCCATCAATCCAATGTTGTTTTTTATAGCAAACTCAGTTCGCATAAACTCAATGCACCGATCAAGGGCATTGTCAAAAAGCAACGTATCTGAATTGAGAAGCAAAACGAATTTCCCATTTGAATTTTCAATACCTAAGTTGTTAGCCCTTCCAAAACCTGCATTTTCATTATTTAGAATCAGCCGTACATCAGAATATTTTTCGGCTACCCTTGACACATCATCATTTGGTGAGTCATTATCTACAACAATGAATTCATAAGTATATTCGAGACAATACTTTTTGATTGACTCCAACAATGAAAGAATTAATTCACTTGTATTGTAATTAACAATTACAATTGAGCAATCTACTTTAGACTGTTCAGCCCCCATCATGTTATGAAATTTGTTAATATCCAATCCCATATAAGGTTTTAATATACAATGATTTGCTGGCACTTATTCTGATTCTAGTTATTTCTGAAATTGAGATAAAACTTGTTGGTAAATACCAGTCAACCTCTCAAAGCCTCTATACTTTTTAGCTAAATGGCAAGCAATCCCTTTTTTCCTATCTATATCCAAATAGATACCTAATTGAGCAAATGCCTCTTCCAGATCCGATAAATCATCCTTAAATAATGCTCCTCCTCCCTCAGCCCTAATAATTTCACTATCCTCTCCTATCCCATGCCCCATTAGGATTGGCAAACCATTCGCCCAATATTCACCATCTTTGATTGGTGAACAAAACTTTCTAAATGGACTTGGCTTGACCATTGAGAAGGCAAAATCCGCCGCATTTAAGTAATATGGCACATCATGGTGTGGTACTTTACCCACATACACATTCAATCTATTAATAGAAACAGAATCAATTTTAAAATAGACGCTTTCCTTATTGTTTGAGGTTAAAATAATCAAACGAAACCTGGAGCCGAAATAATCAAATGCTCTCTTAAAAATAATGAATGCCTTATCATCATAATAGATATCTCCAAACTTCCCAACATAGATCCCAATCAAACACTCCTGAAACCCAAGTGCATTTCTAATAACTTCTCTTTGTGACTGATCATATGAAAACGCAACCAGATCTACAGCGCAACCAAAAGTGTAAACCTGACTAGCTCTTTTTGAGCTTATGAAATCAGCATAATGACGGCTAACTGCGACAATAGAAGAGGCATGTTTCAAAACCTTTTTCTCCCAATATTTTTGAAAAAGATACTTCAACCCAAAACGATTCCAAACTCCCGCCTCAAGCATATAATCTGCATGAGGTTCGAATGATTCCACAATAAAAGGAGTTCTTATTTTTTTATACACCAGATAACCAATGGCTCCTGCGAGTGCTGAGCGACAAATCATCAATTGTAATTCAACCCTTATCGTAAGATCTAGAATAGCTTTTCGTACCAGTAAAAAATCATTGATCTTATTAGCAACTCCGGGTTTAATGTTTTTTGAATAGACAGGAATATGATGAACACCCTCAAGCTCCTGCTCCGCTACTTTCCCATATCTTTCAACAGTAAAAAAATAAACACTGCGCACCTCTGCCATCTTCACGAGTATTTTGAGATGAGGTAGAACAGAAGACTGAGTAAGACCCTCCTCAACTCCCCAATATGAAAGATAAATCAGATTCATAATTTTAAAGATTGGGACAATACCTTTAAAGCTTGGAGGAAACTTCCTTTAGCCACAAAGGATTTAAACATGATCGAAACTATTTTCTTTTTGAAAAAAACCAATTCTTTATCTCCAAGGTGAAAATTATCTCTCATGTATGAATAAATAAACTTATACCCTTCCCACAACCCATTCAAATTGCTCATTGCCGACTGATTATCAGACCGGTAATTGTATATTACATTATCTACAGTAGAGTATACACCTCCTTTTATTGCAATAGTCATATAAAACAAAAGGTCCTCTCCATGTGTCAACCCTTCAATAAATTTGTATTGGTTTGAAGGATTCCTTCGAATCATCCATGTAGGACCAAAAAAAACTTTACTATCTATCTGACATAATGCGTTGAATGGAGAGCCCTCGAATGTCATGGGCTTTTCTTGAATAATTTCTGTAAAACTTGAATTCCAAACATTTATCCTCCCATCAACAAAATTGATAATTGGAAAGGATAAAAATTTTTGCACTCTGGTTTCGATACTTTTCCGGGTTAAGCCATCATCAGCATCTAGGAAACAAAAATAGTCTCCTTTCATAAATGCTAAACCCACATTCCTTGCTGCACTAACTCCTAGGTTCTCTTGATTGAAATATCGTATGCGTGGATCATTAAAGCTATTAATAACATCCTCTGACTTGTCTGTACTACCATCATTTATCACTAGCAGCTCCCAGTGTGTATAGGTTTGCTTGATAACTGAGGTTATTGCGTCAGATACAAACTTTTCCGAATTATAAACCGGCATGATCACAGAGACAAGAGGTTGTCCTTTCAACTGATTAATAATTTAACTAAAAGAATCATTCGCATATTGAACATTGACATGTGAAAAATAGAAAATTCATTCCTTAAGTGATTGATACTTTAGTTGAACATTCTATTTCAATCGACTTTTGGCCTCATTCCAATGGAATTTTGAATGAAGATTATTCTTCTTTCAAAGCATATTCAGTTTATCCTCAATTCTGTCAAGCTGTCGATCATATGTATTATCTAATGCATAGGCTATTCTTTTAGAGGATTTTTCCACGCTATTCCATCCTTCCAAATCTTCGATTACCTCTGCAAACTTTTCCGGAACCTCTGAATTGCGTACTGGCATAGCTATTAAAGCTTCATGGGATAAACTTGCATATTCTGCTGTCCAACTTGCAACTATTGGTTTACCTGAAGCTAGGTATTCCATCATTTTGTGAGAGTTTGACTGATCTAAATGATATTGCTCCTGATATGCTATCAAAAGAATATCTGCCATTCGCAAATATTCTAGAATTTGATCGCTTGATATCTTAGGAAAAAACCTAACGTTACTCGATGCTATTACTTCTTCTTTGAATTCATGAGTTGAATTTCTCATTGACTTTTCTTCAGAATCTGGACCCACAAACCAAAAATCAACATTTTTAAATCTTAAAACTAATTTACGAATTAGTTCCCAATCTAAATGTTTCATAGCAAGGTTGCCTAAATACATACATCTTATTAGGTTATTTCCTGATAAATTTACTCCTCCCATTACCTTATGAGATGCATTATATCCATGATTGATAAAGTAGGAATGCTGATTAAATCTAATCGACCTATCAACTATCTCCTTTGTTACACCAAAACAAATGTCAGCTGTAGAAAATGCTCTTGCAGACATGAAATTTTGATTGAGATCTACGATATGACTGATCTTGATTAGAGATTTAGGTAGCGCTGAAAAATCAAAAAACACCGAATTATCAAAGGACCATATAATGTCAAACTTTACTTTGCAAAACTTTTGCAAATGATCAAACTGTTCCCTAATTAATCTCTTCTGTATAAAAGCTGGCAGAAACCTTACTCCAGGTAAAAAACCTTTATAATCTACAGTATAAACTTCTCGAAACTGAGTTTTTTTTAGAGAGCTATTATTTGATGGGGGATTGAGAAAGAATACTTTATTGTCCCTTTTCGCCAGATTTACGGCGTAGTGATGCTTCGATACAAAAATATGACCCCAAGGTTCTGGAGAGATTAGCAGTATTGTTTTATTCGTTAGCTTCATTAATAATATTTTGCAAAATATTGTAATACCTAGCACCAACTGACCTCACAGAAAAAGTGTCTATCTCTTCAAAGCTGAGAGGATCAGTAAGAAATTCATGCATTGCAGTAAAAAACTGATCTTCTTTGTTTTCCCTCACGAGAATGCCATTAGTTTCATTAACAAATTCTACAATACCACCAACTTCGCTGGAAATCACCGGGCATCCGCAGGAAAGGGCTTCAGCACACACTACACTGAAAGTTTCATAATCAGAAGGGTGAAGATAAGCACTTGCCATATTCATTTGTAAGGCTATCTCTTCTGAATTTAATTTTCCTAATAGTTGAATTTGATCAACAGACTCAACTGCTTCTTTCATCTGCAGCCATTGAGGGCCAAAACCACCTATATACAATTTAACATCACTATCTTCCCTTAAAAGCTTTTTAAATGCACCAATTACAATAAATGGCTGTTTGGGCTCTTTCCACTGCGAAACCATAAAAAATCTTTTGCTCTCTCTCTCAATCCCATGATCCCTATAAAAAACTTTTTTGTCGACAACATTAGGAACAATATAGCTGGGAAATTCCTTCTGAGAATAATCCCTTATGTCGTCAATTAAAGCTTGTGATACAGCAATTACTGGGATTGATTGATGAAAAATCTGGGATATCCGAGGAAGTTTTTTGGATACTCCAAAATTTAAATGATATGCACTCCAGTGTTCTGTAATTACAACTGGAATTTTCACCCACTTGAATATTTGATTCCAAAAAGTCAGATTAGGATAAGCTATATGAAAATTAATAATGTCATAATTCCTATTAACTCGTTGATAACCTAAATAGCATAAAAGCACAAGGCAAGAAAAAAGTTCGGAAAATAACCAGGGTAATCCTGGTAGTTTTAGAATGAACGTTTTTAGATTGATTAATAATAAAAATCTTCCTTTAGAAATATTAAGATGAAAAATCTTCTGCTGAACAAACGGCTCAATAGACTGGATGTGTCGTTTAATAAAAGGAGATTCATTCGGATTTGCATCATTTGGATACCAGTTTGTAATATGTAGAACTTTCACAGGTCAAAAAATCAATTTTCTGGCACAAAATATTAACAACCTCCAATTGGAAAATTTAAAGGGGTTTCTTGTAATTGCCATTACAGAATCTTTGACCGCCTGCATTTTGAACCCATAGTACATATTCAATTCTGCTCTTTTAACATGTATCCGTGACAAATCAGCTTCAAAGTGCTTTGATTTATCCCTCAAATAATCATCAAGTTTATCAAAATCCCCTTCTTGTAGGAGATCCTGACCATATTCTGCTCGCTGATTAGCTAAATACCTTGCGATATCATGAAGAAAAAGTTTTCTTACTGTCAAGTTCTTGGAGAGCGAATTCTTTACAATTCTATAATGATAGAGATAATCAGAAATATTTGCAGGCTCCATTTCCTCAGCTAACCTTAAACATAAATCATAATCCTCACCGTATCCTTCAAAGTATGACCTATATATTTCATCCGAAAGCATTTGCTTTCGCAAAATTACAGTCGGCCCATGCATTTGAGAATCCATCACTAATGATTCCAATATCTGCCGCGAATCAGTATTCAAGTTGCTCTTTGCAACCTCACTTCCATTGTGAGTATAGAAATTAGTTCCACAAAAGCCTACGTTTGGATTATCATTCAAAAAACTTATTTGTTCTTCAAACCGATTAAGCTCTGACCAGTCATCAGCATCATGAATTGTTATATACTCCCCTTTAGTTATTTCAAAGAGTCGATTGACAGTCTTCACTTTCCCTAGGTTCATGTAATTGTTGGACACAATTATACGTACATCTCTCATTGCAAAAGTTTCAATGATTAATTTGGACTTGTCTTTTGATCCGTCATCTGCTATTATTAATTCAAAATCCTTAAAAGTCTGATCTAAAATACTTTGAATAGCCTGTGCCACGTATTCCTCACAGTTATACACTGGCATTATTACTGATAATTTAGGATTATTGTATTGCATAAATCATCCCAATATTTTCAGAATGGTTAACTCTTATCGATTTAAACCCCGCTTTTTCTAATAAAACTATTAACTGTTCCGGTTGATCATGCCATTCCATCATAATTAAGTCAACCCTATTAAGTAATCCATTCTCTGCCCAGTTTGGAATAATCTCAAACTCAGCTCCTTCACAATCCATTTTTACAATTACCGCTTTACCCCTATGTTCTAGTAAAATGTTATTCAAATGATTTGATGCGTTTTTGATAACGATCTCCTCCTTAAGAACTTCTGTGACTTTGGATTTTACCAGCTCAATTCCATGAATTCCAACTTGACCTTTGTAATCATTCGAATAGTTAACCTCCAAAGTTTTATCCTTATCCCCTAAACCAACATTCAAAAGCTTCACCTTGCTCTCAATTTCATTATTTAGAGCAAGGTTTATCTGAGCTAGATCAAATGTCGGTTTGAAAGGTTCATAGCTATATACCTTGACGACATCATCTCTAGAAGCAAAATATAAACTCGCTAATCCCACATTCATCCCAATATCCATAACAACTGATTCCTTGCCAGAATGAAATTCATAACATTTATTTACATAAATTTCATTGACAATAAAAAGCTCCTCTGTTGAATTCAATCTTATTTCTATTTTCTCGATAATCAAATAAAGAGATGAGTCAATGATTTTGAATTGCCCGTTAATTCTTTGTTTAATGTTCTTTGCATATTGATACCCTCTAAGCAAAAAAGAAAGGTCACCTTCTTTAAGTACAAGTCCGATCTCCTTTAGTTCAACCCAGTTTCCATGGTAGCCCTCATATACATTTTCAATTGCCAGCCTTTTCCAGCTCGATTTTGTCAATCGATAAGATAGAGATCTGAATAACTTAGAAATAAGCCCCATCATAAATTAATCCAGTTAATTATTTAATAAAAAAATAGAGATCGCCAATAACGAACTATAGGAAAAACCAATTATTCTCATAAAAGAGAGGTTTAAATACCTGCATATCAAAAACCCCCTAACTAACTGAGTTATCGCCCGAATAGCAGTTAATAGTACAATCGTCATATAGAATGAAAAACCTATATTGCCGAATATCGCCAGTCCAACCGAAAGCACAGCGAAGGAAAACAAGTTAATCAGGGTCATTTGTTTTTCTTTGTGTAAAACCTGAAAAATAGATGAAATAGGAGAAATCAAAATCTCTAAAAATAAATAAAGAGCCATGATACTAACTATTAATGCAGTTGGTTCCCATTTCTCCCCTAAAAAGAGAGGGATAATTTTATCGGCAAACCCTATTAATAAGATAACCGGCACAAATATTAGTATTTGCCCATAAGTCAAAAGATCTGCTGTAAACTTTCGGAGCATGGAAAGATTTTCTTTATATAACTCATTGGCCTTATGTAAATAGGTAGGTGCCAAGGCATTACTATACAACTGAACTGGTATAGCAAAAAGTGTCAAGGACATACTGAAATATCCAAGTTCCTCATTACTAAAAGATAAGGCTAGGAAATAGACGGGAATTTGTGATCCAAATTGTTGAATAACTTGATTGGGTAAAAAATAATGGGGGTAATGTTTCCATTCCCTTAGAACTTGTTTTACTACCTGAACATTGACATTAGACAAAATACTTCGCTCTTTTTTGAAATACCTAAAAGCATTAATAGCTGCCATAACTGCTCTTCCAGCCATGTTTCCGATTACCAAACCATACTGATATGCTGATAGGAAAACTCCAATAAGTAAATTAACAATACGAATAAAGATTTCTCCGGTGCTTTCCATCATTGCAGAAACACGAAAGTCTTTGTTTCTCACCATCCAATTAGAAAAAATCATTATCAGTCCATTAATAAGGATTCCAGCAGGCACAAAAAACAGGAGTTTTAAATTAGAAATCATGGATGAATATTGGCTAAACAGAATAATAGTAATAACCGAGAAAATAGAAATCAACAAAATGGTGATGAACTGAAACAAAATCAGCCCATTAAATTGGACTCTATTTTTTATCAGCACATAAGCGTTAGGGTACCCTAGTAATCCAACAATGACAGAAATCGTACAAATTGAATTATATAGGGCAAAATTACCGTAGGCTATTGGAGTGTAAATTCTAGACAAGATCGGCACAAATAAAAAAGAAACCAGCATGACCGCTAATTTACCAGATGAGACAATCACCACATTCTGTATAAATGAGTCCTTTCTTAATACTCCTTTCCCCAGATCAAGTAACTTATGGTATAAACTCATTGCTTTTTTTTAACACTAAGAAAAATCAAGAAAAATGACATCAATGGAATTTTATACCGCATCAGTGTTCCAAAATTGGCCGTACTTACACCTACTGCAAATGCAAACAATAAGGAAAATACAAGGGAAAATACAAGAAAGGGATCATTGATAGCTCGTCGTAAACCTCCATTAAATATTGACACCAAGGTAAGCAACAGCACTACCAAAGACTCCAAAGCAGACAATAACATCAATGGATTTCTAACTTCCCAAATATATGGTCTGAACAAACTCACATTTATTGCTGCAGGCAGCAACTTCAGCATTCCGGGTAATGTACCATCTGGTATACCGATATCATAACCACCATCTCCACCAGTCCGAGCTCCCCACCCATAACGTATATCATAAGCGGTTATCGCGGCTTGCTGAGCGAAACTATCCAGCGAATATTTTTCATCATAAGCACTGACCTGATCCAATGCAAAATAACCCGCCAAAGCAAATACCATTAAAAGGATCGGTGCAATCATCAATTTCAATGCTACATTTTTGATTTTAGACTGGTACTTCCAATATATCCATACGAAGGCTGTGGGTAAAAATGAAATAAGTATGTATGACTTGATATTATAAATAAGATAGGAGGAAGCAATTGTCAAAATCCATATCAAAGGATTTTTATATTGACCTTTATCAATTAAACCAATAGACGCATAAGTCAACCATCCCAAAGCTCCCAGAGTAATCGTATCCTTCAAAATACCTGACCCCCAGAATATAACAGATGGCACAAATAGAATTGCTATAGCAAGCCACCTCTCATTATTCTTATACATTTTAGCAACAGCTAGATACATTGCCCAAAGTCCACTGAAAGAAAATGCTGCAAAAAAAAGAGCTGTAGCTCCATAGGTATGAAAAGTAAGCAGATCGATAACAGCTACAATCTTAACAACTAAAAAGGAACGTGGATCTCGGTAATACCAAATATGCTGACTATACTGGAAGGTTTCTGGCATCCGTTCTCCTCCCCCTGACTCTAACAATATCTTTAATCCAAGAATTGGATCATCTAAAAATGCCTCCCAAATATACTTACTTCCGTGAGTGAAATAATTGAAAGTATCTCCTCCTCCATAGTAAAACTGGTAAATGACACCCAACATAATCGCCCCAAAAAACCTTACCCACAATGCCGGTAAAAAATATTTCCTCGTCTCTTTAGTAGTAACATACGGACGTAAGAAGTTAGCTACAGAAGAAAGCAAAATGATATAAACAGGAGTTATTATCAAATCTTTTATTCCCATACCACCTTCCAGCACATACATATCAGGAGAACCTTAAAGACTTTAATTTTAAAAATGGTCTTTCAAATGCATGATAAATAAGCCACGAGATTAAAAAACTTATCAATAATGCTATTCCGGTTTCTAGAAAAAGTACAGAATAAACGGAATGATTTAATCCAAAAAATTTACTCGCATTAGTTGCAATAAGGATACCAATAAAATGAAGGCAGTATAACCCGTAGGTATATTTACCCCAGAAATCCAGGAACCGAATTCTGCCAAATTTGAATAGTGATTTCGAACTATAAATTTGCTCCATAATAACCCAAATGAAGAATAATGATAACACTACATTCTCCAAAGCAAGCATTATGCTACTACTGAATATTTGATGTCTAAAAACTACAACCAGAATCAACAAAACGTATATCAGCAAGTTCTGCCAAAATTTAACTTGCTCGAAGTAGTATCTTACCATCTGTCCCTTAGCATCCAACAGGCCAATTAATCCACCCACAGATAAATTAGCCAAAACGCTAATCGTATGGAAATAAATAATATAATAATCCTGATGATTGATATATCTGAAAACAATATTCAGGAGAATTAACGACAGTATAATAAGGGGTCTAAATCGTTTAAAAACTAACAGTAAGACTGGCCAAAACAGATAAAACTGTTCCTCTATAGAAACTGACCAAAGAACTCCCAACATGGATGCGTCTGGCAACCCATTCCATATATTATTGAAATTACTGAGAAAACTTACAAACAGCCAAATATTGGCACTCTCCTCTGGGGACCCCCCCATTGCACTTTTTAAAAACGGAAATACAACAAACCCAAAAAAAACCGTAAAGAAAAAAAGGGGCCAGATTCTTAAGACACGCCTCATGTAGAAGTTCCCAAGGTTGATCTTGCCTAAGATCAACTCTTCTCTAATTAATAAATTAGTAATTAGAAACCCTGATAAAACAAAAAAGAAATTCACTCCTAAATCTCCATTTTTAAAAAAAGAATTAACATATTGATATAATGAATATTGCTTGATATAATCATAATCAGTATGAAAACTATGATAAAAAAAAACACTTAAAAAAGCCAGTGTTCTTAATGCATCCAGATTAGGAAAGTGTGGTTTGTTTCTATTCACGTACCTTCAATATTAGAAATCAGATTAAAGCAAAAGCAATTTATCAAATAATTGATGTGCAAATTACGCTATCAATACAGAAGACTATAATTCTTTTAGTTCATCAGCCATAGTAGGTCTGTCAATGACCATTTTGTTTCGATAAACTATTGAAAAAGCAATGATTTTAGAATAGAAATGATCCAATACTTCAACCAGAGTGAACCCAGTCTTCTCCCATAGTGAACCCAGTAAAAGATTTTTCAAATACCGCTATTTAAAACACCCTTTCCATTCTTGAAATGATCTTCACTTTCTACCGCACGATAATCGGATCTTTGAGATCATAAAGAATCTATTTCCACAAGCCATCAAAGATACAAGCAAGTATTTTCGTAAACTTGTTTCCAAAATAATACACGGGAGCAATAAATTCACCATATGAAAATTCTCTTCCTAGCTCCATATCCATTGCACCAGGCACCCTCTCAGAGGTTCCGGTTTGAGCACTTTTTGGATACGTTAATGGAAAACAATATTCACTGGGATTTTCAATCTTTCTATTCAGAAAAGGGATGGAAGCATCTTTATAGTACTGGGAATGCATTTCTTAAGTTCAATGCTGTTTTGGGTGGTTTTTGTCGTAGGGTTCTCTTACTAACCAGGCTCCATAAATACCAAAGTATTATCATTCATAGAGAACTTACACCTTTCGGTCCACCAATATTTGAGTGGGTGATCTCTAAGGTCTACAAGAAAAAAATCATTTATGACTTTGATGATGCGATCTGGATGAATGATGGACACGACTCTGGATTCATGTGGAAACTTAAATGGAGATCCAAAATCGCTTCTACATGTAAATGGAGTTGGAAAGTAACAGCGGGTAACGATTTCCTAGCGAATTATGCCAGGCAATATTGTAATCAGGTTATTTTATTTCCCACAGTGGTTGATACCGATATTCATCTTCAGGCTGAACGCAATACGCTGGACGCTGAACGCTGGACGCTAAATGCTGGGCGCCAGGCGCTGAACACTGAACTCAATACCCAATTCCCAATTCCTAACACCGAATCCCTAATTCCTAATGTCCAAAGCGCTGCTAGCCAAAAGCCAAAGGCCAAAGACCAAAGACCAGTCGTCGGCTGGACAGGCTCTCATTCCACATTGTTTTATCTGGATATGCTATTGCCCATTTTACAGCAACTAGAGAAAGAGTTGGATTTTGAATTTTTGGTGATCGCCAATAAGGACCCGAAACTTCATTTGAAGCATTACAGGTTTATCCCATGGAATAAAAATTCTGAAGTAGAGGATCTAAGGCAAATAGACATTGGTGTGATGCCACTAGAGGACAATGAATGGTCTAAAGGTAAGTGTGGCTTCAAACTAATTCAATATCTCTCCATCGGAATTCCAGCAATAGCTTCACCAGTTGGAGTAAATACTGATATTATTATTCCTGGAAAAACCGGTTTTCTGGCATCAAGTGAAACTGAATGGTTTGAAAACCTAACCAAACTTATCCAAGACCCTCAACTACGCAATCAACTGGGACAGAATGGTCGAAAACTTATTGAAGAAAAATACTCTGTAGATAGTCTGAGAGATAAGTTTATTCAGCTATTCGAAGAAAAATAAGTTTACAACTCCCTCAACCGCTCCCGGGCTTCTTTATTAGCAGAATGCTTGCGATCGGTGATTTTCTTCACATACTTATAATATTCTTTGGCTTTATCAACGTTTCCTGCTTTATCCTCAATCCTCGCCAGATGCAACACTGAGTATATGTAATACCCTTTATCTGTTGCTCCGGCAGCTTCGCCATATTCCATTGCCAATTTATAATACTGGATGGCCTCCAGGTAATTTTTTCTGATCTCACTGATATGGCCCAAGAAAAAAGCCGCATATCTACCAGAGTTATACTCATAACCCTCAAATGCGCTATCGATTCTATTGATAATTGACCTGGACTCCTTCATCGCCTGATCATATCGCCCAGTTTGGTAGAGTAGTTGGGTGTAGAATCGATGAAAATATGCATTCCTGGGAAATGTTTTATGCAAATACTCCCCGAGTTGCATGGCTTCAGCAGTTTTGTTTTCATCAAAGTAAAGGATCCGCATTAGATAGTACTGCGCCTCTGTTCGGGTATAAAAAGCATTTCTGGCAACAGTCTTCAACTGCTCTATTCCTTTCTCTTTATCACCATCCGGAAACATCGCCATGACAGGTTTTAGAAATGGATAATTCTCCGGCACCCACTCTGCATAGTAATTGAACAAAGCATCTCCAAACAACAACTCAGGATTCAGGTCTCCATAACCCTTGCATTCCTCCAGGTATTTTAAGGCATTCTTACCTGCAAAAGCCGACTTGGTCCATTCTTTTCGTTCCGAATAAAACCTTCCCTGAAAAGCGTAAATGGATGAGAGGAAAAAGGCACCTTCAACCCGATTGAGATCTTTATAAAGTCTTTCAGCCAGGTACATACTTGTGTCCATGTATGCAAGAAACTGCTTATCGTATTTTGTTTCGTTGAAATTTGGAAGGATCCGCCAAAAACTGTTCATCCCCATGAGAAAATAGGGCAACGGATGCCAGCCATATTGCTTACGCAAATAATTGAAGTGCGACATGGACCGTTCAAAACGAAAGTTATACATGTCATTGATAGCCTGAGTGGCTTCCATCTGTATGTATGGATTGCTCAGCAAACTGTAGTTACTATCAATTGGTACAGGCGTATCCACCTGAGCAACAGCCTTCCCAAAACCTAAAACCAATAAAATAAGGAGTAGATAGTTCTTCATGAGTTATTCCATAGAAAGGCATCAATGACAATTATTGTTCCAATATCTAACAGACAATCTTATTGTCATACGAATTATGCGGCCATTGGATGGCTCAAAATTAACCTTAAAGACGGTTTCCAATTAGTAAATATTGCAATTGTCTGAAATAAATATTTTTGCGTTGAAACCTGTAGTTTGATTAATTTCCAGCCATAATACCAACTTTGATTTTTGAACAATGCCAGACCTCAAAAAATATCGGCATCCCTTCCTGGAAAATTGGTACAGCCTGGACACCAAAGTGTTTTTCATTATTCTATGCCTCCTTTATTTTTCAGTCTTCTTTCTGAAACAGATGTTTGTTTTTGATGGAATAGCAGCATTTGAAATCTTGCAGGAGCGCGGTGAAATGTGGATCATGAACATGTTCTTTGGATTGCAATATTTGTCAATTCCAGTTTTCCTGCTCTGGAAATTTACACTCATTGCCTTTATTCTCTGGGTTGGCTGTTTTCTATTTGGTTACAGAGTCACATACAGCCAACTATGGAAGATGGTCATGATTATGGAAATCATCTTCATCATTCCTGAGCTGTTAAAAGTAGGATGGTTTACACTCATTGCCACAGACCCTCTTTATCAGGATGTTGTGGCCTTCTATCCTTTGAGTATGATCAACCTGTTCAACTATGAAAACCTGAATCCAAGATGGGTATATCCATTGAAGGCACTCAATGTCTTTGAAATCGCATACTGGGGTCTACTAATGGCAGGAGTGTATTGGTTGAGTAATAAGAAGCTGAAGATATCAGTTTACATCGTGTTGAGTTCTTATGTCCTGTTCTTTTGTCTTTGGCTGGTCTATTTCCTTCTGGCTTATCGTTAGGTTGGTTTTCGACTGTTTCTACACCGGTCACTACAGTATTTTACATCCTCCCAAACCTTCTCCCATTTCTTACGCCAGGTAAATGACCGACCACAGTTAGTGCAAACTTTGGTTGGTAAATCTGACTTTTTCACACCTTTCATACCCTACGATTCTCTACTGTATGTTTTTTGAGGATTCTTTTTCCTTCAGATTTCACAAGATCATTTTTACGCAGAGCATAGAGTTGTGATGATGCATTACGTGCCGCCTCCTTTACATCAACAATTGGTTTTGGATAATCTACCCCAATCCTTACTCCACAAAAAACCTGATCCATTTCTGTCATCTTCCAGGGTTCATGAATGAACGATGTTGGAACTTGCATGAGCTCCGGCACCCATTTTTTGATAAAGATTCCCTCAGGATCATGTTCTTGGGATTGCTTTACAGGATTGTAAATTCTGATGGTATTTATGCCGGTAACTCCGGCTTGCATTTGAAATTGGGGGTAATGAATTCCTGGTTCAAAATCTAAAAACTGCTGAGCAAGATGCGTGGCTCCTTGTTTCCAGGGTTGCCAAAGGTGATGTGTCAAAAATGAAACAAGCATTGACCGCATACGAAAGTTGAGATATCCGGTAGCATTGACGCAGCGCATACATGCATCTATCAAGGGCAATCCGGTTTGCCCATTTTTCCATGCATCAATTTTTGCCTGATCTTCATCTTTACGGATCTCATCATAACCACGATTAATGTTTTCAAACTCATACCGTCCTTCCATTTCAAACTTTTGGATGAAATGGCAGTGCCATCTTAACCGTGATCCAAAAGCATTGAGGTTGCGGCTATTTCCTTGTTTTCTTGCTTGCTGAGTAGCTTGATAAACCTGTCTGACACTCAAATTTCCCCAAGCCAAATAAGGACTTAACCGGCTGCAGCTATTGCGGCTTTCGGCAGGTTTGGAGATGTGCTGATTGTAACTGGCCGCCCGAACATCCAGAAAACTTACCAGAAACCCGTGTGCCTGTTGCTCTCCACCTTCTTGAAATATCGGATCCGATTCTCTAATCCCTTTGGGCAAAATATCTATCGAAAATTCATCTCTGATTTGCTCAGAAATAAGCAACTGATCAACCTCGATTTTGGGATGAACCTGAGGTTTTCCCATAGTGATATACCATGCTTTGCTCCACCCCTCTCTGTTATGTCTTCCTCGCTGTACACCATTGGATGGTGTTTCAAACCAGGGAATTTTGCACCTTCCAAGCAAAGCCATGACTGCCTTGTCTCTCCTGTAGGTAATATCTATACCAGTCTCCTCGTGCGAATAAAGTCCGGCAACATCAAATCTATTAATTATGGAATTGAATACATCAGTCGCTTCACCCAGAAGAATATTGAGTCTCCCATCTAATTTCTCATTCATTTCCTCCAGGCTTTCCCAGACGAAACGCCAATGCCGGTCGCTATATTCTGGCGCCCCTAAAAGGCTTGGTTCGAATATAAAACATAAAAAGACCGGTAATCCTCTCTGAATGGCTTCATGTAAGGGCTGATGATCCGTCAACCTGAGATCTCGCTTGAACCAGACAATATTGATCCTTTCTTTTAACACGAGGGCTAAACATCTTGACTAAAACAATTGTTGCCGGATCATGAAACATTCATTTTCAGCTGAAGAAATAGATAGAATTATTGAAATGGCCTGGGAAGACAGAACGCCTTTTGATGCCATTGAAATTCAATTTGGGACTGATGAAGAGGAGGTCATAGAATTGATGAGGTCTGAGATGAAACCTTCAAGTTTTAGAATGTGGCGAGCCCGTGTGTCCGGAAGAAAAACAAAACACAAAGCAAAATCACCAACTTCGCTCGGTCGGTTCAAAAGCACTCGTCAGAAAAGTATTTCATTCAATAAAATCAGTAAACGTTGATTTTTAACATTTTTTGGTAAACCACTCTTCTGCATAAATCGATTCCAGCAAGTAAGATTGTGTCTGTTAACCTCATATAAAAAAATCAATCCACAGGATTATAGCGCAATATTGCTAATTTCGCCAAGTTGACTGAAAAGAATCATCATGCAATATCAAAAGATTAATGTAATTACCGGATGGCTGGTATTTATTGTCGCATTGACAGTATACGCCATCACTATAGAACCAACGGCCAGTTTCTGGGATTGCGGGGAGTTCATCGCATGTTCTTACAAGCTGGAAGTTCCTCACCCTCCGGGAGCTCCATTTTTCCTCCTGATTGGTAGAATATTCTCACTCTTTGCTGCCGGAACGGTAGAAAGCGTGGCATATTGGGTTTCAATGGTCAGTGTTGTGAGTACGGCTTTTTCCATTCTTTTCTTATTCTGGTCGATCACTCACCTTGTAAAAAGAGTACTCAAAATCAAAAAAGGAGAAGAAACCACCGAGCAAACTATTCTGATTATGGGAGCCGGCTTGGTAGGTGCACTTTCTTGTACATTTTCCGACTCATACTGGTTCAGCGCCGTAGAAGCAGAAGTTTACGGTATGTCAGCATTCTTCACAGCTTTCGTATTTTGGGCCATTTTGAAATGGGAAAATATTGAAGACGAAGCACAGCGAAACAAATGGATTATTCTGATTGCCTACATGGTAGGATTATCCATTGGAGTTCACCTACTCAACCTGGTAACACTGCCAGCGCTCGGCTTGATCGTTTATTTCAAATACTATGAAACAGTCACCAAAAGAGGAGTCTTCCTAACGCTTGCAGCCACTGGCGCAGCTATTTTGGTAATCATGCTTGGTGTAATCCCAGGACTTCCTTCACTTGCAGGTTCACTTGAGATTTTCTTCGTGAATGGTCTTGGTCTTCCATTTGGATCTGGTGTGATTTTCTTTGCGGCGGCATTCCTGGGAAGTTTAATTTATGGGCTTTACTATTCGGTAAAGAAGCAAAAGCTTAGACTCAACACAGTCCTATTGAGCTTCACATTCATCATTATCGGTTATTCTTCTTATACCATTGTATTGATCAGAAGTAATTACAACCCTCCGATCGATGAAAACAACCCCGAAGATGTACTGTCATTCGTATCTTATCTAAAGCGTGAGCAATACGGTAGTCGCCCATTATTCAGCGGTCAGTACTACACAGCACAGGTAGTTGATCAGGAACAAGGTGATCCGATCTATGTTCGTGGTGAAAACAAATACGAAATCAAAGATTACAAACTGGAATATGTGTATGATCCAAAGCACACGACCATCCTGCCAAGGATGTATAGCAGTGCGGAGCCTCACAAGAGAAAATACATGGAAATCACCGGGCTGAAACCTGGAGAGAAGCCAAGCTTTACGGACAACATATATTTCATGATCACGCATCAATTGGGCACCATGTATATGCGTTATTTCCTTTGGAACTTCAGCGGCAGAAGCTCTGACATTCAGGATGCAAACTGGATTGGATTAAATGGTGCTTTCGATACTGACTTACCTGATTTGATTAAAGATAATAAAGGAAGAAACATCTATTATTCACTACCACTTCTGCTGGGTCTGTTGGGTGTCTTCATCCAATACAAAAAAGACAAGAAGTACTTTGCGGTAACGCTATTGCTTTTCTTCCTGACTGGAGCAGCACTGGTACTATACCTGAACTCACCACCAGTTGAGCCACGGGAAAGAGATTACATCTATTCCGGATCATACTATGTGTTTGCCATTTGGATTGGATTTGGAGTACTGGCAATCTATGATTTGCTTGGTTTGGCTTTGAAAAACAAAAAAGCTCTGGCTGTGGCATCAATGATATTGGGACTTGCCATCCCTACGGTAATGGCAAAAGAAAACTGGGATGACCATGATCGTTCTGGTCGCTATTTCTCAGTAGATGCAGCTAAGAACTACCTGGACAGCTGCGCGCCTAATGCTATTCTTTTCACAGGAGGTGATAATGACACATTCCCTCTTTGGTATGTACAGGAGGTAGAAGGCTACAGAACAGACGTTCGGGTAATTGTATTGAGTTACTACAACACTGACTGGTATATCAGCCAGATGATGCGTGATGCTTACGAATCTAAAGCACTACCATACACTTTGGACCTAAAACAATACAAGCAAGGTGGTCTGAATGATTATTTGCCAGTTGTTGAAAATCCAAGTATCAAAGGAGCTATTAGTGCAGAGAGATTTTTGCAACTGATCAAGCAAGGACACAAGGCACTTCAAATTCCATTGAGTACAGGTTCTTATTATAATTCTGTTCCGGCAAGGTCAATGTTTATGAATGTAGACACTGCCAAGATTCTGAAAATGGGCATTATTCCTGAAAACCTGAAAGATCGGTTAGTGGATAAAATGACCTGGAGCATCAAAGGAAGAGGGCTTGAGAAAAACGATTTAGCTACACTTGATGTAATTGTTACTTCTAATTGGGATCGTCCAATTTATTTCAACACTACATCAATGAACTCTATCAATATGAACCTGAGACCATACATGGTTCAGGAAGGCATTGCATACAGATTATTGCCTTTGAAAAACCCTAATCAGCAGGAATATCAGGTGAATAATCCTGTGATGTATGATAACCTAATGAACAAATACCACTGGAGAGGCCTAGACAATCCGGATGTCTATTACTCCGAGGATTATAGAAACTTTGTTCTGAATCATAGATCAGCTTTCAATTCCCTGGCCATTTCTCTGATGGAAGATGGAGAATACACCGAGGCAAGAGATGTGATCATTAAGTGCCTTAAAGTAATTCCTGATGAGGCGATTCCTTATGATTACTTCAATGTCCAGCAAATCGGTATTCTTTTAGAATTGGATGATTTGATGAATAACTCGATTGGTAATGAAGTAGACGATAAAAATGACCTGGTTGCCATGGCAGATAAAATCGCTGACGCAGTGGCGCACGATGATGCACAGATGCTAGAGTATTACATCAACAGTGGCGTGTACAACAGGCAAGAAATTCAGCAAAGAATCTTCTCTCTTAACAGCATCATTCGAGCTTACAGAGCTAATGGAATGAATGAAAAAGCTGCTCAGTATGAAGAAGTATTTGATAAGTACTACAAAGCCTTTCAAAATCAATAATCACCATTGATTGATACTAAAAAGCCTGTGAATGAATTCATTCACAGGCTTTTTCATTTATAGACATATTAGAATCAGTCGAATACTATGGATCAATCTGAAAACCTGTGGTGTAACTTGAAAAACTTCAATTCATCCTCATTTAATAGATAGAAATCACAGAGAATGCAGTGAACGCAGAGATGAAGCAGCCTTTGGTTACTTCTCTTTTTCTCAAAAAAACTACTGGAAATACACAGAGTTCAACATTCGAGAATATTTCGATTTAAAGCATACTGCCAATGAATGTTTAACATTCGGATTCTTGTGTTAAAAGGCTCTGTTTCCTGCATCGCAGACAAGGAAGGGCTCAAAGTCCTCTGAGGTTTTGCATGAAAAGTGATGAATCTTTCAATGATACAATTTCCCAACACAAATTTTGCTTGATCCGAAACTACCAACAAAAAAGCCACGTGTTAGGTGGCCGAATAGAATTTGTTTTTATTTCTTCAGGAATCGATAGGCCTTCTTGAATCGAGACACTTCATCTTTCACTACAACGAAGTAATATCCTGAAGCGAAATCCTTAACAGGAATTCTGAATCTACCATCTCCCAAATCTTCAACTTCAATGGATAATGTATTCCCAATGATACTGTGAACTTCAATCTCTGTGTTTGTTAATGTTGAGTTGTCAATATGAACAACAACATAATCTACAGCCGGATTAGGGTAGATTTCAATTTTGTTTTGAAACTCAATGGATTGATTGGTAAAGGTGTTTTCAGCGGCCATCATATTACCATCCACGGAGGTTTGGGCCCATGCTGAAAGAGCAAAAAGCAGAGTGAACGATGATATGATTAGTTTATTGCGCATGATTAAGTACAAATTACGCAAAAAATTCTCCAATTGTTTACTCCCGCTTTTACTTTTTTCGATAAAAGTCCGGAATTGTAAGTCAGTTTAACATCTTTTAGGAGTTCAAAAGCAGAAAAGAACTCATTATCTATCCAAAGCTTTGATGGCCTCCGAAATATGTTCAACAATATCTGAAGCTACGAGAGAGACGATTCCAACTTTTTTCGCTGCAAGATCTCCGGCTAATCCGTGTACATAAACTGCGCTCCTAAGCGCTTGAAAAGGAATGAGCCCCTGTCCTAAAAACGCACCAACAATCCCAGTAAGCACATCACCACTTCCAGCTGTCGCCATTCCAGGATTTCCTGTTGGGTTAAAAAAGATTTTCCCAAAGCTGTCACACACCACAGAATAGGCACCTTTCAATACCACGTTTACTTTTTGCTTCATGCAAAACTCCTGCAACATGGATAATTTCTCGAAATCATTTTTCCACTCACCAACCAATCGTTCAAATTCTCCAGGATGAGGAGTAAGAATACTGCCTGATGGCAATGCTTCAAGCAGGTGTCGGTTTTGCGCTAAAATATTGATGGCGTCCGCATCGAGTACCAAAGGTTTATCAGCAGCTAAGATGAGATCAGAAACTGCTTTTTGTGTAAGTTGGCTAGTACCTATTCCTGGCCCAACAACTAAATGATTAATATTTTCATCAGGCTTGACTTCTGAGATCACCTCTGTATGCTCATCCACATTGATCATAGCCTCAGGGACATTGATTTGCAAAATATCCAAACCACAACATGGCGTATGCACAAATAATAATCCACAGCCAGATCTCATGATTGCCCGTGCGCTGAGGGTTGTTGCACCCATTCTCCCCTTACTTCCCGAAACCAGTAAAATCCTTCCGGCTGCCCCCTTATGATCAAACAAACTCCGGGTAGGCATTTCCAAATCTTCGGCTTCTGTGATAAAATAATTGGTCTTTTCTCTCTGAATAAATCCCTTATCAAGGCCAATATCTACGATATGCCAAAGTCCTACATATTGATTGAGTGCAGGCTGAAAAAACACAAGCTTGGGTGTCTGAAAAGAAATCGTATGATGGGCCTCCACCACAGCACCACTACCGGAAGACTCATTAGTAAAGAGACCCGAAGGAATATCAACTGAGAAAACCTCGGCTGAAGAGTCATTGATAGATTCAATGACATCTGCATAAATCCCCTCAACAGGCCTTGTCAATCCAGAACCAAAAAGCGCATCAATAACAATATGTTTCGCTGTGATTTTCGGCATTGGATGCTTCTCATCAGCGATGTGCTGTATCTCCAGATGTTCTCCCAATCTTTCAAAATTGATTCGAAAATCTTCTGTAGCATTTTCCAGTTTGCCAACATAGTAAGCTGAAACCCTAAAATCTCTAGCTAGCAGCATTCTTGCAATTGCCAAACCATCCCCTCCATTATTACCTACTCCACTGATGACTACAACCTTGGAACGGGGAACTACCAGTGAAACAAACTTTTCCACAAATGCTGCGGAAGCTCTCTCCATGAGCTCAATCGATGTAATTGGCTCATTTTGAATGGTATAAGCATCTGCTTTTCTAATTTGGTCGGCGCTAAGAATAGGGATCATAATACCCTAATCTACACAAGAATATGGAGTTTTTTTTAAGAATACAGGTGAATATTAACAACTCAACTTATCGATCCACTTCTCCCATCACCACATCTATTGATCCAATAATAGCAACCAGATCAGACAACATATATCCACGACTAATCTCAGGCAACACAGATAAATTCACAAAACTGCATGCACGTGACTTACATCTCAATGCCTGATCTGAGCGTCCATCTGTTCGGAAAAAGAACCCAAGTTCGCCTTTTGGATTTTCAGCTCGCACGTATAAATCCTGGGCTTTCGGTCGGATTTTTTTAGGAACAACCTCTCTCGGGTCAAACTCTCTGGTTCGTTTGTGATCTCCTGTAAGCTGCTCCAGACACTGGTCAATGATCTTCACAGATTCCTCGCATTCGCGAAAGCGCACCCACGTTCGATCCCAGCAATCTCCTGTTTCACCCATTTTACCTTCTCCAACAGGAATCTCAAAGTCAAGTTCAGGATACACGCTATATCCGTCTACTCTTCGCAAGTCAAATTTCAATCCCGAGCCTCGTAGCATCGGCCCTGTAATTCCATAATTGATCGCCAGATCCATAGGAAGTGTCCCCACTTTCGCCGTGCGGTCAATGAATATTTTATTAGAAATCAGCAGTTCTTCAAGATCCCTGAGCTTTGGCTTCAGATATTTGGAAAAGCTGATGCATCGCTCCTCAAACCCAACCGGCAAATCATAAAACAGCCCACCGATCCAGATATAATTGTAGAGCATTCGAGCACCGGAAGCCCATTCTAACAAGCGAAGAATATGCTCACGATCACGCATCATCCATAGAAATGGCGTGAAAGCACCAATGTCCATCCCATAAGTCCCGATGGCCACAAAATGAGAAGCCAAACGATTCAGCTCAGCCACCAGCACGCGTATATATTCTACACGCTTTGGTATTTTATCCTCAATGCCCAACATTCGCTCAACACCCATCGCATAAGCATGCTCGGAGTTCATAGCCGCCACATAGTCGAGCCGGTCTACGTATGGAATCACCTGGTTGAAAGGAACAGACTCTCCGTGCTTCTCAAAGCAGCGATGCAGATATCCCAGGTGCGGCACTACATCCTTCACAATCTCGCCATCTGTAATCACTTCAAGCCTGAGAACCCCATGAGTAGATGGGTGCTGCGGACCAACATTGATCAGCATCTCTTCACTCTTCAGCTGAGATTCCTGGTAGACTGTCGGTTCTGAGTTTTTCAGATGATCGGGATGATATTTGTATTGAATATTCAAAAGTTGAAAATGGATAATTTATAATCGAAAATGGAGACCACCAACAGCCTTAAGCACAACTTGATGGCACTCATGGATTCTATTTTGATTTCTTAGCTGACTTAATAATTGATACTAAAAGCCTTTTCAGTTCATCACAATGATCAATCAACTCCGCAACTTCCACATCAAATCTGTTGCAGTCGCGTAAAAGTCTAAGCCAATAATGAGACTCATGCGCTTCCTTGTTTGCAATTGATAATTTATGAATAAAATCTGGCTTTGATTCTGCCTGCTGAGCCTCTTCAGAAAGTGCACCTATTGCAGTCCCACTTCTAAGCAGCTGCTTAGACAAAATAAATTCTTTGTAATCATCCTGAAGGCTATAGCAGAAGTCAAGAATTGAAAGTGAGAATTGATAAGATTTGTTGAGTAGAGGGTTTTGTCTGTTTTCCATGGTTTATAATTTAAAATTAGAAATTCTCAATTTTCCATTCTCACCTATCAATTTTCGTCCTTCCAGTTCACTTCTTCATTTCGATCGTAAACCACCGTCATTCCATGGTACTTCTCCTGTTCCGAATAATCTTTTCTTAAAGGATGCCCTTCCCAATCTGTAGGCAACAAAATCCTCCTCAGATCAGGATGATTTTTAAAGTTTATCCCTAACAAATCATAAGTCTCCCGTTCGTGCCAGTTGGCAGTGCGCCAGATATCAGACACAGAATCTATCTCCGGATTCTCTCTATCAAGCTCCACCTTAAGCATCAGATGCAAATCGAAAGGAATGCTGTAGAGATTATAAACCACTTCCATCGAACCTTTTTCCAGACCATTGTCAATTCCAGTCAGGCATGAAAGCATGTCAAAATAAGTTTTTTCATCAGCATGAAGCAGCTCACAGACTTCATGAATCCTGGCCTTATCAATTAATAAAGCATTCGGTGTAGCATTAAGATCTTCACCAAGAACTGCATCAGAGAGTTTTTCTGATATGAGGGATTTGATATGTTCGAAGGTCATGAGAGGTGGGTTTTGAGGAAATTGGTTAGAGGTTTCAGAGCCTCGTGATTAAGATTCCAAACTTCGGGATCGGTGTAGTCACGAGATCTTTCGTTTCCTGACTTAGTTATAATTTCTGAATAAGCATAAATCTTGGTTTTCAAGTCAGGCTTAGTGTATCCTGGGTTCAAATTACGAATACAATCTTTGTATGATTCAAAACACTCAAAAATAGATTGAGATTGATCTCCAACAATTTGAACCAACAAGTTTTCCAAACAACCATCAGATGAATCATCTGGCAGCAGAAAAATATCTGATTCTGGCAATTGAACATTCTCGTCTCCAAAATTCTTAATCAATGATTCCTTAGTTTCTTTGAAATTTGGAGCATCCGCATCTAGAATAAAAAGGGTCTTGAAATTTAAGCCATCAGTTGCAGTTCTGATTTCGTTGATCTTCTGCGTTTTGATACTTTGACCATTTGTTGAGGCTTTTAAGAAGGTAATTTGGAATGAGCTTACATTTTCACTTTTAGCTTTTAGATCAACGACTAAATTTTTCTTGTCATTTACCTTATCTTTTCTACTAAATGCTACCTCGTGAGATATTCCAAAAATGTGAGAGAAAATATCAACAAGCAAGACCTGATCAGCTATTCCCTCAACTACTATAAAAACCTTCTCCATCACCTAAGATCATTTCCAATTTCCAGCGCATCATCCAAAACCTCAAATGTGTTGGTATAGGCACTAATATTTTGACCTTTTGGAGATTCTTTCAAAGTGATTGTTCTGGCCTTTTCCTGATATTCAGCACCTAATTCTACCAAGGCCTGATTAAAACTTTCGATACACTCCCGATTGTGTGTAGTGGCAAAAATCTGCACATCATTATCCTTAGCTGATTGAAGAATGACTTTCCAGTAGTCCTTCATTCGGGAATAGTGGATGCCAGCGTCTATTTCGTCTATCATGAGTTTGTTTTGAGCAAACTCATCTAGATACATCAACACAATAATAGTTTTGATGAACCCGTCACCAAATGAAGTCAAGTTGAGGTTATAATTAGAAGTTTTCCTTATAACCATCAAAGAGTTTTCTTCACCCAATTCACTAGGCTCAACACCTTCTATTTCTGGGAATAATTTCGTTACTCCTTTTATGAAGTTAGCTCTCTTCTGCTTATCGAATTGAATATTCTTTGAATATAAGGAAACGACATTTTTCTCTAGATTTTGACCAAATGGAATAAAGGGTGTCGTTAATTCTCCAATTCTTTCCTGATTAATTTTAACTCCCTCAGTCGATAAAGATAGTATGGAGCCATTTCGTGAAGTTTCAAAGTCAATGTAGAAATTTCTGAAATCCTCCAGTACTCGATGACTAAGGACAAGTCCTTGAGGCTTATAAGTAATTATCTCTTGAGTATCTCCCCTTGAATTCAAAAACTCAATTTTTTGATCACCTTCAACATTCGAATATAGCTTCCAAAAGACATCAGCCGACACTCCATAATTTTTCTCAAATTGATTCTTGAATAAATAAGGAATAAACTTTGAGTCAAACCTTTTATCATCTCCAAAAACAAACCTTCCTCTCTCCCACATCAACGCCTCTAACAAACTCGTCTTCCCCACATTGTTATCGCCCAGCACCAAATTGAACTGGCCAATATCCTTCACTTCAAGGTCTTTGAACCTTTTGAAGTTTTTTACCCGGAAATAATTGAAGTGATGCTCACTCATGATTGTTATAATTAATGTCGAGGTAAATACTTGATACCAATTTGTTTTTACCCCATCCCTGAAGGGAGCCAAATTGATATTCTCATCAGGGAAGATAAAATTAACGAAAAATCACGCTGTTTTCTTTTTCTTTCTTTTGGCCAATAACTTTTCCAAAGCCTCAGGCTTCATCAGTGATTCTCCCTGGATTTTTTCCTGGAGCTTCATGAAGCCGCCAATAAGCGCTTCTGGCCTTGGGGGGCAACCTGGCACATACACATCCACGGGAATGATTTTATCCACTCCTTTCACTACATGATATCCATGCTCCCAATAAGGCCCGCCACAGTTGGCACAGCTCCCCATGGAAATCACATAGCGAGGCTCGGCCATTTGTTCATAAAGTCTTCGAACCCGATCGGCCATTTTAAATGTGACTGTTCCTGAAATGATCATCACATCTGATTGCCTGGGGGAAGCTCTTGGTAGCACTCCAAATCTGTCCAGGTCATAACCGGAGGTATATGCTCCCATCATTTCTATAGCACAACAGGCCAGGCCAAACCCCATAGGCCAAAGGCTGGAAAGACGCGCCCAGTTGAGCAGGTCGTCAGCTTTGGTGATGATAATTCCACCTTGTCCAAATTGCTGATCAAGCAGTCCCATTTTCTTGTTTTTTGTAGTTCTTCTCGTTGATGTGGGTATATGCTGTTGCGGGTATTTTTGATTTATAGTTCGACGCTTTAGGTTTCGGCTTGGCCCAGTCCAGCATGCCATTGGCCCATACATATGCCAATCCAAGTGCAAGAATTCCGATGAAAATAAAAGTCTCTATCAGGGAAAATTTCCCCCAAAGCCCTTCTGTAGCGGTATTCATTTCCTTATCAGCAAATACAGTCGCCCATGGAAACAGAAACACCAATTCTGTCTCAAAAAGGAGAAAAATCAATGCAATCACATAAAACCGGATATTGAAAATACTCCATGCCGAACGTACCGGATCTTCACCAGATTCATAGGTAGTCTGTTTTTCTTCATTGGGTCGAACAGGTCTCAGCAACTTACCAACCAACAGAGTGATCATCACAAAACCTACTCCGCCAATTATAAACAGTAGTGCCACACCAAAGCCTGATATCTCAATCATGGCTGAAAATTACACAATGATTAGCTCTGCTTTGGCAAGTTTGAAAATCAATTTGGTTTACCCCTGGCCCTGGAGGGAGCCAAATTGGTTTTTTTGTCTTTCTCTTTAGTGTCTCGGGGTAAGAAAGGCGAACTTGACAAATTAGGGTTAATCCTACTTTCTAATCACACTGGGCTTTTTTACACTTAAAAACCTTAAAGCGAATCTAAATCAATCTGGCAAAGAGCAATTAGAATTTTAGCGGGTCAAAGTGTTTGAAGTGTCCATTCAGGCGGATTTTTTCTTTGGCTTTCTCTGCTCTTTCGAGAGCAGGAATCAATCGCTCCAGGTGTCCCACAAGGTATTGCTGACGCTCTGACTCTTTTGTCATTTTTATCAGATCATACTCTTCCTCAGGCCTCAATCCGATTTTATGAATGACTCTATAAATATCATCGGGATGATCAATGCGTATTTCCTCTTCCATGTGAAGCCACTCAAAAAGCTCCAAACACAACTCCATCAACTTCAATCCCAACTGAGCATCCGAATCGTCCTTCATTGGAATGAGTTCAACCGGACCACCACTGTAGAGTTTGTTATTCCATGGATTTTGGAAGTCCTGAACGCGAAAAATCCTTAGTCCCTCCGTCTTGATATCCATACGTCCATCGTCATAGGTACGAGAAACTTCCCTGATTTTGACTTCCGTACCGTATTCAATTTTGGTGAGCACGTAGGAAGGAATCCCGAAGGTAGTTTTAGTTTCCAGACAATCATTTACCAGCTGTTTGTAACGCGGCTCAAAAATGTGGAGGTTCAATTCTTCTCCAGGAAAAACCACGAGATTCAACGGAAAAAGGGGAATTTCTTTGACCATATTTACACAACGCCTGTAGGATAAGAGAGTTTGAATAACTTTAGAAAAATTCTACAACCATACGTCGCTCTGCTACGAGACATCAAAATTCATGGACAAAGTAAGAATCAATCAGGGACGAATCGTACCATTTCAATTCCGAATTGGCGGAACAGCCATAGTACTCTCCCTGATGGCTACCGCTTTGCTCAACTTATCGGAAATTCCGGCTATTGTACTATGCATAGTGCTCTCGTTGCTTATTCCTCCGCTTTGGTCCTCATTTTATATTCTGGAAATTGACCCAACAACTAAACAAATTCTGGAAATCCAGTGGATTGTGAATTGGAAAAGAGTTGAAAAAACTGACTATGAGGCAATAGAGAAGATATTTATCAACCGAACCCTCCAAAAACAACAAATGACCTCCTGGGGAGGTCAAGTGCGGACTTCTAAAGTCAGAGAATATGTGTCTTATTTGAAACTCACCTCAGGTGAAAAGTTTTTTTTACTTAGCTCCACCAAACCAGAACGACTGCTGAAAAAGCTGGAACCTGTTCAGAAAAAACTTCAATGTGAAGTGGTTCAGAATTATTGAGCATTAAGAAGTAGCCCAGGTCTTCCCGTTTCCTGTTTCACTGAGAGGCAAGCAGCCGTGCTGCTCTACAGGAATCGCTATGTACTGCAAAGCCTGAGTAGCTCCGTATTCTGTAGTGTAGTAACCCACCAAGGTCAATTCTTTCAGTCTCCAAAAGAAAGGTCTTTCCCTTTCACCGCGGGTGTAAGTCCTGTTTCGAATCTCATTGTTCTTCTCAGTCAGGAATTTCTTCTGCTCTTCCTTGCTTAGGGAAATAAAATCATCACCCATTTTGGTCTTGCACTCCTCGGTAAATTCGGCGAGTCCTTTCATGAATTGGTCACGGGTCTTCTGAGGATAGATAGTACTTACCATCTCCTCTATGAAGCCCGGTACACCCAGGCTCTTGGCACCCGGAGTATCTGTTTCCGGCAAAATCACCTCGGAGGCTTCCATGATCAATCGTGCCTGGTCTTCCGTGAAGAAAACTGGCTTCCAGATGAGTTCAGGTTTTGGTGAGCAACCATCCAATATGCCCACAATAGTTGGTGCACTGATCACACCACCCATGATCCAGGCTGCTCTTTTTAGTGCTTCTCGTCTTTTGATATTTTCCATGATCAGAGGTTTCCTTTTTTAAGTTCTTTAACTGCGTAATCTGCTGCTCTTGCTGTTAGCGCCATATAAGTAAGCGATGGGTTCTGACATGCTGATGAAGTCATAGCAGCTCCATCAGTCACAAAAACATTCTTCACCTCATGCAACTGATTCCATTTGTTCAATACTGATGTCTTGGGATCACGACCCATTCTTGCTGTTCCCATTTCGTGGATTCCTAATCCAGGGCCTCCAATATCGTCGTAGGTGCGAATGTTTTTCAAACCAGCTTTTTCAAGCATTTCTGCGGCTGAAGACTGCATGTCCTTACGCATTTCCAGCTCATTTTCCTTGAACTCACAATCAAAAGTGAACGTTGGCAAACCATGCTTATCAAGCTTATCCGGATTCAACATCACTTTATTTTCATGGTATGGCAACATCTCGCCAAAGCCCATCAAGCCCATTCGCCACTTGCCCGGCTTCTGGATATCGTCTTTTAATTCTTCACCGATTCCTAACTCAGCTACGGCAGAACGCCATTCCTTTCTGCTGGCACCACCCTGATACCCATATCCTCTGATGAAATTCGGATGTTTCTCATTGATGTTCCTAAATCTTGGAATGTAAATACCATTTGGTCGGCGACCGAAATAATATTGATCTTCAAAACCATCGTAATCTCCCTCAGCACCTGCTTTGAAATGATGATCCATCAAGTTGTGTCCCAATTCTCCAGACATGTTGCCCATTCCATTTGGATGATACTCGCTCTTAGAGTTCATCAAAATCCAGGTAGAACCAAGAGCTGAAGCATTTAGGAATACGATTTTGGCGTAATATTCCTGTACTTCTCCGGTCTCTGCATCTTGCACTCTCACTCCCGAAGCTTTCTTCGTTTCAGGATCATAGAGTACTTCAGTTACAATTGAGAATGGTCTAAGTGTCATATTACCAGTAGCCATCGCCGGTGGCAATGTACTGGACTGACTGCTAAAATACCCACCAAACGGACAGCCACGCATACAGAGGTTTCTATAGTGACAATGTGCACGCCCATTATGGTTTTGAGTAATATTAGCCGTACGACCAATGGTCAATAAACGATCTTCGAAATTTTTAGAAATGCTATCTCTCACATGCTCTTCCAGGCAGTTAAGCTCCATCGGTGGCAGGAAATTTCCATCTGGCAACTGCGCCAGGCCTTCTTTCTTTCCGCTCACACCTATGTGAGATTCTACATAATCATACCAAGGCGCCATATCTTTATATCTGACTGGCCAATCTACTGCTACTCCATCTTTCAGATTCGCTTCAAAATCCAGATCACTCAATCGATATGACTGACGGCCCCATAGTAGAGACCTTCCTCCCACATGATATCCACGAATCCAGTCAAAGCGTTTGATTTCTGAATATGGGTGTTCCGTATCTTTTACCCACCAGTGTTTTGTAGATTCTCGAATAGTATATCCTGTTCGAAGCTGTTTTTCATATTGTAATTTTTCCTCAGCACTTACCTGATCATCATGAGGTAATTCCCAGGGATTAAGGCTCATGGTAGGGTAATCTTTCACGTGCTCAACATTGCGTCCACGTTCCAGCACCAGCGTTTTCAGACCCTTTTCGGTAAGTTCTTTGGCTGCCCATCCACCGCTGATACCCGTTCCAACAACGATCGCATCATAGGTGTTCTGGGCTTTTGATTTTACGTTTATGTTCATAGGTTTACAGTTGTCAAAGTGTCTAAACTACACAATCTCATTTCAATTTTTTACTTTGAATTTTATGTATTTTTAATACAATCGTTTTCATTTTACAATCTTTTACATTTCTTCATTAATTAAGTACTTTCATTCAATGAATAGAAAAACAGCCATCAAAAATATCGTTGGAATTTCAGCAGCTGGAATGCTCGGAATCCCACAAATCAGTTTCGGTAATGAAAAAAAGAACTCATTGAAAGGAAATGTCAATCACTCCGTAGCCCGATGGTGCTACTCTAAAAAGACCCTGGAAGAATTATGTGAGGCAGCTGTTGATATTGGTATCAAATCCGTTGAATTACTCGACCCTGAGGATTTCCCAACTATTCAAAAATATGGTTTAACCTGTGCAATGTGCAACAGTGTACCATTGCACCACACAGACAGCTTCAACAATCCCAAAAATCATGAAGGACACAAGAAGGAATATTTCGACCTGATGCCAAAGGTGCAGGATGCAGGTTATGATAAAATCATTTGCTTTTCGGGAAACAGAAATGGAATTGATGATGAGACCGGACTTGAAAATTGTGCTGTGGGTTTAGACCCAATCGTGAAAGAAGCCGAGAAAAGAAATCTAACGATATGTATTGAAGTATTCAATTCTAAAGTCAACCACCCGGGTTACATGGCTGACAGTACGGAGTGGGCTGTTAGACTTTGTGAAAAGATTGGTAGCCCTAACTTCAAAATCCTGTATGACATCTACCACATGCAGGTTCAGGAAGGTGATATTATTGCAACGATCAAAAAATACCATCCCTACATTGCTCATTATCATACAGCGGGAGTACCTGGCAGACATGAGATTGATGATAAACAGGAGCTCTATTACCCAGCCATCATGCAGGCTATTTTAGACACAGGATACAAAGGATTTGTGGCGCAGGAGTTTATCCCAGAGAGAGATCCATTTACCTCTTTGGCAGAGGCTGTGAAGATTTGTGATGTATGATTCGCTGGACGCAGTACGCTGATCGCTTTACGCCCCGAACGCTTGTCAATTATTTATATACTGGCTGGAGCCAAGACATTGCAATTGTCTGTGTCAAAAAAAGCTTTGTGATACACAAAGCAGAAACAAAAAAGTAGAATACTCGCAGCTCCTCATCATGACAATAAAACCAAATAAATTATCTTTAGGATATGAAAAGCCATGATAGGATATCAGTGAATCCGGGAATTATGCTGGGCAAACCTGTAATCAAAGGCACCAGAATTACGGTTGAACACATATTGAAGTCATTGTCTGAGGGTGCTACTTTTGAAGACATTTTGGAAATGCATCCTCATATCACAAATGAAGATATTAAGGCTGCATTGGCTTATGCTTTTGATGTCTTATCACATGAGGAGATCGTTGATGTTGAATGATCCTGGCTGATGAGAATATCGACCACAGAACAATCCAAACATTAAGAGAATCCGGCATTTCTATATTTTCTATTTTTGAAGAAATGCCGGGAATTGATGATGAGCAAGTAATCGAATTTTCACTTCAACCTCCTCCTCGAATAATTTTAACCCGGATTATTCAATAGAACATTTAGTTAACCATATCGAAATATTCTATTGAATAATGACGAAATATTTCTTTAAAAAGAAATATTTGTCAGGGTAACCCAGACAAAGCAAAGCTTTCGTCTGCCCTTTGGGCAAATTATGCTTTAATGCATAATTTGGGTTTAACCTGTGACAAAGATTTTGGAGAATGGGTCTTTTCACATCAAAAAAGCAATATTAGTGTAATTCTATTGCGTTATCAGTTTTCCGATCTCGAAAAGATAAACCTCATTTTGAAAAAACTTATTCTGGAAAAGGGTCAAAATCTTTTCGGAAAATTCACAACTATAACAAAAGAAAAAGTCAGGATCACCAACCTTAGGTAACCCTGACTTTTATATGAAAAATTGATTTTCAGTCGACTATTTCACTAATCAACCAGTTAACCAATTTACTTTTTCAATCCATCCACAATAGCATTCAGCGTAGCGCTAGGACGCATGGCTGCAAATGTCGTTGCTTCATCTGGTTTATAGTAACCTTTGATATCCACCGCTGAGCCTTGAGCTGCCAATAATTCTTCATTGATTTTAGCTTCATTCTCAACCAGGCTTTTATGAACTCCTCCGAAAAGAGCTTTCAATTCAGCGTCTTTGTCCTGAGCTGCAAGTGCCTCTGCCCAGTACATCGCTAAATAAAAATGGCTACCCCGGTTGTCAATCTCGTTCACCTTACGTGATGGTGACCTGTTTTCCTGCAAGAACTTAGAGTTGGCCGCATCCAAAGTATCCGCCAAAACCTGAGCACGCGGGTTGCTCTCTGCATTGCTCAGGTGCTCGAGTGAAGCTGCCAAAGCCAGGAACTCTCCCAAAGAATCCCAGCGTAAATGGCCTTCTTCATTGAACTGCTGCACATGTTTAGGCGCAGATCCACCAGCTCCCGTTTCGAAAAGCCCTCCTCCGTTCATCAAAGGCACAATAGAAAGCATCTTAGCACTGGTACCCACTTCCAAAATCGGGAATAGGTCGGTGAGGTAATCTCGTAACACGTTTCCGGTTACGGAAATAGTATCCAGTCCTTTTCTGATGCGCTCAACAGTAAATTTAGTCGCCTCAACAGGTGACATAATATGGATTTCAAGACCATTGGTGTCGTGATCCTTGAGATAAGTATTTACTTTCTTGATCAATGCAGCATCGTGAGCACGATTTTCATCCAGCCAGAATACTGCCGGAGTATCGGACAATCTGGCACGAGTCACGGCAAGCTTCACCCAATCCTGAATAGGAGCATCCTTTGCCTGGCACATTCTCCAGATATCACCTGTTTCCACAGCGTGCTCAATCAAAGTATTTCCATCAGCATCCACAACTTTCACAGTACCATCAGCAGGAATCAGGAAAGTCTTGTCATGCGAACCATATTCCTCTGCTTTCTGAGCCATCAAACCTACGTTTGGCACACTACCCATTGTAGTTGGATCGTAAGCACCGTGAGCTTTGCAATCTTCAATTACTGCATCATAAACTCCCGCGTAAGATCTATCCGGAATCACAAACTTGGTATCTTTTGGATTGCCATCAGGGCCCCACATACGGCCAGAAGTTCTGATTGCGGCTGGCATAGAAGCATCGATAATCACATCACTTGGAACGTGCAGGTTAGTAATTCCTTTGTCAGAGTTTACCATCGCCAAAGGCGGCTGCTCATCGTAGCAAGCTTTGATATCGGCATCAATGGCAGCTTTTTTATCAGCAGGAAGTGTCTCCAGCTTAGCTAGCAAATCTCCCATTCCATTACTAGGATCTACTCCCAATTCTTTGAAAGTAGCAGCATGCCTTTCAAATACAGGCTTGAAATAAGCCGCTACCGCATGACCAAAAATGATCGGATCAGAAACCTTCATCATGGTCGCTTTCAGATGCACAGAAAACAAAACATCTTCATCTTTCGCCTTTGCAACTTCTTCCTCAAGGAATGCACTCAATTTATTTGCACTCATCACTGAAGCATCGATCACTTCACCTTCAAGTAAAGCTGTTTTTTCTTTCAAAACAGTCACTGTGCCATCAGCAGCCACATGCTCAATTTTTACAGCACCGGCTTTGTCCACAGTTACTGATTTTTCACTTCCATAAAAATCTCCATCCGACATAGAAGCAACATGAGATTTAGAATCCGACTCCCATTTGCCCATGGAATGAGGATTCTTACGTGCGTATTCTTTCACAGCTCTAGGTGCACGTCGGTCAGAATTACCTTCACGCAGCACCGGGTTTACGGCACTTCCTTTCACTTTGTCATAACGCTCTTTGGCGTCCTTTTCTTCATCATTCTTAGGCTCAACAGGATAATCAGGAAGATCATAGCCTTTAGCCTGAAGTTCCTTGATGGCAGCTACCAGCTGCGGAATAGAAGCACTAATATTTGGAAGTTTGATGATGTTAGCCTCTGGTGTTTTGGCAAGCTCACCAAGCTCCGCCAGATCATCATTGATGCGCTGCTCCTCCGTGAGACGCTCCGGAAAACTTGCGATAATTCTTCCTGAAAGAGATATGTCTCTGGTTTCCACTGCCACACCTGCCGGGGATGTGAACCCCTCAATGATTGGTAACAATGAATGTGTAGCCAATGCAGGCGCCTCGTCTGTAATGGTGTAAATGATCTTGCCTTGTTTTGCCATTTGTTTCCTGAGTTTCAAAAGACCCTTATGGGTCCGTGATTTATATTATGATTAATAACTTTCTCCTTTATTGGGAAATTTGTTTGAGCGGACATCCTTGATGTAATTGGCAGTTGCTTCGCCAATGATCTTATTCAGATCAGCATACTGTCTCAAGAATCGCGGCTTAAAATCCTGGGTTATTCCCAACATATCGTGAACCACGAGAACCTGTCCATCTGTATACGACCCAGCACCAATTCCAATCATAGGAATTTGAAGACTTTCTGACACATCCTTTGCCAGTGCTGCCGGGATTTTCTCCAACACCACACCGAAGCAGCCCAAATCCTGTAAAAGCTGGGCATCTTCACGAAGCTTTTGGGCCTCTTCTTCTTCTTTGGCACGCACAGTATACGTACCAAACTTGTAAATAGACTGTGGAGTAAGTCCCAGATGGCCCATCACGGGAATTCCTGCAGAGAGAACTCTGGAAATACTTTCTTTAATTTCCAGTCCACCTTCCATCTTTACTGCGTGTGCGCCGGATTCTTTCATGATCCTGATACTGGAGCGAAGCGCTTCAGATGAATTCCCCTGGTAGCTTCCGAATGGAACATCAACTACCACAAGTGCTCTGTTTACTGCCTTAACCACCGAGGTGGCATGCCAGATCATGTGATCAAGTGTGATTGGAAGGGTAGTTTCATTTCCGGCCATCACATTGGAGGCGGAATCACCCACCAAAATGATATCAATGCCTGCTGCATCCAGAATACGCGCCATAGAGTAATCATAGGCTGTAAGCATTGCAATTTTTTCTCCGCTGGCTTTCATTTCCTGTAGCCTGTGCGTAGTGATTTTCTTGAATGTTCCCTGGGCTGTGCTCATAAGATTTTAGGGTCAGATTTGGGCTAATGAGGTGATGAGAGCCGCAAATTAATAAAAACCAATCGCAACTGAAACGATGTGGCTACTTCCATTTGATATTACAGCCCATACTTGGAAATTGCTCCTCGAAAATTTGCCTTCCTGCAATCAACGCATCAAGTGCCGCTCTGAGATCTTTACCATTCACTGGCTTGCCATTGCCAGGAGTCGCTTCATCCATCCGGCCTCTGTAAACACAGAGATTATTCTCATCAAAAAGGAAAAAATCCGGAGTACACTCTGCCTGATAGGCTTTGGCTACATCCTGACTCTCGTCATATAAATAAGGAAAAGTGAAACCAACCTGCTTCGCTTGCTCCTTTAGCTTTTCTGGTGCATCATTAGGATATTTCTCCACATCATTAGAGGATATTGCTACAAAATCAACTCCCTGGTCCTGGTAGTCTTTTACCACCCTCACAATTTCCTGTTGAATATGAATAACGTAAGGACAATGAGCGCAAATGAACATTACCACTGTTCCTTTTGCCCCACGGGCATCAGCGAGCGAAATCATTTTATCACTAACCACATCAGGAAGCGAAAAACCTGGAGCAGGTGTTCCCAGCGGCATCATGCTGGAAGGTGTTAAAGCCATATTAAAATATCTTTTTGAAGTATAGAAATGATTTAAATTGTCAATTCAAAATTATTAGTATCTGACACTATGAAGTACTCATTGGCCCTCTTTTTTGTTTGTATTGCTTTTTTATCCCAATCCCAAATCTCAGCACCTGACCGATCTGAAGGTGAGGGGCCTTTCCCTCAACTGATTATTCGGGGAGCCACATTGATCAATGGGAACGGAGCTCCTCCAATTGGCCCGGTGGATATTGTGGTGGAAAAAAACAAAATAACAAAAGTGCAGGTCGTTGGTCATCCTGGCGTATCAATCAATGAGGAGCACCGACCCAAAGCAAAATCCGGAGCAAAAATCATCGAGGCTGAAGGCATGTATGTGCTTCCGGGCTTTATTGATATGCACGGACATATTGGCTCTATCCCGGAAATACCAGCGGAATATGTTTTCAAACTTTGGATGGCTCACGGTGTAACTACGGTAAGAGAACCTGGAAGCTTTCAAGGTCGTGACTGGACATTGGAGCACAAAAAAAGAAGTGCCAAAAATGAGATTACCGCACCACGGATCATGGCCTACACAGGATTCGGGATGGGAACTGATGGAATCAACTCTCCTGAAGATGCTGTGAAATGGGTCAATCAGAATGCTGAAGCCGGATCGGATGGGATCAAATTTTTCGGTGCAAGACCGGAAATCATGAAAGCAGCCCTTGAAGAAAATAAAAAGCTTGGTTTGGGATCGGCTTGTCATCATGCTCAAACCAATGTGACATGGCTCAATGTATTGAACTCATCAGAATGGGGCCTGACCTCTATGGAACATTGGTATGGATTACCAGAAGCCATGTTTGAGCACAGCATTGTGCAGCATTACCCGGTTGACTATAATTATCAGAATGAACAAAATCGTTTTGAAGAAGCTGGTAAACTCTGGGAACAAGCCGCAGAACCGGGTTCTGAGAAATGGAACGAAGTGATGAATACACTGCTGGCCAGAGACTTCACTATCGACCCAACATTCAATATTTATGAAGCCAACCGCGACCTGATGCGAGCAATCAATGCAGACTGGCATAAGGATTACACCTTGCCAGTCCAGTGGAGGTTTTATGCGCCAAGTAATATTTCCCATGGGTCTTACTGGCACTCGTGGGGTACGGAACAGGAAGTTCAGTGGAAGAAAAATTATCAGCTTTGGATGCGGTTTGTGAATGAGTATAAAAACCGGGGAGGCAGGGTTACCACAGGCTCAGATAGCGGATATATTTATCAGCTATATGGCTTTGCTTACATACGTGAGTTGGAGTTGCTGCGCGAAGCAGGTTTTCATCCATTGGAAGTAATCCGATCCGCTACTCTGATGGGAGCTGAAGCACTCGGCTTAGATGATCAGATTGGAACGATAGAGGTTGGCAAAATGGCTGACATGGTATTGGTGGAAGAAAATCCATTGGCCGACCTCAAGGTCCTTTACGGAACCGGAGCCATCCGCCTAACCGAAAACAACGAAGTGATTCGCGCCGGAGGTGTGAAATACACCATAAAGGATGGAATCGTCTTTGACGCTAAAAAATTGCTGCAAGATGTACGAAAAATGGTTTCGGAAGCGAAAAAACTGGAAGGTGAAAACATGGTTCCGGGATATCCCAATTGGGATTAATTCACAAAATTCATACTTTAGAGTATCCGCGTCATTAGATATGAAATACAGTATCGCTACATTTTTTATATGCTTGCTATTGCTATCAGGTTGTATTGAAACCCAAAGCAGCAAAGGAAGCGAACAATCAAGTCAGACTTTGCCAACTACAAGCTCTGAATCCGGAGTAGATATTGAAGACAGGGTTATTTCACTTTTTGGAGCAGTCCTTCCTGAGAAACAACTTTCTGAACGCATCTATGATGAGCGATTGGAAAAGCTTGAAACCGCTCGTGAGAATTACGAAAAAGATCCGGAAAATATTGAAAACATCATTTGGTATGGTCGAAGGCTGGCTTACCTGGGAGAATACAATGAAGCCATTCATATTTACTCGATAGGGCTGGACAAAGATCCCGACAATTATAAGCTACTGAGGCACAGAGGCCATCGATACATCACCATCAGAAAGTTTGACAAAGCCATCGAGGACTTACAAAGAGCTGCCTTTCATTCCAGGCCAGCGAAAAATGAAATTGAACCAGACGGACTACCCAACAGACTTAACAAACCCCTTTCGAATACAAAATTCAATATTTGGTATCACCTTGGCATAGCTTATTATCTCAAAGGAAATTATGACAAAGCCATTTCTTCCTTCAAACAGTGCATGGAGTTCTGTGATAATGATGACCTGTTGGTTGCAAACACGAATTGGTTTTACATGACTTATCAAAAAATCGGAAACAAATCTGCTGCGGAAGAACTATTGGAGCCAATTAACTCTGGGATGGAAATCATTGAAAAGTACGCCTACTATCAACTCCTTCAAATGTATAGAGGCGATGTGTTGGCGGATGACCTTCTAGATAAGGCCGAACGAGAAAACAACAGTCTTGACCCGACTTTAGGTTATGGCCTGGCCAATTGGTATTTGTACAATGGGCAATTGGAAAAAGGAAAAACGATTCTCGACAGAATCCTTCTCAGTCGCCAGTGGGACGCTTTTGGCTATGAAGCTGCGGAGGTAGATGACCTATCCCTCAGCAACCTTTGATCTTAACTTTGCTGATTATTGTTGGCTCAAAGAATCGATTCGATAATAATCAGGGTCATACGATGCACAACATGAAATCCGTAGATCATCCAGGTCAAAGAGCCTCAATCTCTCTTCTTATTTCGATCAATTTCTCAGGGTAATCAGTAATAATACCATCCACTCCCATGTGTAGTAATTTGATCATCTCCTCCTTAGTTGTTGGCGAGTAAGTATATACTTCAAATCCACGGGCATGCATACGAAAAATCCTACGTGTGGAGAGTGTATGATATTCCGGATTAAGCGCTTTCATTCGGTCATCTTCTTTGGCACGCCCCAGGTGCATCTTGGTCTCAATGTAAAAGGCGAGCAATGGCGCAGAATCCTCACTGATCATCAGTTTTTTGGTCTGCACATGATCATCATATTCATGAGCTGCATCTAAATACTTCTGCTCCTCAGATTGCAATATGATCCATTCATACCCATTCTCTTCTTTACGAATTACATCAATGAGTTTCTCAGCAAAATCATGATAATGCGGATGGTCCATGTGCTTGATCTCTATCAGGACTTTACACTTTCCATTTACCAGGTCAAGTACTTCTTTCAGTGTAGGAACCTTTTCACCGGCATATTTCGCCTCTCCAAACCACGATCCGGCATCCAGCTCTTTGATTTGATCCAATGTATAATCATGCACCAATCCTGAACCATCAGTTGTTCTGTCAAGTGTAGAATCATGAATGACCACAATCTGCTCATCCAATGTATTCCTGACATCAAGCTCAATCATATCCACGCCCATGTCCATGGCAATCTTAAAAGACGCAAGCGTGTTTTCAGGAGCCTGACCAGAGGCTCCTTTATGAGCTATGATATCAAAATGCTCTTCTTTAAGCGATTTATCAATTTTATCTGATGTCAATACATTCAAATACAGATAAGGCTCAAACAATGCTATTGCCAGAAACAACAACATGATCGGTGATGAATAAATGAGGAACTTCTTGGTCATCGCAGTTGCAATCGTTATTCTAAGATGAAGTTAATCAAAACAGTGTCTATTCCCTTGTAATCACTCACTTTTTGCTGGTTTTACCAATCCAAGGTGAAGTTCCTTAAGTTGCTCACTATCAATGAGTGAAGGTGAATCTATCATTACATCCCGGCCAGAAGTGTTTTTAGGAAAAGCTATGAAATCACGAATACTGTCCTGGCCGCCAAACATCGCGCATAGCCTGTCGAAACCGAAAGCAATTCCCCCATGTGGTGGCGCTCCGTATTCGAAAGCACTCATCAGGAAGCCAAACTGGTTTTGAGCTTCTTCTTTTGTAAATCCAAGTGCATCAAACATCTGCGATTGAAGGTCTCGATCGTGAATTCTAATTGATCCGCCACCTAACTCTACTCCATTTACAACCATATCGTAAGCATTGGCTCTCACACTACCAGGGTCTGTGCCTAACTTGTCCAGATCCTCAGGGTTTGGTGAAGTAAATGGATGGTGCATGGCGTGATAACGCTGAGTCTCTTCGTCCCACTCTAGCAGCGGAAAGTCAACCACCCAGGCTGCTGCGTATTTATTTTTATCTCTCAGACCAAGTCTGGTTCCCATTTCCAAACGAAGCTCGTTCAATGCTTTTCTGGTTTTAGCAGCATCTCCCGCCAGGATCAACAGTAAGTCACCTGGCTTAGCACCGAACTCATCAGCCCAGGCTTTCAGCGCATCCTGGTCAAAGAATTTATCTACAGAACTTTTGAAAGTTCCGTCAGCATTACATTTTACATAAACCAATCCTTTGGCACCAATCTGAGGTTTCTTCACAAAATCCGTCAACTCATCCAGCTGCTTACGGGTGTACTCAGCGCAACCTTCTGCATTGATTCCAACCACCAATTCAGCACTATCAAAAACCACAAAATCTTTGCCCTGAGCTAAATCATTGAGTTCGTGGAACTCCATGCCAAATCTTAAATCAGGCTTATCAGAACCATACTTGCTCATTGCCTCGGCGTAAGGAATGTGTGGCAACTTACCCAAATCAATTCCTTTTACTTCTTTGAATAAGTAGTTGATCAGTCCCTCAAAAGTTTCCAGAATATCTTCACGTGTCACGAACGACATCTCACAGTCTATCTGTGTAAACTCCGGCTGTCTGTCTGCACGCAAATCTTCATCTCGAAAACACTTCACAATCTGGAAATAACGATCAAATCCAGACACCATTAACAATTGCTTGAATGTCTGCGGAGATTGTGGAAGTGCATAAAACTGGTTTGGGTTCATACGTGAAGGCACCACAAAGTCACGCGCTCCTTCCGGTGTGCTTTTGATCAAATATGGAGTTTCTACTTCTGTAAAATGATTGCCAGCCAGATAGGCGCGCGTCTTTTGAAGTAAGTCATGTCTCAGCTCCAGGTTTTTTCGTACAGCTCCTCTTCTCAGGTCAAGATATCTATATTTCGCACGAAGGTCTTCTCCGCCATCAGTTTCATCATCTATAATAAATGGAGGAGTTTTAGATTTGTTCAGGATTTTCAGCTCTGTCACTTTCACCTCGATATCTCCGGTTGGGATTTTGTCGTTTTTGGCAACACGTTCCACTACTTCACCACTGGCAGAAATCACAAACTCACGCCCAATTTCACGGGCAGTGCTCAAGGCATCAGCACTTGTTTTTCCTTCCTCAAAAATCAACTGAGTAATGCCATAGCGATCACGCACATCTATCCAGATCATTCCGCCTTTGTCTCTAACTTTCTGCACCCAGCCTGCCACTGTAACCTGCTCACCTATATGATTGCTGCGGAGCTCGCCGCATGTGTGTGTCCTTAACATTTTGTTGATTTTTTGCTTCGTTTGCTGATAAAACAGCCGCAAATTTAACAATAGTTTTAGCTTTGGGTGAATAAAACATTGATGATTAAAAGCCCCAGTCAATGAAATAGAAACCTTTGAACTCTTCTACTTGGTTTTGAGAGTGAAAATGGATTCAAATTTGATTGACATAATAAAAACAAATACAATGAGACTACACCAGCAGCTATTATCAGCTTTCCTAATAATCTGTCTTTCTTCGGCCGCCATCACAGCTCAGGTTTCGCTCAAAAGGCAAAAAGTAACCAAAGAGATTTCGATGGAAATCCCTGAGTCCTTCACCCCGATGACCCAGCAAGAGCTTTACAGTAAATTCATTTCTGATCGTATGCCAATAGCAATGTATACCAGTGCTGACAAACGTGCTGATCTCGGCATCAATGAAAACAGCAGCACCTGGGTAGGAAAAGATTTGAAAATCCTTCGTGAATTTTATAAATCCAACATCACCAACCTGTTCACAAAAGTGGAATTCATTCAGGATGATATTCAAGAGATTGGTGGACGTCAGTTCGTAGTTTTTGAATTTGTATCTACACTTGTTGACGAAAACAGTATTGGAGATGTCAACACAATTTCCAAATACTCATATATTCAATACACAATTCGTGATAACAAAGTGCTGCTCTTTAATTTTTCTTGTCCGGCCATGCTCAAACGCCAATGGCAGGAAACAGCCAGCACAATGATGAACAGTGTAAAAATCAAAAAATGAGCCTGAGTATTCATAGCGACGAACATTACATGCGCCAGGCTTTGAAAGAAGCAGCTTTGGCTTTCGAGGAAAAGGAAATTCCTGTAGGCGCTGTGGTGGTTTGTAAAAACAGGATCATTGCTCGGGCTTACAATCAGGTACAGCGACTCAATGATGTTACAGCACATGCTGAAATGCTGGCTATTACGGCAGCACAAAACTATCTGAACTCAAAGTACCTGGATGAATGTACACTCTATGTGACGCTGGAGCCATGCACCATGTGTGCCGGCGCTTTGTACTGGAGCCAGATTGACAAAGTGGTATATGGAGCCTCTGACGAGAAGCGAGGTTACCATTTGGCGAACCCTGAAATTTTGCATCCGAAAACGAATCTTGTTACCGGATTACTAGCCGAAGAATGTGGTGAATTGGTCAAAACATTTTTTCGACAAATGCGCGGTAATTGAATCTTTTTAAACCACAGAGAGCGCTGAAAACGCGAAGGTTTAGCAACACCCGGTTGCTGCTAATATTCTCAAGCCTGACTTCTACTGGGAGAAAATGGAGCTAGAAAAGCTACGATATTGCATTTCCAGTCAGATAGTGAAAAATTTTTTCTCATGTTTTGAGAAAAGAAGGGGCAACCTTGGAGGATTGTTAACCTATTAATTTAAAGAATCTTCAATTTATGAGTAACATAAGTTAAAAAGTGATGTTCTATATTTGAATACATTTTTTAACCTTTTAAACACAATAGAAAGATGGCTTTCGAATTACCAGATTTACCTTACGCACACGAGGATTTAGAACCTCATATAGATAAGCAAACAATGGAAATCCACCATGGCAAGCACCATGCAGGATATGTTGCTAAGCTGAATGCCGCAGTAGAAGGAACCGACATGGCAGGAAAATCTTTGGAAGATCTTCTGAAAAACCATAGCGACAATGCTGCTGTAAGAAACAATGGCGGTGGACACTTCAACCACTCATTGTTCTGGACAATCATGGGTCCAAATGGTGGCGGAAACCCTACAGGTCCTGTGATGGATGCTATTCATGAAGCATTCGGAGATTTTGAAAAATTCAAATCTGAATTCAGCAATGCAGCTGCAACAAGATTTGGATCAGGATGGGCCTGGCTATGTGTAAAAGATGGCAAGCTTGAGGTTTGCTCTTCTGCCAACCAGGACAATCCGATTATGCCAGGTGTTGGATGCGGTGGAACGCCTATTCTTGGACTTGATGTTTGGGAGCACGCATATTACTTGAAATATCAAAACAAGCGTCCTGACTACATCGAAGCATTCTTCAACGTAATCAACTGGGACGAAGTGAACAAAAGATTCGAAGCAGCTAAATAAGCCGAATCGATATTTCACTTAAAGAACTTAAGCGACCAGGAAACTGGTCGCTTTTTTATTTTTAGTACTCACACAATAATTTATATAACCTATTGAATAGTGAGTAAATAGGAATCTGCCAGATCTATTATTTTTTGGGTAGCATCAAAAATTGAAGGCCCAAAACCAATCACGAGATTTGAATAAGCTTTTGAAGTATCCACAATCTGCATGAATGGTTCATATTGATCATTGAACATTAGCCTGGCAAGTATGGCAGCAGTGGTATCAAGGTCCGCTTGAGACATAATCGATCCATCTTTAACTTCTGGCAACTTTTTGTCATAAACGCTCATAGCCCGCTTCACCAGTGCCACTTTTTCCTCTTTTGTGAGTGTATTCAGGTAGAGGTTCTGACCGATGATCACCTCAAAATACTCTACATTCAAGCTATATCTAGCCATTTGCAAGGTATCTGTTGAGCCATAGGCCGTGGGGTCTAGCATCTGATAATGCTCCAACAACTTCTGAGGGCCATCGTCTCGATTCTCCAATTCCCCAAGTCCACGAAACTGAGATTTCACAAGGTTGTAGCCGGATTGATAATTAGCACCAGCATTAAACAAACTCAAAAATGGATAATCCATACAGGTTTCAATTAACCCAGAGGTCTTAATACACCTGGCTACTTTCTTAGGTAGATCTATATAATCAGCTACTTCACTTTTTGTCATATGATGATCTTTGGGTATGGTAGGGTATTGGTACACCCCATTATTCAGATCTTTGCAAGCATGATCACGACAGGATTGACCGAACAGCAAGAGTGTGCAAGCCAATATTAATGTGACTTTTTTCATAAGTCTTAATCTTTAAGTTCATTTGGCGAGCATATAGGATAGAATACCTCAAACATAACTCTCTAGAGAGCAAAACACAAATGCTGGTTTTATGATGTCAAATTTTCAATACTTAGCTTGACATCAAGAAGAAGTTGGAAACTTCAGAAAAAAAAAGCAGCCTCAGTTAGACATTTGCAAAGTAATTATATAACCTACTGAATAGTGAGTAAATAAGAATCTGCTAGTTCTCTTATCTTTTGAGTGGCATCAAAAATTGAAGGGGCAAAACCAGAAATAAGGTTTGAATAAGGTTGTGAAGTATGTACAATCTGCATGAATGGTCCATATTGATCATTGAACATTAGCCTGGCAAGTATGGCCGCAGTGGTATCAAGGTCTAGCTGGGACATAATCGATCCATCTTTAACTTCTGGCAACTTTTTGTCATAAACACTCATAGCCCGCTTCACCAGTGCCACTTTTTCCTCTTTTGTGAGTGAGTTCAGGTAGAGGTTCTGGCCGATGATCACCTCAAAATACTCTACATTCAAGCTATATCTAGCCATTTGCAAGGTATCTATTGAGCTATAAGCCGTGGGGTCTAGTGCCTGGTAATGTTCCAACAACTTCTGTGGTGCATCGTCTCGATTTTCCAGCTCTCTAAGCCCTCGAAACTGAGATTTCACCAGGTTATAGCCTGTTTGGTAAGTTGACCCAGCCAAAAACAAACTCAGAAAAGGATAATTCATACAAGTTTCAATTAACCCAGAAGTACTAATACACCTGGCTACTTTCTTGGGAAGGTCAACATATGCATCCACCTCGTCTTTTGTCATATGATGATCCTTTGGTATGGCAGGATATTGGTACACCCCATCATTCAGATCTTTGCATGCATGATCACGGCAGGATTGACCGAACAGTAAGAGTATGCAAGCCAATATTAATGTGACTCTTTTCATAAGTCTTAATCTTTAAGTTCATTTGGCGAGCATATAGGATAGAATACCTCAAACATAACTCTCTAGAGAGCAAAACACAAATGCTGGTTTTATGATGTCAAATTTTCAATACTTAGCTTG